>CYGL01000281.1_pt1 | contig 24057 bp, 45 predicted proteins | sample 485531 | NCBI WGS metagenome assembly CYGL01 (sample SAMEA3497897, study PRJEB9818) | human gut metagenome | reverse complement strand
AACGGAATTGTGTCGATTGTTTTAGAAGACAATATTTTAGGCTATGTCGGGCGTGTCACTGGTTCAATTTATATTGAATTGCCTGATTCACGCTCATTAGATACCGCTGGACGTTTTACCTTTGACATCAAGCGAAGCCCGATTGATTTGAACACGCCTGAATTAGAGGATTATTACTGGCAAGGTTTCAACGAGATTATAGATGAGTATCATCAAACGATTAATACTATTAAATCAGAAGCTAAAGCATTGATTGATAGTATAACTGCTGACGTTACGACAGCTCAAAGTAAGATCACTCAGTTAGAACAAAGTATCACGACAGCTAACACGAATTTGAATGCTCGCATCGATGAAATAAATAAGAAGATTGATGACAATGATGTATTCACGAAAGCAGAATCCTCCGCAAACGTGATCGATCAGATAATTGGGAAAGAAAAAGGCCAAATATCAATTATCACCGATTTTAAGAATAAAGTGACTAACTCCAATGTAGAAAATCCACACTGGGCTGGTGCAGCGTTCGTAGGAGACAAATTAGAGAAACCCTCTTACTTTGTGACCGAGGTGGCTCAGACACGATATAACTCATTGAGTGAAAAAGATGGGAATACTGCATTTGTAACAGCAACAGGAGCGGACCTAAGACCTTCACTTTGTCTAAAATATGACTTGCTTGAGATTGTTAAACGTCGATTGGGTGAGGATTTCTTTATTGATCGAGAAGCAACAACTACAGAACAACAACTAAGTTTGCTTGACGCTATCGTGACTAATTTTGAAGTAGGGACGTATGCGAAAGGTACAGGTGTTGAGGCAGGTAAAGCGACTAATTGGTGTGCTAGTAAATTATGGTTTGATAATTCTCGGTGGACTACAGGGACGCCACAAAATACTACAGGCGAGATTAAACGGCTAGCCTTCGCATTAGACCCTGTAAATAAGCTTTCTAGATATCTGGATGAAAAAGGCATCCTCCAAGTGATCGTTTATGGCGGGCTATCTGACGGAGTAACTAATACTAATGTGTACGTTGATTATAGTGACTTGCTAATAGATATCGAAGTCTCCTCCAACAAGCATATTAAGTCCATAGTCGCGGCCAATCACGTAGAAAACTTAGCAACTCAAGATGAGGCAGAAACAGGTGAAGACAATACTAAAACGATGACTCCGCTTCGTGTTTTTCAATCGATTGCACAGTGGACGAAAAACAGGTTCATATCTCTGACGGAGAATGAAACAGTTTTAGGAATTAAGAACTTTGCCAATGGCCTTCAAGTTGGCGGAAACAACGTTCTTACTCAAAACGGTGAAATTGTATTTGATCATACTAGCGAAACAGATTCCTCTATTCAATCTGGAATAGTTAGATTTAAACGATACGGAGATTGGGTTTTAGTCAATTTTAATTTCCAGTGTAGAAGTACAAATATTGCCTCTGGTGGGAACCTCATTGGCGTTTTAGAAGCTGATATTATCCCCTCTGGTTCAATTCAAGTAGATATTACTTATGACAAAGCATTGACTATAGATGCTTCGGGTAAAGTCACCGCACTGTGGGGACTTGATGCGAATAAGTATTACATAGGCTCCGCTATGTATTATGCAAAAAATAAATTATAGGAGGAGAAAAATGAAAACTATTTATAAGGTCTTATACCCAGTAGGTTATGAAGAACACGAGGTAGTAGATGATTTCCCAACTTCTATTCCATTTGTGGAAGTCGAACCTATTCAAAATTTAGAGAATCCGCAGTCGCAGTTTTTCAATTTTGCAAAAAATGTTTGGGAAGAAGTTGTAACCCAGAACTTTAACGAAAAGCTCGAATTAATAGAAACACTTAATCAAGCTATTCAAAAGCAGAATGAAGAGTTGAAGATTAAAGTTAAAGAACAAGAAACTCAGTTAACTGATACACAGTTGGCTTTGGCAGAAGTGTACGAAATGTTAATTCCTGCCGATGCGGCGAAGGGGGATATGTAAATGGCGAATATTTACGTGAATTTGATCCGGAAGGGATTGAAGACGATTGAAGAAGTGCCAAAAACAATTAGAAATGAAGTGCAAGCAATCCTTGATGCAGAAACTGCGGATTAGGATTGCTATTTATTTACTCAGAAGGGAGGTGGAAGAAATGGCTGTAGTGTATGCGACTTTAATTATTAAAGGTAAGAAAACGATTGAACAAGTACCAGGTCTAATTCGCGAGCAAGTGAAAGAGATTCTAGTAGATATGGATTTGCCAGAATTGGCAGAGTAACAATTTAGCCTCGTTTTTAACGGGGCTAATTATTTAGTTGGAAGGCGGGGGAGTTTTGAAAGATGATACTGCACAAGATGTTATTGAGCGCTTAGTGCGCATTGAAACAAAACTTGATAATTACGAGGCATTGAGAGAGAAGGCGGATGCTGCGAAAGATGTGGCGGATCACGCATATTCTATTGCACTCAACAATGCTGATGACATCAAAGAAATTAAAGCAAATAACAAATGGTCATGGGGGTACATGATCGGTTTAGGCATCACAATTATTGGCTATTTTTTAACGAAATTATAGGGGGGTTCGAAATGATTTTACCGGACAAGTATTACCAAATTATTAAATGGGCGGTTCTCACGGTGTTGCCAGCTGCATCTGTTTTAGTTGGCACACTTGGAAAAGGATACGGTTGGGGTGGCGCGGATATGACTGTGCTAACAATTAATGCTGTAGCTACTTTTTTAGGAGTAGTTACAGGTGTCTCAGCATACAATTCGAAAAAATAGGAGGAATGAAATGAAAAAGAATAAGTTTGTGATGAGCCTGATTGCGGCTCTTTTTTTATTGCCAATTTTCCCAGTGAATGTGGATGCGGCGAAAGGTGATCAAGGGGTTGACTGGGCAGTTTATCAAGGAGCACAAGGTAAATTTGGCTATGCTCACGATAAATTCAGTATTAGCCAGATTGGCGGATACAACGCTGGTGGACTCTACAATCAGTGGACGTATGAGAGCCAAGTGAATTCAGCTTTAGCTCAGGGAAAACGTGCACACACATACATTTGGTATGACACTTGGGGTAGTATGTCAATCGCCAAGACTACGATGGATTATTTCTTGCCAAAAGTCAAAACTCCACGTGGATCAATCGTGGCGCTAGATTTTGAGCATGGAGCAAGTTCAAATAAGCAAGCGAATACAGATACCATATTATATGGAATGAGGCGGATTCGTGATGCCGGATATACTCCGATGTATTACAGTTACAAGCCCTTCACATTAGCGAATGTCTACTATCAGCAAATCTTAGCGGAGTTTCCTGACAGCTTATGGATGGCTGCTTATCCGAATTACAACGTTACTCCTTATCCAGTGTGGTCCGTATTTCCTAGTATGGATGGTGTTGGCATCTATCAATTCACTTCCACCTATATTGGCGGTGGTCTAGATGGTAACATAGACTTGACAGGTATTACGGACAACGGCTATACAACATTACCAGCCCCTAACCCAAGTGAAGTAACAGACATTTATCGTGCTGGGCAAAACTATTCAGTAATGGAAGTCGGAAACGGTAAAGGTCACGTTGATGGATTTGGCGCAATGGCTGGGAAGATTAAAGCAGAAGGATGGAGTACTCGTACTCACAAACATCAATATGCCTTTATTCTCGATCGTACAACGGGTAAAGAATTGAAACGGATCAAGTTGAAAGACTTGCCGCGAGCAGACGCTGCAAAGGTTTATAATCGTAATGATACTGCAGGATTCCAGATTGAATTCAATCAGAAAGATGTTACAGGACATTCGATTATTATTATGATTCGTAGCACGAACGATCCGAAAGGCGATACAAAAGGAGGATTTAACGATTTAACTGAAACACGTTGGTATTTAGACGTTTAATCCTCAAGACTTTTACAAAACTCGCTGGTATCACGATATTAAGTAAAGTAAACACCCTCTACAGCCTTAGTTGGTTGTGGAGGGTTTATTTTTATATTTTCATCATTTCAAATTAAACTGTTTTTAAATGAAAAATAAAATATAAAAAGCCCGAAAAATCAGGCTCTCATCATTTCAAACTCCATCATAATTTTGACCCTAGCGAGAGCTAAGGTTTTTTATTGCACGTGCAACCGTTTCATTGTATACTTTACGTACCAACAACCTAAACATTTTTTTCATTTTCTCCATAGGCACTCGATCTGACGGGTGCCTTTTTTTGTCCACACGCTACGTTTTTTTATCATCGTCGTCTTTCGTGATAAAAATAAATCGGCCGTAGGCAACACTGCCAGCAATTAGAAATAGCAGGAATATGAATATGTAAGGCAAATCGTCTTTTACTAAAATATAGAATTTATACAAAGATTCAGTAAGCTTCAAAAGAAACACTTCCTAGTTATCATTACTAACAATATTGTTTTTGGCCTAACGGAAATTAATTAGTTAGGTTCTTTATTTTGATATTAAAATAACGACCGTTCCAATTGCAAATTCGAACAGATAGGACTAAATTAATAGTAGAAATCATATCACTCTAAAAAGAACGTCAGATACAGTTACTTGGGGAAGTGGACTGTGGGGAAGATCTGACGTTCTATTTCTTTATTGTAACACGTTTAAAAAATAATAATACTCATTTAAAGTACCCTTAGTTCAATTGGTAGAATACTCCGGTTCATATCGGAAGATGCGGGTTCGAGGCCTGCGGGGTACATAAATTCTCATTTTGTTATTTAACTTTGTGTTAACAATTATGCTCACACTTGATTATACGCTACCAGTTCGTTCTGGTTATTCCTGATTCTTGTTAGATAGCCGTTTTATTAATGAATTTTAGAGTAGGGTTGTTGCTAATTTATTTAGCTAATGTTATATTAATTGTGAACAGAGGGTCTGCTGAAAACTTCTCTGTCTTTCCAAGAAGATGTTTTCTGACATCTAAAAAATCGTTTTACGAGCTGTTTTCGCAGTGTCTCGTAATGGTTGGCTAGCAACAGAAAAACTAGATGCACCACTTTTCAGGTGCAGTTGGGCGACAACATTAAAATCAGAAAGGGCTGGGGATAATTCCCCAGCTTTTGTGTGAAATGAAATTACCTTATAAATCATGGTTAACTGCGTGGAATTTTTTTGAGAAACACTTTTTAGAAAAACGAGTATCTTTTGAATATCAATGTGGAAATCGAGAGAAAGTTTTAGAAATTGCTTTTAAGAAGCAACATTTTTGCCATTTATGCGGTATCTCTTACACTAGGGGATCTAAGCGATTTGTAGATGACCTGAAAAGACACAAGGTTGTTGAAAAAGCCGTAATATTTAGTGAAGATAAAAATAAAATATTGCAGAAACAATTTTGTTTAGATCAAATTGATTTGTTATTGACTGATAAAATAAGGGTATGTGAACGAGGAAACTTCGTGAATTTACAATTTGATTATGGACTCAGAACTAATAGAGAGATTTTTGCCATGACTTGTTTATATACTGAAAATGGATATTCAGTTCCAAATTCTCTAATTAATTTAAGGAGCAATAAAGGACGGTCAAAGTCATTTAGAAAAAGTTATTCGGTGACTTCAATTTATTACATTGATAAGAACACTAGAGAAAAACATAGGATTATATAGGCTAGACCCTAGCTCAGCTAAGGTCTTTTTTACACTATGATTTTCCCGCGATTAACACGGTAGCTATATATTGCGATCTTTCGATTATTCCAGCAGAATATCTGCTTATTCTTATGAAGAAGCAAAATAGAGAATAAGGTTTTAGTGCTCATTGGAGCCTTTCTGTTCTGGCGAAAAAATATTAGGTTTCCTTCGTCATCAGGCTTAGCAGTAGTCAGTGGTATTAATGTGCTGCCTATCTGAGTGTAGATACCTTTGTATTCCTCGTGAAAAGGATTTGCAGTTAATTGTTGCAGTAATTCGCCAGCCTTCATTTCATACCTTCTTTCGTTGGAACCTACTTGATTCAAATTCTAACATGATACTAGTTTTGCCGACAACTGCATATTTTTTAATAATGAATTGTTTCCTAGAATTGTATTCACCAGCAATAGCAATTTGCATACCATTTTCCACATCAGCTAAAAAATTTAAGGAATGACTAGCTATCAAACAAGGTTGATCATCCAACTTAAAATAGACTAAAGAACGTTCGGAAAGCTTCAATATTTTAATACTACTCACTAAACCACTCATGCTCATCATTTAAACCACTCCCATATCTAAGAATATAAAAATCGAAATTGTGAAAACCGTTAGCTTTCTTGCAGTAAAACTCAAAACATTTTTCACCGACTTCAAAAATACTGTTTGGTCCAAAATCCCACAATAAGTCTTGTAATGTAGAAAAAGGTATATAGCCTTGTTCGTAGAGCAAAATAGGGTTCATTTCAGCTCACTCCATTTGTGCCAGTCGTACAACTCTACATGTCGTATTTCATCGTAATCTACTTTTTGATCATCAATGTAGATTCCTAATTCATCATAGCCTTTTATCATACCTACCACATCATCTAAATATTTACCTTCCATATCTAGCTGTTCTAGCTGAATTGCGACAGGGCGTCTTTTTAAGCGAGCATGCTCTAGAACGTGTTGTATTTCGTGAGAGTACATCTGTGGCTTTTGTTCATTGACTCGTGATCGTTCAGCAACATCTTTTTGCATTGCTGCAGTGTGATCGGATAAAAAGAATCCTGTCATCCACTTCAACATGCCCCTGTCCTCATAAACGCTTTTGGCCTCTAAAAAAAGCTTTTCTGCTGACTCATCATCATAAATCATAACCTTCACCTCATCGACATTATAAGAACATATGTTCTGGATGTAAAGCGAACAGATTATTAAGAATGAAAAAAGGGGCAAAAAAGGGGCAAAAAATGACTAATAGTTGATATAACATGACATCTTTTGGCTAGTCATGATTGTTAGTTAGCCCCTATATGACAGTGATTTACGCTCTTTTAATACTTATTGAATAACGCGCCTATGACTACGTGCATTACACGGAAAAGCAGCTCGTATCAAAGAAATTCGTCGTTAATCTATTGTTATTCGACAACCTTAAGTCCCTGTTATCAGGGGCTTTTTTATTTTCGCATAGTTATATTAAAACGTAACTAGACAGGCTTGTTTTAGTGATAAATAGATAAAAGGGGCAGAAAAGGGGCAAGCTTTTATAGAAGTTCCAAGTCGCTTTGCAATTTTTCTCGCATTCCCTGTGTTACGTGTAGATAAATTTGTTGTGTAATTTTGCTATCTTCGTGTCCAACTCTATCTTGAATTACATACATTGGTGTTCCGATTTCTGCTAATTTTGAAATATGGGTATGTCTAAAAATATGTGTACTGAGATTCTTTTCTTCTGGTATATCCATTTGATTTCGGTGTGCTTTTAAATAGGAGTTAAGAGCGGTAATCAATATTGGGGTACCTTTTGATGTCTGGAAAAGAAAATCGCCAGTCGGATTTAATTCTAAAAGCCTCAAATATATTTCAATTGTTTTTGATGATAGATCGATAGTTCTCATCCCTGCAGCGGTCTTGGTTCTATTGGACTTAATCACTTCAGTTATTTTGCGTTCCCTATAAAGCAAAGTACCATTTATTTTCGCAGTCTTTTCCTCTAAATCAATATCATCTTTCATCAGAGCAGTCGCCTCTCCTGGTCGCATACCAGTTAAGTACAGCCACTGGAAAAGTAGTCCATAGCGTTCATTGTGAGCCATTGTAAAACTTATTATTGATTCATATTCAGTATCTTCCAAATATTTGTCCTTAATTTTCGCAGTTTTAAATTCTTTCTTATAATCTACTTGTACCTTATCCATAGGATTGACAGTAATGTAGTCTTTTCTGAGAGCGTATTTTAAAACTAGATTAATTTTAGTTTTTATAATTGCGACATACTTGTTAGACAAGTTTTTATCATAAAGATAGCTATCAAGTATTTCATTAATTAATCTGCTATCAATCTTCGAAACTAGAGTATCATCACCTATATCATGCTTCACTGCGTTCATAAGGTTATTTGTTGACATGTAAGTACTCTCAGCTACTTGTTTTTTATATCGATTGAACCATTCATCGTATAAATCGGAAAACTTAATTTCTTTTGGAGTAGATTCTATTTCTTTTATTTTAGTGGCAATCTTGTTATTCAGAATATAACTTGCTTCTTTTTGTGTCTGTCTTGTTTTGTTGGGCATAATGACAGATACGCGTTTCGATTTACCAGAAAGGGGATCTTCGTATCGTTCTATATATTTGTATTTTCCTTTTGGTGTTTTTTCTACCCACATGTTTCTTCAACTCCTATTTTTTGGTATAATAGGCACAGTAAAATAAGCCTATTGCATTAGGTGAATTATTTAAGCACATCCACTCCGTCCGCCAAGATAGTAGTGGGTGTGTTTTTTTAATGTTCGAGTGGAACTTTGAATTTCGCTACGCCTTCAAAACCAAGGGAGAAATCATTGAGATACTCTACGTCAATCTCCTTAGCATCACCCATTGGTTTATCCATAACAAACCAAACCGTACTTTGAGATGATCTACCTTGGCTAACTTCAGTTTGGCCATCCATCATACTCATATTCTTTCCAGCTTTGCCATCTTCATCAAAAGCTTCAACAAACTGAGAACTAATCAACATTGGTTTATCATAATTAATATTACGATATTCATAGGTTACTTCAACGGTATTTTCGGGTTTCCCGTCGGTGTACGCTTCACTTGATGAGTCAGCTGACAGATTAGTTGTTGCTTTCAATATTTTTAAACCATACATTTCTTTTCCAGAGGAGTTTTTTATTATTGCCTCTTCACCGGGATTGAATGTCTTAACGCTTGATGTTGATTCACCAGATTCAGAGGACGAAGACGTTTGAACATCCGTATCTCTCAATTTGGAATTTTCAGCTTTCAAGCTTGTAACTGTTTTCTCAAGACTTGAAATAGTAGAAGAATCATTGGAGCTACAACCTGCTAAACCGAAACCTAACACCACTAAAGCCAAAACAATTTTTTTCATTTCTTAACCTCTTTTCTTTGTTATAATGATTTTATAGTGAATCTCAGAAATGAGGTTTTTAGTCCGTGTTGCAGCACGGGCTTTTTTTATTTCGGGATGCATTAAAAAAAATTAAAGAACTTCCATTCGCATATATTGGTAAAAATTTTTTAGGGTAAGCCATGACGAACTGAATTCGATCGATAGCCTCTGACCCAAATACTTCTTCTTTATATGGTAATAATAATTTGTTCAGCGCAACTTGCGGATTTAATTCGAGCGAATAAATTAAGTAATTATTTAAACGATTATGGAGTGCCCGTCGACTTATATTGTGGCGAGAAAGAATCATATCAAATGAACAGCCTTCATCAAGATACTCAATCAATTTTGTTTCATTCAAATAAAGAAAAGATGCAATGACATTCGCTTCATCTTCGAACGGGATTATTTCTTTTGGATAATGACCATCAACTTCCATTGAAGCAAAAATTTGCATGTAATTGTCATTTGTACAATGAAAGAATATATGAACCAACTCATGCAAGAGAGTATAGATGATACGCTGCCTATTTGTGAAATTTTGTAAAAAAATTTTAAGGTTTTACCGTTGGTGATAGTAAATCCAGAGACTCGCTTTACAAAAGTTTTTGTCACTTCGATTTGGTGTTCGTGAACATAGGGGGGATGATTGTAGAACCAGTCCTCTTTTTTATCAAAGTAGACTATCTCAATATCAAATTTACTCTATAAAAAAGTACTATTACTTCTTCATAAGTGATTTCAGATAAGGAGATATTTGCCCAATCTGAAATCAGACCTAATAAGTAATTAGCTATTTTCTCGATATAGTGAGTAATCAGACGCTTCTATTTGTCGATACTCAAAAGTTTGACTATTGTACACAAGCAGCATTCCTTTATTTTTCTTTTTGTCTCGCTCAAACAAATCTTTGGCAACAGACATTAGTTTGTCTAGAGATTCATTAAACTCCTGTTTTTCTTCATCATCCATATCTGCTGTGTTTTTTCGGAACATAACAACAAGTTTATCTTCTTCTGGGTCGAGCTTTTGCATTTCTGAGGTGTCGCGTCCCATTAGATAATCAATTGAGACGTCAAAATAATCCGCTACTTTTTTTAGCTTATCGACTGACGGAGTGCTTGTTCTCCACTTGTAAAGCGAATTTGTACTCATATCAGTTTTTTTAGCAAGGTCTTGTAAGGTGATACCACGTTTTTTACATAGTTCTTTTATTCTATCAAAAAGCCCCATATCATAACACTCCTGAAAATGCTTAGAGTTATATAATAAAAATTAGCTAAAAACATTTGACTAATTAGCCAAAAAAGATTATAGTAGTCTCGTAAGCAAGAATATTTACAAAATTAATTACCAAACAAAACCCATTGAAAACCGCTCCCCAGCAAGTATCAGTGTGTTGTATAGGTTTATTTTGTATGTCTCAATTTTATACTATTTGGTCTAATTTGTCAATATGATTTGTAAATATTCTTGCGAATATTATAAAAGGAGGCGAACAAAATGGGAACAACTCTTAAAAAAGAGGTTCGCATTGTATTAGCTACAAAAGGGAAAACTCAATCGTGGTTAGCTCAGCATTTAGGAATCAATGAAGCGCAGTTATCTCGAATCCTAAACGGACGAGACGAACCGCAAAAACAAATCGACAAGATTCGAAAATTTTTAGAGGAGGGATAAAAATGGAAGGAGCGCTTACTAAAAAAGAATTCATGAAAGCGAGAGGCTATTCCGAATCAACTTATCACCGAAGAATGAAACTGTTTAGAAACTCTAAATTCAGAGAAGGGTTTATAGCACCGACTAAAAATGAAGTCTATATAGATACTGAAATGTATGATCAGTTTTTAAAAGAAGAATCAGCAAAACGATTTGAATATCAAATAATTTAATGATAAGGAGGCGACAGCATGAAAAAAATTGATCCCAAAAAAGTGCAAGCGTTTATCGAACGTGAAGCAAACGAAGAATTAACTCCTCAAGAAGAAATGCGGAAATTTCAATCGCTGAAATTATCAATTTTAGAACAAGTCGAAAAATATTTAAAAAGAGCGCTTGAGACCAACGACTCCGCCATGGTTGCAGCCATAGCGGAGATAGTAAAAGCAATTAACTAACGGTTTCTTTAGAGATTTGTAAATTGTTTGGAATGCATCTGTGACCTGAGTTGGTTCTGGATAGAATGATCCATTATTACCATATTTTTGTATCCATGCAATTGTCAAATCCTTAGATACTTCTAACAATTTGCTATCGGTAACACTCAATACCTTATCCGACATAATTTTCACCTCACTTTCTATAGTGAGTATATCAAAGAAAGGAAGTTGGAAATGAAACAAATCAACTTAGCAACAACAATCATGTGCATGTTGGCTGTTCCGGTTATTTCAAGCTTCAACATGTTGGCAGCTTACGGCTATATCGGAATTTTTCTCCTAGCGATCGGATGGGAAAAGAAAAAGCCAACCGAGGGGGCTGACTAGAGATGGAAAATAAATATGTGGAAGAACTTAGGCAAGAAATAAAAAGATTAAAACTAGAAAATAAACAGTTAATTTTGCTAAATCAAATACTTAATGATGCTACTAAAAAATATAGTGAGGCATTAACAAACTTACTTAACTACTTATCTGAAGATTGATTGAATTCAAGTGATTCATCTACATCGAGATCTGCATCAATGATTTTGATAGAGGAATTTAGAAAACGTTTAAGATCTTGTAAATCGCGGTCTGTGTTTCTCCGCTCGTAATGAGTTTCATCGTTACCGAGATACGCAACTGACAAAGCTAAATTTTGTATTTTTGGATATTCATTCATATATTTTTGAATTACTTGCTTTAAAAACATTTTCTTAATTTTATCCTCATCGTTAGGATGTCTTTTGATAGCGTAATCCTTGTACAAAAATTCGGCAGCTTTTCGATAAGCGACTCCATCGATCTTATCTAATCCATGGTTTTCTGCAATAACTGATTGTTCATATATATTTGCGAATTCAGGAGACAGCTCAACAATATTTTGTGGGATATCAATATCTATTGGTGGATTATAAGAAAAACTCACTCGAGTCCATTTGTCTCCAATGTTTGTGTATTGGGAAACGAAATATTTTCTACAGTCAACAGCCATACATTTTAGAAGTACTCCTACATTGGCCATATTCACATTTGAATCGGTAGTTATCGCGTTCAGAACTAAGGGAGCAGAGGTTTTTCCGCAATGTGGGCATCTATCAGGAATATCAACAGTAATCTCTCCTGTGTATGCGTTAGAAGAACGGCCAGCAGGTCTAGCTTGAAAAGTAACTTTTATTGATTCTAACAATTTTTTCACCATCCAGTTTTTAAATCATTATATCAAATCGAAAGGGGAGAGGACATGGACAGACAAGAACTAATAAAAAGACTAAATACAGATTTAGGCGGCTTCTATGATTTTGTTTTAGACGATATCGAAATTTCAGAATACGAATACCTTCAGATAAAAAGGGACCTATTAAACATAGAACAACAAGCTCAAAAGAAAATAAAAAAAAGACTAGCCCCGTCTACCAAACTAAGCTAGTCAAAAATACACCTATATAAGGAGATTATACCATGAACTACGACAGATTCAACCAACCACTCGCAAAAGAGTACGATCAACCCATCATGCAAGATACGTGTGGAAGAGATATCTACAAAGATTCTCCTGTGTATCTAGTAAAGGATGCGGTTTTAACCGAGGACAGTTTGAAAGATTACTCAGATAGCTATGTGGAGGATTTAACCACTTATGAAGCTTACAAAGAACTAGAAGAACTGATGCTTAAAAGCGAATTCGAAGAATTAATCAAAGGAACATTGAAAGAATGGTTCCGAGATAACGGGTATGTGAAACCGTTCGATATGAAAATAACTACAGGAGGATTATTACATGTCAGTACTTTATAAACTCGCAGACAGTTATAACCAAGTCGTTGATATGGCGGACGAACTAGACGATGGTACGTTAAAAGACACATTAGATTCAATTGAAGAGACGTTTGACGTCAAAGTTGAAAATATAGCGAAATCCATCAAAGAAATTGAGGGACAAGCAGATATGGTCAAAGCTGAAAAAGACCGTTTGGACCAAACGTGAAAAAACAATGCGGAACAATGACAAAATACAATAGAAAATCTACATGCAGCAACAAATGGAAGCAATTGGCAAACGGAAGGTTCAAGGGGAACTATTAACCGTGGCCATCCAAAAGAATGCACCGTCTAGTAAAGATTAGAAAGCGAACAATACATTCCTGTAAGGTTTTTATGTTCCGCAACCATCAAAGTTAGATAAAACTCAATTAAAAAATGAACTAAAGAATGGATTAGAAATTGCTGGCGTCGAATTAGTACAAACAGAAAGTGTGAGGATTAAATAAATGGAACAAAAACTAGTTCTTAAAGCAGAAAAAGAATCAAAAGCAACTATGCCCGTGTTTATTGATACCGAACAACATCAGAAGTTACTTGCATTAAAGGCAGAAACTGGCATTCCTTTGCGGCGACTGGTAGAAAAATTTATCGAATATGGATTGGATAACGTTGTGATAGAAGGTGACGACTGATGAAAATAAAAAAAGCAAAGGAACTTCAAAAGAACAAAGATTGGCGAATCATGATTTATGCAAAACCGGGCACAGGTAAGACTTCGTTAGTTCAACATCTTGAAGGAAAAACTTTAGTTCTAGATATGGATGATTCGACAAAGGTTCTAGCGGGCTTAGAGAACGTGGACATTATCTCGTTTGATAGAGTTCACCCACACGAGTTCATCACAGAATTCATAAAAGAAGCGCCTGAACTGATTAAGGGCTATGACAATTTAGTAATTGATAATATTTCTAGTTTTGAACGTGATTGGTTCGTCGAACGAGGACGTTCTTCGAAAAACGGAATTTCAAATGAAATTCAAGATTACAGTCAATGGACCAATTACTTTGCTCGAATAATGACATCAATTTACTTTTTCAAAGACATCAATATCTTAGTAACCGCGTGGGAAAACCAGCGAGAGATCACAACTGAACGAGGGCAAGTATTCAACCAGTACGCACCACAAATCCGAGACAGTGTGCGAGATGGTTTGATGGGGCTAACGGATATTGTTGGACGAATGATTACCAATCCAGACACCGGAAATCGTGGAGTGATCCTTGAAGGCAATGATGCTGTGTATGCGAAGAATCGATTGGACCAGCGAAAAGCTGCACCAGCAGATGAATTATTTCTGATTGGTGGTGAATCGGATGTTTCAACTGAGACCGTATCAAAACCAACTAGTGACGGAAGCGAGGACTCATCTAGCAGCGGGGAGTAAGGGTGTACTTATTCAATCTCCGCCTGGCAGTGGCAAATCAGTAGTAATTGCTGAAATTGTCCGTCTTGCGACAAACAAGGGCGGTAAGGTGCTGTTTCTGGCACACAGAAGGGAACTACTCGATAACATCGTTGAAACACTCAACGATAACGATGTGGACTTATCGAAAGTGATTGTGTTGTCAGCAGTGATGGCAAAGAACCGTTTATCTACTCTCCCGTCTCTCTCTCTGGTTGTCACTGATGAGGGCCACCACGGAAAAGCCAAAACGTATAAAGCTATTTATGATCATTTTTCCGATGTCCCACGATTGGGCTTCACCGCCACACCTTGGAGAATGAACGGTGAAGGATTCAAAGACATCTATGATGAAATGGTCGAAGGACCTTCAATTCAATGGTTGATAGACAATAAGAACTTAGCTCCATATAGATGGTTTTCTATTCCCTTGATTGATCGGGCTAAAGTTGATTTTAAAAATATGACACGAGAAGCTGAAACATCGGCGAAGCTCTTTGAATCAGATGCCACGATACAAGGCGATATCATCGGAAACTACAAGAAATATGCGGATGGCGGACAAGCGATCGTTTATGCACCAACAATTGAAGTTAGTAAATTAATTGTGAAGTGGTTCAACGATTCAGGAATCTATGCGGTTCATGCTGATGGTAAAACGCCGACTAAAGAGCGAGACCAAATCATGAAAGATTTTAAGGCTAAAAAAATCACTGTTTTATCGAATGTCGACTTAATATCTGAAGGATTTAATGTTCCTGATGTGGGCGTTATTATCCTATGCCGACCAACGCAATCAATCGTTCTTCATCTACAGCAGTCTATGCGTGGTATGAGGTATCGTCCTGATAAAACATCTATCATTTTGGACCATGTGGGTAACGGAGCTAATTTAGGATTACCGGCCGATGAGTTTGAATGGTCCATTGAAGGCCGAAAGAAAAAGTCGACAAGTAGCAGCGGACCGCCGAAAATGATTTGTACAACTTGTGGACAACAATTTCTTTTAAAAAGTCTTTTGAAAATCAACGATAAACCACATTGCCCGTTTTGCCTTCAAGAAATTGAAATGAAGGAAAAAGAAACATCTGTCACTTTTGACGAAACGGTGGAAATGGTGGAGCTGAATGCTGAAAAAGCAAAAATTGCACGATTTTCACGCAAGAAATTTTCAACGAAACAATCACTAGAAATCAATTATGCAATCGCAAAAGCGAAAGTAGAAATGGCCGGAAAGGGAAATCCGCTATTTAAAAATGTTCGGTTCTTTGACCGCTTATCGAAAGAAAGAATATTCATTAGATGTATTAGAGGAATTTTCTCTACTTTGTAACGTATCGATGGAAAAAGTTTTAAAGGCCTACGACTGGGCTTATAAAAAATCTTTAGAAAAACCAGAAATGTCCGAATGGGCGAAAAACACATTTTACTAAGAGAGAGGTATAAAAAATGGGATTTAAAGTAGATTATAACGAAGCACAAGAATTTGGGAACGTAGCAGATGGAGATTATGAAGTAGTGATTTTCAATGTCACTGAAGAAGCAACGAAAAGCGGAGCAAGAAAATATTAATTTTGATATGGTAATCCGTAATGATATTGATCAAAAGTATAAGAATAGCCACCTTTTCCATAAAGTATGGAAAGCGAAAGAAACTGGTAAATACAATCGAGGGGCTGTAATGGCTCTAGCGAAAAACTTTGGTTTACCTGATGGAAAAAACTATGATTCATTTGATAAATTTTTAGAAGATTTTGCTCTTCGGACAGCTAAAGTGCGTGTGAAAAATGAACAATCTGAATATAACGGGAAAACGTACGACAATACGAATATTAAGAAATTTGGCCCTAGCGAATATCCAGATCTGCAACACCAATGGAAGAAAAAGGATTCCTCACAAACAGATTTTGGGCGCGACAACAGTTCGTCAATTAATGCCACAGACGATGATCTGCCATTCTAATGAGTAATTACGAACGCATTCCCTCAGAACTCCGTGAATTAAATCAGTGGGGGATTTATAAGCGTGAGTGGGATGAGGATAGACAGAAATGGAAGAAAAAACCGCACAATCCTTTTAACGGAAAACTCGGTAGCAGTACAAACGAGGGCACATGGTCTGATTTTCAGACCGCCCTTGATGCTATCAATAAATTTAAAGCAGATGGATTGGCATTCTATTTCAAACCGCCATACATTGGGATTGATTTAGATGATATTCCTGATGATTTAGAACGGTATCTACAAGGTGATATCGAAAACAACTTAGTTTATGTGTTTATGAATTCTACGAAGACCTACTCAGAAATATCAATGTCAGGTAAGGGGATCCATATTATCGGAAAGGCTAAAATCCCTGGAGACCGTAGAAGAAAAAAGAATGTAGAAATGTACACAGATGGCCGCTTTTTTGCTATTACTGGTAACTTTTTTGGGAATAACAACGAAGTAAATGAGATTCCAAAAACGCAGATGGATTTCTTATATAAGCGGTACTTAGAAAATGATAATGTAATCAATCACGATTTTTCTAAAACGAGTTGGAATGATGGTAACGATTTGTCTGTTAATGAGATTGTTCAAACTGCACTTAGTTCATCTACAGGGCATCGATTCAAACTGTTCATGGATGGCGGATGGGAAAAAGTTTATTCGAGTCAGTCGGAAGCAGATTTAGCTTTTGCGAATGATCTTGCGTTCTGGACTGCTGGTGACTTCCAAAAGATGGATGAAATTTTCCGTATGTCTGCAATGATGCGAGAAAAGTATGATCAAAAACGTGGTAAGACAACTTATGGCATTGGAATTTTAAATAAAGCAATATCTGAAAACACAAATCACTACACTGGTAAAAAAAAAGCTGATGATTACTTTCTGTCGATTCCTGGAATTACTACCGAAGACAGAGAAAGTCCCAAAAGATTTTACTCTTATGATGATACTGGTAACGCCGAAAGATATCTTGATCTATTTGGAACGTTGACGAAGTACAGTTATGTCAATAAGTGCTGGTATTTCTACAATGGAAAAAATTGGGAACAAGACAATATTGGAGCTGTTCGAAAATGGGTCGACCAATCGATCGAAGTTTTAAAAAACGAATCCATATCGATCCCTAAAGATGCTACAGAAGATGAGAAAAAAGCGTACATGGAAGCGAAAGCAAAACACGTTAAACGATCTCGCAACAATGCTGGTAAAGAGGCAATGACGAGGGAGTTGAAACACAATGTAGCAGCATTGCCTGAAGAGTTTGATAGTGACGATATGCTTTTTAACACCCAAAACGGCTATCTTGATTTATCAAACGGAATTCTAAACGATCACGACATCTCTAAAATGTTTACAAGAATTTCCAACACTGAGTATACAGATAAGATAGATTGCTCACGGTGGGAGTTGTTTCTAAATCAAATATTTGATGGTAATTCTGAATTAATAAAATATATCCAAAAAGCTGTTGGATACTCTATGACGGCATCAGTTAAAGAACAAGTGATGTTTATTCTATTTGGAAATGGTCGTAATGGTAAATCGGTTTTTCTAGATATCATTGCCGAAATCATGGGTAGCTACGCAATGGGAATGCAAGCGTCGAGTTTAATGGTAAAACAGGGCGGAAGTAGCGGACACAATGAAGATATTGCCCGCTTAGATGGTGCTCGCCTAGTCACCAGTAGTGAGCCAAACGAAGGCGTCCGGTTAGATGAGGGACTGATCAAACAGCTAACTGGTGGTGATAAAGTTTCTGCGAGTTTCAAAGGTGGGCACATGTTTGATTACAAACCAAAGTATAAAATCTGGTTGGCCACGAACCACAAACCAATCATTCGAGGGAATGACGACGGCATTTGGCGGCGGTTACCATTGATCCCTTTTACTGTACAGATTCCGCTTGATAAGGTTGACAAAACGTTAAAAGAAAAACTAATGCGTGAGTTACCCGGTATCATGAACTGGGCGGTCGAGGGATGTCTAGCGTGGCAGAGAGAGGGCCTTAATCCTCCGGCAGACATTCAGAAAGCTACGATGGAATACCGCCAAGAAATGGATGTCATCGGAAGTTTTATTGAACAATGTTGCGAAACAGGACCAGGTTATTCAATCGGTGCGACAGAGTTGTTTAAGGCTTACGACAAATGGGCAAAAGACATGAATGAACATGGATTTACTCAAACGCAGTTTGGTAAAAAGGTTTCGGATAAATATGAAAAGAAAAAAATAAAGGAAAAATGATTTATCGAGGTATAAGTTTAAAAAAGGAATTTAAAGAATTTAGATCATTCGTACCAGGATTATAAATACGAACAAATGTTAGAGTGTGAAACACTTTTGTTTCACAAAGAAGAGTAGGGGGATAGTTTGGGGATAGTAGGTAGATGGTTTTTTGTAAACTATCCCCCCACTTAAACCGTTGGGAGAGTAAGGAGCAACTTGCTTAAGGGGATAGTAGGGATAGTTTTTATATATAGTAAAATTTTAAAATAAATAATAAGAATATACAAAAATACAAAAGCAACCAAGAAAAACTAGGTAACTATCCCCCCTAGTCGTTTAATGCTTAGAGCGACAAGGTGTACAGCAATTCTAAACTATCCCCCCAACAGACTAAACTATCCCCCCATATAAGGAGTGATACGTGTGGAAAGAGAATTAATTTTGAAAAACAATCGCGCAAAGGAACTAAGGGTACTACACAGATATTCTTTAAGCAAACTTCAACGAGCTGTATATGAAGATAAAGGACCAGTTATTTCTACATCAGCTCTGCATAATTTTGAAAAAAGGAAAACAGTTTTGTCGAAATCAGTGAGAGAAAAGATGGCCAAGATATATAACGTTACTCTTGATTATCTTGATGGTAATGACTTATGACAGCAGAAATTGATATTCAAAACGCAATTCGAAGGGAATTACCTAAGTATGGTCATTTCGTTTATCGCGGCAATGTTGGAAAAGTAAAAACTGTCGATGGAAGATGGTTCGATACAGGTCTGCCAAATGGATGGCCGGATTTATTTGGTTGGACAAAAGAAGGTAAGTTCTTTCTGATCGAAGTCAAGAACGAAACAGGTAAACTTCGACCAGATCAAATACGATTCGGTGAATTTTTAAAGTCTCAGCCGGTCTTATATGGTGTCGCAAGATCCGTAGATGATGCTTTGCGGATTGTTAGTAAGAGATAAAAATATTTCGTTTGAAATAGGAGGGTCTAATGAATACAACCAATAATAGAAGATTTGGTAAGTTTCTCGCGACGAACAACACGTTATCGCCAAAGAGACCACAATTAAATCCAAACAAATACTACAAGTTGGATTATGAAAAATGCATCTATTCGATCGTTGGAAAATTGATAAACGAGTATAAACACACCGCTTGTTTTGAAATTGTGAATTGGCATGAAGCAGACGGGGCGATATTGAGAAATTTAGGCTATCGAGTGATCGTTAGAAAATGTGAAGCAATGGAGATTGAGTAGCAAGGTTTGCTGCTTGAACGATTGCAGTGAACCTTGTATTTTTCGGTCTCAGAAAGCTATGTTAACTGGAGCTATCACGTAGAAAAAAGACCAGCTAGGCTAGTCTTTAGGTAAATATTTTTGTACTAGATATTTACGATATTCAGCAGCTTCTTCAATCGTTTTGAAACCAGCCTTTTGATAAACAGTACCATTCACAGTAAGAACAGCTCGATATTTTAGTTTACCCGCTTGCTTGTAAGTAACAACACCACGAACACCAGATTGGCTGTTTGATTGTGGTTTATCAGTTTGGAAGTAAGATGGCTTGATCCCATTTTTTACTACTTGCCGTGCTTTGATTGCAGGAGGACCTTTCTCTGCTTGAAGACAACCGCATGATTTGGTGAGTCCGTTTCGTAGTGAACCGCTATCGACGGTTTTCTCGTTTCCGCATTCACATTTACAAAGAAAGGTGGCATGACCATATTTGTCAGTGCCGTTTCGTTCAATAACTAGAAGGCGACCAAAGCGTTGATTTGATAGATCAATAAATTTACCCATTGAGATCAATCCCAGCTTTTTCAGTCTCGTAGTCAATCTCGTATTTCATTAGCTTGTTAATGACTTCTTCATACGGAAGTCCCGATTCAGCGACTAAATCAACTAAGAGTTGGATTGGAAGCTCATTAACAGATTTTTCCCGAGATTTCCATGTTGAAAAAGTAGATTGTTTTGATCCAATAGCTTTAGCAAATTTATTCGGTGTTGTCTTTAGATCATCTTCAATAAATCGATAAACGGAGTATTGCATAGTTAACGTCCTTTCTAAATGAATTTAATAGTGATTTCGTAGTAACCCATTTCTTCGAAATCTAAATCAGTAGCAACTCTTGTAATAACGAATCTTGTTCCGGCAGGCAATAACACTTCACACTCTTGATCACAGTCTTCGCAACCAAGTTCGTAACATTCTTCTTCGTTGTCGTAATCGATTTCGTGACCAGCAACTTTGTTTTCAGGGATAAAAGTGTATTCGTATTCGCCAAATGTTTCAGGTGTGAACATACCAGCTTTTGTCCAAGATTCAGCTTTATCAAGAGTAATGATTTGACCTTCAACATAGTCGATTTTGTAATTTACAGCGATTGTTCTAGATACTTCATAAGTTCCTGTAATGTTGTGTGCAATTTCGTTTTTGTTCATGTTGGTGAAATCCTTTCAAATGGGTTATCTCTTATCTACATTTATAGTGTAACGCATATGCGTTATTATGTCAACGCAAATGCGTTAAGTTGTTTGAAAAAGTTTTATACATTATCGGAGGAATTTAGATAGGAGAGTAGATAGTAGAAATGGATGAAATGCTTAAAAATGAGCTTAATAAATTTGAAGTAGTTGAAAGTCGATGCGGTGGCGGCGACTTGGAATACGTTCTAATTACAGACACGAAAGAACATAGAGAACAACTAAACTATTTACTTTGTGCGATTAACACATGGGCTTATGTACCAGAAAGATTTTCGCCATCCATGTATGAGTTTCTTAACTTCTGTGAAAAGGAGTGTAAAGGATATTTGGATTTAACACATCTGATTTATAACTTCATTCAAAATGTAGATTTAGAAAAAATTGGATTTAACCAAAAGAAAACCAATGGGAATTGGTCAATTATTGACAACCTTAGAGGAGGATGAAGTTTAAATATGAATGAAGTAGAAAATGAATTTTATTTTAATGGGAAATTACTAGCAAAGGTTTTTAAAGATTTAGATGACGGTTATGGTATTTGGTACAGCAATGACCAACCTCTATATTTAGGAGCGGTTAAATTATTAGTAGATTGGGAGATTGCAATTTACGAAAAATTCAGTAGTATTCAGTAGCAATTAGTAAAGTAACGACAACTATCAAGGAGGAAAATTTGATGTATATGATTGAAGTTGGAAATGGAGGAGATCAATGCCTAAATTTTTAACATTTTTACCAAAAACTAAGAAAGAGATCAAATAAAAAGATTGATCTCTTCACTGAAATAAAGCAGATTCAAATGTTTCATTGCAATACTATCACGCCTGCTGACGTGAGTTACACATTAAAAAAATTAGAAGAGCGAAAAGGAGAATTATAATGGATAATCAAAAATTTATCGAAAAATGCAAAGAATTGGTAATGGACTATACAAACAATCACTTAGACAAAAGTGATAAAACACAAATATTTATTGAAGATGTTTTCGTTGTTTGGAGTTGTAAAACACTTCAGAACAGCAAGGCGCTTTTAAGCACAACTGTATCTGACGGAATGTATTATGAATGCACGTTGAACGGTGACAAAAAGGAAATCTACTTTGATGCTTACAAAAAATGGGAAAATCAAGCAATTAACGTTGATGAATAGTTCAGATAATGGAGGAAATCAAAGAAAGGAGCCAACAATGACGAAACAAGAACGCCTTAAAAAAGCAAATGACTTTATTAAATTAATTGCGTCTACAGGTCGAAAATTTTTCAATTATGAGGGAAATGGCGGTTCAATTGGACGATTTGAATTAAGAAGTGGAAGGACGTATTTCATTGATGGATATACAAATAAATCAATATACGCCTATGAGAATCACTATTTCGGTAATAGTTTTACAGAAGGTGGAACGATGCAAGCTTTAATTTTGGATATTGCCGAGTTCATCCGGACAGGTGAAGCTACAAACGCCAAAAACGGGTACGGAGGCATCTATTGTGATCATTGGGGCTATCCAGATGAAGATATGAAAAAGGTAAGAGAGAAAGCTATAGAGATTGGCTTTTCGAAAGGGCTAGATACAGATATCTACAAGTTTAACTATATTAATTAAAGTTCCGGTAACCGAAGCTATAGAGGAGGAAATAATGAGTAAAGTAATTCTATGTTCAATGATTGTATCTGGATTAGTATCTTTCGGCATGATGAGGTTTCAAATGCGGATGATGGAAAAATGGCTTGATAGTTTTTTTGAAAAAGAGACAGAGTGGAATAAAGAGACAATGAGGGATTTTGTCCGGTCCATCGAGAAAACAATTGGAGGTAGACGATGATACCGAATATCGAAATACGGGAAAAATTTATAAAATTGTCTGATGCAAACCCGCCAGCATTTGACAAAAATCATAAAAAATTCTAAACACGATGTTTGGAACGATGTTTTAGAAGAGGATGAATTAACGCAGCTTGCATGGGGAGATTGGTATCAATGGGATAATAAGGATATCTACTGTCCTTTTTGGAGCTGGATTTGATACGTATAGACTAGTTCCGGCGACTAAAGAAGAAATTGCCATTTACGAGGATAAAGTTAGAAAATATCGATCGGAGGAATGAGTGATGATCCTCGAATATAATAAAAAGCTTTCTAGTTGTACAAAGCAAGAACTCATCTTGATGTTACAAGGCGAGGGTGAAAATAGGCAGAAGTTAGTAAAGATATTAGACAAAGCATATGAAGACTGTGAGAACGATGCCGAAGACCCAGTATATCCACATTATCAGTCTCAGTACAAACAAGGGTATCTACGCGGGATAGAAACTGCGGAAAATATTGTTAAGAATTTTTACAGGTTTGATAACAAGGAGGTGCCACAATGATCAACAACGACTTAGCAATCGACAGACTGCAAGATTTAATTCTTACGTCTGTTAATCTAACTGAATGGCAGAAAGAGCAGATTAAAGATGCTATTAGACTGTTGGGAGGGGAAATGAATGGTACAAAGATTTAGAGCGTGGGATAAATATCACGAGATAATGGTTATTATCATATCCATTGATTTTGAAAGAAAAATTGTCTATGTAGGACGGGAAGATGGTGATCGATGGGAGATCCATTTTGATAACCTAATATTCCTTCAATCAACAGGCCTGAAAGACAAGAACGGCGTTGAGATTTACGAAGGGGATATAGTGAAAGTGACTAATCATCCTTTTCAAAAGAAAGAAGACAGTGCAGGCATCGAAATAGATGGCGATTACTTAATCGGATGGTCTGATCATAATTTAACTTGGCTAGCTGGCGATTTACTTTTGTATCAGCTAAAACCTTATATCGAAGTTATAGGCAACATCTACGAAAACCCAGAGTTATTGGAGGCGATAGAATGAAACTAAAAGAACTAATTGAGCATCATACGCTAAAAGTT
>CYGL01000280.1_pt1 | contig 24186 bp, 37 predicted proteins | sample 485531 | NCBI WGS metagenome assembly CYGL01 (sample SAMEA3497897, study PRJEB9818) | human gut metagenome | reverse complement strand
TTGTCAGTCAGCAGGAGTATATCTTGGAGACTATGTATTCGGAAGAACACCGGAAGAGAGAAGCGGAGATTTTGCCGGAGGAAATCTGCAACTTGTTGAAACTGGTATTTCTGTCTACACATATGCAACAGAGCATCCAATCAATACTCATTGCGTAGTATCTATGATTGGTCTTCCATCATTTGAGGGAATGAACAGCGTTGTTGTTATGAAAGTAGCGTAAGAGGTGATCGGATGCTTGCGAAGAACATTATCAAAATGAACGGCAAGTGGTACAAAGCAGGAGAAGAAGTCTCGGAAGGAACTCCGGGGCAGGAATCCTCTGATGAGGAAAATCAGATGTCGGAAGAGTTTAAGTATAAGAAAACAGACATCAACAGAATGAGCACTGCTGATTTGAAAGAATTGGCAAGAGAACATGAAGTATTAAATGTTGACGATATGACTGGGCAAGATTTGAAAGAATACTTTATTACAAGGTTCAATCTGTAGATCGTGAGGTGCAGCTATGGCAATTGAAGACAGAATATATGAAAAATCAGTAGAATACTTGTCTGATATTCCAGAGCTTGCCGATGAAAAACCATCAAAATTGTTAATCGGATTCGTAACTGAGAAATTTAAGCAGTGCAGAAACTATCCTCCGTCTTTTACGGATGCAAAAATAGAATCTGACATGGAAAAGCATTTGAATACAATCGCCATGGCTGTGGTTGACCTAAAAGCAAAAGAGGGAGCTGAGGGGGAGACAAGCCATAGAGAAAATTCAATCAGCCGTTCCTATGAAAATGCTTATGTTTCAAGTTCGATATTTAATGACGTGCTTCCGTATGTTCATTTTTTATAGAAGATTGTGCGTGACCATATTGCCGTTGTCAGCAAAATGGTCGCAGGGTATTAGCTAATTTGGTGGTGGGCAGCTAATGGAAATAAGAAAAAAGGCGGGTAAATGATTGATGACTATTGAAATATCGACAGCAATCATTATAAGTTTGGTGTCAGTTGCTTTTTCCATTTTCTTCGGTTTGAAGAACAATAAACGTTCGGACACGAAAGATATCGAAGAAAGAGTTAGGCAGAACACACAAATCAATATGAAACTTGATAACATCTCTTCTTTGAGTGAGGACATCAAAAGTGAGATTTCTCAGATGAAAGATAAGCTTGATTCTCACAATGGAAGAATAATCAAACTGGAAGACAGTGTAAAGAGTGCACATCACAGAATTGATACACTGGAAAACAGAATGAATGGTGGTGAAGAATAATGGATATTTTTTCAATGGAAACCGTATTGGCGATCGTGGTTATTACTTATCTTGTTGGACTCGGAGCAAAGCTGTGTCCGAAAGTAAAAGATAATTATATCCCTGTGATTGTTGGTGTGGCCGGAGGAATTCTCGGAGTTGTTGGAATGTATGTAATTCCTAACTTTCCAGCAACAGACGTTCTTGATGCAATTGCAGTAGGAATTGTATCAGGACTTGCAAGTACTGGTGTAAATCAGATTCAGAAGCAAGTAAAGAAGGTGACCGTAAGTGAGGACACTAGAACAGAAATAAGCAGAAAATGTACTACTCCTTGCAAGATGGTACGTCTCCGGTATATATGACTGATGATGAGTGGGAATGTGAAGTACATCGAAGTAGATGGAGAACAGATTCCTGTTGAGTCAGGAGAGACTGAACCACACTACACGGAACCTAAATTATTCAGAGCGAATATCAATTCTACATTGACGGATACATTTATTCGGGCGTTTGGCATTGATGATTCTTCTGACAAGGCAACAATTGTCTGTGCAAAAGGAACTCTTCCATTGACTAATGGGGCACGTATTTGGCGCAATTCAGCAATTAAATACAAAGACCCGATAAATATGTCAAACGTGGATGAAAACTCAGCAGATTACGTTGTTAAGGACGTCAACGATGAGGCTATGCACGAAGATACATTCTTGCTTCAACGATTGATTAAAGAGGGATAAGAATGAGCACAAAAATCAGTTTCGGATTATCGCAAAAGAGCATTGATGAAGCAATCAAACAGATTGAAGCTTATCAGAAATCGCTTGATTCTAAGTTAAGCTTGTTCTGTGAGAAGTTGATTGAGAGAGGACAGACTGTCGCAGTTGAAAAGCTGACAGAATCTCCGCTCGGAAAAACAGTGACTCTGAAAAGTGATAAGACAGAAGAAGAGATGGGATGCAAAGCGGTACTGATTGCCACTGGTGAAGTAAAGTATCCAGAGGGAAGAGAACCGTTCAATCTTCTGTTCGCTATAGAATTCGGAGCCGGTGTTTGTTACAACAGCATCCCAAACCCAAAAGCCGGAGAGCTTGGATTCGGTGTTGGCAGTTATCCGGGACAGACTCATGCAGCTGATCCGAACGGCTGGTACTACTTTGGAGATGATGGGAAATGGCATCATTCCTACGGTATCAAAGCGACCATGCCGATGTACAATGCAAGCCTTGAGATGATTAAATCCGTTTCAGAAGTAGCGAAGGAGGTGTTTGGAAGTGGATAATTCATGGGTTTTCGACTTAGAGACACACATCTTCTCTATTGTTCAGAAGAAAGTAGGAGATAAGCTGAAAAATAAGTATCCGAACATTCGTTTCACGACTACTTCAAAACCTAAAGGCGTGACCGTAAAATATCCAACAGTTTACATTCGTGAATTGCCTGGGGCAGAAAAAGCACGCACTTTGGACGGTGAAGATATCAGCGGAATCTTGTATTCCATGCAAGTGGAAGTAAGTACAGATAAAAGTGTTAAAGAAGCTAAGGCAGTTTTGAAAGAGGTTGCCTTGGTATACAAAAATATGGGGTTTGAAATCAATTCATTTCCCGAAGAGAGTGACGGAGACGAATATTACCGATGCGTAATGAGAGTCAGGCGAACTCTCGGAAACATAGATGCGTTGCACTGAGCCGAAAGGCTCTTTTTTATTGCCTAGATGGCAGAAATGGAGGTAAAAAATGGCTTCAACCAGTTATAAAGTAAGAGCTATTTACAAAGAACTTGAAGATAGTGCGGATTTGTCAGCAGTTGATTTTGCCGGAAGTTACAAACTGCTTCTGAAAGCAAAATCAATGCCAGCTCCTGTGTCTGCACCAAACACAGTTGAATCAACAACTATGGAAGATGATGCACAGACATTTGAGATGGGTATTAAACAGTCTGATTCAAAAGAGGTAACAGGAAACCTTGAAAAAGAGTATCTGGACAATATTGGAAAACTTGAGAAGAAAAGAGTTGCTGTCTTCCAGTTATATGGAACAGACGGTATCGGTGGCGTTGCGAAATATGCATACGTTGCACAGGTATCAGCTACTCCGTCAGACGTTGGTGGTGTCGATGAAATCTGTGAGATGACAGCAACAATCATTCAGAACACTGTCGCAAAGAAAGTGACAGACGATTATACAATCGTTGACGCTGGAAACGGCACATTTACAGTAACAAAGGGGTAACACGTTCCGAGCAAGACATGTCAGCAAATACTCGGAACGTAAAATTTGATTACGCTGACATTACAGAATAACAACAGGAACGGGCGCTCTTAGGGGCGCCCTTCCCATATAAAAATTACGGGAAGGAATATAAAGACATGAAAACATTTGAAATTAATGGAAAAGAATATTCAGGGAAACCTTTTGATTTTAACCTTGTTTGCGACCTTGAGGACATGGGCGTATCAGTTGAATCCATGGAAGAGAAGCCGATGAGCATGGTTAGAGGATATATTGCGCTGTGCATGGGAAAAAGACGTGCAGATGCCGGACTTGAGATTCAAGAGCATATTCTGAATGGTGGCACAATGGATGATGCAACCAAAGTAATGCAAGAAGAAATGGAACAGTCTGATTTTTTTCGCAACCTCAACAAGAGAGCGGAAGCGGAAGCTACAAAGAATCAGGAGAAGAAGAACACTGGCGGCAGAAAAACAGCAGCAGCGAAGTAAGATCGTACCGTTCTCAGCGTGAGTTTTTCACCTGTGAATGGTATCCGCAAGCAAAAAAAATGGGAGTTAGTTGGACAGAATTTTGGAGCATGAATCCTAGAATTCTGAAAGCGGTATCTGCCGGATACGAAGAGCAACTCCTTGATATTGATTATATGAATTGGATGTCAGGGCAATATCTTATCAGTGCAATCAATACGTGCTTTGTCAAAGAAGAAAAGTATCTGAAGAAACCGATTCTGAAAACATTGATTGAAGAATCGCGAATGACTGATGAAGAACGTGAACTTCGTGAGATGGAAGAGGAAATCAGAAAAATGGATGCTTGGATTGCAGCAGACAGGGCAAGAGGATTGCCGGAGACATCGATAAATTAGGATGGGTTCACCATCCTTTATTTTTGTAAAAAGGTGGTGAAAACATGGGAACAGAGGTTGACTCTCTTGAGGTAAAAGTTGAAGCGTCGGCTAAGTCAGCAAATGCGGAACTCGACAAATTAATTGCAAAAATAAAAGAAGTAAAGCAAGGACTTTCCACTGTTACGGGGAAAGATTTCAGCTTTAATTCTACAAAAAGCTTGGAAAAAGACCTTGATAATATCGCTGATAAAGCAGATTCAATAGGGAAGAAAAAAGTCAAGATTGATGTTGACGATAAAAAGGTGAAAAAAGCCTCAAAGTCATATGATGAGCTTTTGGAAAAGTATAAAAATTCCAAACTTATGGTTGATTTTAAAGTAAATGACCTTGGAGTAAAAGAACTTGCGAAAATGCAAGAAAATATTTCCCAAAAGCTTAAAAACACGATGCAAGGCATTAACGACACCATGGAAAGAAAAGGGACTTCTTTTATCTCCGGTGATGCTTGGGAAAAACAGATTCAAAAGGCTCAGCAGTATAAGAATTTGTTGAATGAAATAAAAAGTATACAAGTTCAATCACCTGTCAGCCAGGGCGGAGCTGAAACGGGACAAAAAATTTCAAAAATTGTTCCAGACAAAGACAAAGGAATTGCGGAAGAAGCAAAAGAAGCGTCTAAGCTTTCAAAGATTCTTTCCGGCACTCAGAAAGTTTCAAAAATCTCTTTCCAATACGTTTTGGGAAGATGGGGAAAACAGTTAGTGGCGTAGTCTCTAAGGCAAAAGATCTCAAGAATTTGATTACCAGAACAAACAAATCTAGTGGTCAAATGTCAATGGGAAGAATGCTTGGGATGTCACTTGTATTTTCCACTGTATTTTCAGCATTAAGCGCAATAAACAATGCAATCAAGGAAGGTTCAAACAACCTTGTTCAATACAGTTCTGATTATAATAATAGCATTTCGGGTATTGTCACATCTCTTCTGTATTTGAAGAATGCATGGGCGGCGGCTTTTGCTCCGATTATCAATGTAGTCGGACCGTATATTTCAGCATTTATTGATATGCTCGCCAATGCAATGAATAAGGTCGCGCAGTTCATGGCTGTATTGACTGGAAAAACAGCAGTGGTGCAAGCAAAAAAAGCATGGAAAGACTACGGAAAAACACTCACATCCACTGGAAGCAGTGCTAAAAAAGCTGGAAGTGATGCGGCAAAAGCAGCAAAAGACTTTGAGAGCTATACTCTTGGAATTGATGAACTAAATATCCAGCCGAAAATATCAAGCTCAAGTTCAAGCGGTGGCCCTGACGGAAGTTCCGGTGCTTATACGGGACCAGATGTTTCTGAAATGTTTGAGACAACTGAACCGACTAAAGCTATTTCTGATTATGCTAAACGGATTAGAGAAGCGTTCAAAGCTCAAGATTGGACTTCTCTAGGATCAATCATGGCAGAGGGCGTAAATGCCGGAATGCAGAAATTATATGACATATTTGACTGGAACAAGCATGGGGAAAAGATAACTTATTTCTGCAATGCTTTTACCACAACAATGAATAGCCTTGTTGACAATATTGAATGGCCGTTAATGGGAGCTACTGTTGCTGCCGGAGTGAATACGGTCTTCAATACTGCACAGCTTTTGATTACCGGGTTCAACTGGACGAATCTTGGAACAGGAATCGGAACAGCCATTTCCACAGGGATTCAAAACATTGACTGGGGAACGATAGGATACACTCTCGGAGCGTATTTTATGATTTCTTGGAACACTCTTGTCGGTGTACTGAGAGAACTTAAAGGTGAAGACATTGGAATGGCGTTGGCAAATGCTTTTAACGGCGCACTGGACTCAATCAATATTGGAACAATCGGAGAATCCATCGGAAGAATGGTTGCTCTTGTAATAGAGTCAATTAGAACATTTATTCAGAATGCCAATTGGAAAGAACTTGGATCACAGATTATTGATGGAATAAAGAATGCTTTCAAGTTTGCTTCTGACGGTGGTGAAAATACAGGAATACTTGCATCGGTTATTGGAATCGGAGCAACAGGTGAAATCGTAAAGAAAATAGCTGAAATTCTTCCAAAATTAGATGGAATGTCAGAAAAATTCAATAAAATAAAGGAAGTTGCAGGAAAGCTAAACTTTAAATCTCTTCTTACATTATCTCCAACAACTGCATTGATTATTGCTGGAATTACAATTTTAGTTGCTGAAATCATGGACTTGTGGAATACTTCTGAGGGATTTAGAGATGCTGTGAAAAATGCTGTTGGGGAAATTGGAGATGCATTTTCTTTTGCGAAAAAAGAAATTTGGGATAACGGATTTAAACCACTTTGGGAGAACCTAAAAGAACTGTTTAATTCTATTTACGATTTATATGAATCAAGTGGAGCGAAAGAGCTGTTTGAATCAACAATGATTGATGCAGTAAAAGCAATCGGAGCAGTGATTTCCATAATAATCAGAAAGATAGCACAAGTTGTTTCTGTTATTACTGGAATGGTGAGTGGAGCGATAGAGATAATTCAAGGCTTGGTTACGTTTGTGACAGGTGTGTTTACTGGTGATTGGGGAAAAGCTTGGAAAGGAGTAGAAGATATTGCGCTTGGATTTAAGCAATATATTTTATCTTTATTCCAATTGCTTTTTATGGCGATTACAACAATTTTCTCACCAATTGTACAGTGGTTTTCGAAAAAATTTCAAGCTGCTAGAGACGGTGTAACGAATGCATTTTCAAACATCGGTTCTTGGTTTGGTCAAAAACGTGAGGATATCAAGTCAAATATGAAGTCGATTGCTCAGTGGTTCTATAATATTTTTAAGTCTGCTTACAACGGAATTACTTCAATTTTTGACAAGATTGGCGGGTACTTTAATACTGTAGCAGGTTGGATAAAATCACCTGTTTTAGGCGCAGTAAAAGCAATCGCTAATGCTGTGAACTGGGTTTACGGGAAATTAGGTGGAGACGGCGATCTGATTAACGTCTCTGTACTTGATAAATATGCAAGCGGCACAAACGGAGTAGCAAGAGATTCCTTTGGTGTTGTCAATGACCAGCCGGGGAATACCGTACAGAGAACTTGTTCAGTATCCGAATGGACAGACTGTAATTCCAACAGGAAGAAATGGTCGTTCTGCCGATGCCAAAAAGGTACAAAGGTAATGCCAGCTGGCCAAACAGCAGCATTGATGGGAATTACTGGCGTGAAGAAGTATAAATCTGGAAATTGGTAACTTCTTTGGAAATACAGTAGACAAAATTACTGATATTACAAGTAACATTTTCAGTTATATCAAAGACCCGAAGAAGCTTCTTCAAGCGGCGATTGATAAATTCACAGATTTGACAGGAGCACTTGAGCCTGGAATCACAATTGCGAAGACAGCAGTTAATTCACTGTTTGAAACAGCAGTTTCCAAAATCAAAGGATTCTTTGACAGTTTCGGTGCTGTTGCTTACAAACCATCTGCCGGAGTGGAGCAGTGGAGAGGACTTGCGAAACAAGCTCTTTTACTGACAAATCAGTTCAGCGAATCCAATCTGAATGCCTTGTTAACTCAGATGATGCAGTGGAGTCGTGGTAGGAAACTCCGAACGCTAACAAACAACTGGGATATCAACGCAATCAGAGGTATTCCGTCAAAAGGACTGATGCAGGTAATTGACCCGACATTCCGTGCAAATGCGATGGCTGGATTCAATACAAACATTTACGATCCACTGTCAAACATGATCGCTGCTATCAATTACACGGTAAGAAGATACGGAAGTCTGTATGCTGGATGGACAGCAAGAGGATACAAGGGATACGCAAAAGGTATCGGAACATTTTCTATGAGTGATTTTCCAAAGTATTCAACAGGCGGATTCCCAGAAGACGGACTATTCTTAGCAAATCACGATGAAATGATTGGACAATTCTCCGGAAGAAATGCTGTTATCAATAATGAACAGATTGTTGATGGAATTTCTGATGGAGTATACAGAGCAATGATGCAGGCACAAAGTGATAATTCAAGGATGACTAACATTCTGTCCGAGATTTTAGCAGCAATCAAAGAGGGAAAATCAATCCGACTTGATGGAAGAGAACTTGTGTCAGCGTACGACTCAAGAAAAAAGCGTAACGGATACGCATTCACTTAAGGGAGGGCAGAAATGCTCTCTCTTTATTTTGGAGGTAACAACATGGCAATGTCTTCGTTTTTGAATGTAAACGGGTATGATTTCCCGTGCCCGAAGAGAGGGAACTTTTCGTGGGTGATTTCTACCACGGTCAGTGATGGAAGAAATGTAAATAATGCAGCTATTGGTCAGAGAGTCGGCAGAGACTTATATAAGCTTGACGGGCTTGAGTGGGTTGGACTTTTACCAGAAGTCAGAGCAAAGATGCTTAAGGCTGTGAAAGATTTTTATATTCCAGTCACGTTTGAAGATATGGAAAATCCAGGTAAAACGATTACAGTCGTTATGTATCCGGGTGACAGGTCAGGAACACCCTTGTTTGTTGACCGTCTGACCCACATGATTACAAAGGATGAGATACTGAAATTCAATCTGATTGATGCAGGATGGGAGTGACAGCGTATGCAGAAAGTAAGCAAAGAATACGCTGAATCAATGCAGAAGCCATTCCGATATAGAGGATATATCAAGGGGAGTATAGGAATTATCAATTCTGACGCACAAAGCAACGCCACGACAGATACGGATCTCGTCTACTTCTCTGATAGATCCAAACCATTCAACGGATACTCTGTCAATCAGGTTTACGCCACAGCGGAGGAAGACTTCTCGAAAGTGGATGGTAGCATGTATTTCCCACCAAAAAATCAAAAAGAGAATATTTATTATAATCAGGGAATTGTCGTGTCCGTGTTGAATGGCTCATTTGAGATCAAATTTGGCGATAAAAAGGGACTTGATATCAAAGGACTGACTATTGATTTCGGAGAAGTGTATCCGGTAAGTCTAACGGTTTCAAATGGGAGCACTTCAAAAACTTATTCAAATGGTACTCAGAATTTCGCGACTGATGATAGCTTTGATAATTCTGACTATATCAGAATCACTCCTTCCGGATTTTCCAATGGAAGTAAGAAAGTTCGAATGAGGATCAATAAGATGTCATTTGGAGTGGTTACATCATTCGGAAGCGATAAAATTCTTGAGTGTTCCTTGAAAGAATATGTTTCACCAATTAGCGATTCACTTCCAAGCCGTGACCTTGAGTTGACAATTGACAATCAAGATGGATATTTCAATCCGGACAAAGAGCAAAGCGCAATTGGATACTTGGAACTTGGACAAGAAGTCAGAATCTCCTACGGATATGACGTAAAGGGCGATGGCGTTATCGAATGGATTCCAGAGACACTGACTTACTTAAAAACATGGCAAGCAAATGATACACAGGCTAAATTCACAGCGACAGACCTGTTCGATACAATGAATGAGACTTATTACGGCGGTTCCTTTAATTCCGGTGATGGTAGAACAGCCTACGATCTTGCTATAGCAGTTCTGACAGATGCGGGATTTTCAGAAAGCCAATACTATCTTGACCCTTATCTCAAGACGGTGAATATCAACAATGCCATTCCTGCTGTTACTCATTCAGAAGCATTACAAATCATAGCGAATGCGAGCAGATGCGTTCTGAGCGAAGATAGGAAAGGTAAGATTAATATTCATGCATCGTTTGAGCCTGCAAAGACAGTTACTACAAACGGTGAGACAGAGTACAGCCATTCCGCAAGAATCACTGAAAGAACAAGAAAAGATGCTTACGCTGTGACCAGTTTGGACTTCTCAGCGACTGATGGCTCATTACTTTTCATGCCATCTTGTGGAAATTACAAAGGCACTGGTTACATTAGTTCTGCCGTTTCGAAAGCAGACGGAACGTTTGATGTAAACCCAAAAATCAATGTAAAATTCGAATTTCCGTGGACGGCTTACAATTTCACTATAAAATTCAGAGAAGTAGTTCCACTCGCATTCACACTGACAACATATTCCGGTGGAACGGTAAAAGCGACAAAAGAAATCACTCTTCCATCCGAGAAAAATCAGACTGCCGTCACAGAAGTTGCAGAAAATCCATACGATTCGGACACTTACGAATTGAATGAGACGTTTGACCAGATTGACGAATTTTCTGTAGAATTCACAAAAGCTACACCGAACAGCAGAGTGTTTGTTGACTATCTGAATATCGGGGAATCCACAGACTACAGAATCAGAAGAGTTGATATCCTTGATACTCCACAGACTACAAAACAAGACAAAGTGCGTGCGATTACTGTTGACAGGACCGTGTACAGACAGTCAATAGAAGAAGATAAGGAACTTGTCTCTGAGACAATATCACTCACAGCGTCCAATATGACCCATACAGTCTACTTCAACAGTGCATCCTATGGATTTAGCGTGTCAACTGATAATTCGGCGATAACAGGTAAAATCGTAGCTTCCAGTAACTTTTACGCAAAGATTCAATTCAGCGGAGTTACAAAAGATACGACACTGACTGTAACTGTAAAGGGAAAAGAATATCAGCAGGACACGAACAGATACACAAAAGTACACAATAAATCGGGTTCGGATGTCGAGTGGAAGAATCCGCTTATCAGCACTGTGGAACATGCCAAAAAGGTAGAGGAATGGCTGGCAAGCTATTACTTAGGCTGTGCTGAATATGAATTTAACTGGCGCGGCGATCCAGCTATTGATGCGAATGACACCATGTACTTTGGACTGAAAGATGGAAGAGAACAGTTGATACGGGCGTATGAAAATTCACTGACGTTCAACGGTTCTTGGAGTTCAGATATGAAAGCGAGGGAAGTAAATTATGTCGGAGTGGATAACACCTAAAACCGATTGGAATACAAACAGCAAGTTCAATATCGATGATTATAACAGGATTAAGAACAATCTTGTCTACTTGAAAGACCGAGCAAATGAGTTGATTATCCCCTTTGAAATTGACGATATGGGTAGTGATTTGACTTCCTATGCATCGTTTTGGGATGTCGGGATTTTCAACCTGTTTGAGACAAATCTTGAGAAAATTAATCAGAAGACCTATAACAAGAATTTAGGCGGTACAAAGACGTTCTACGAAAACGGGCAGTTTATCAAATACGATGAACTGAATCGGCTGGAATCATCAATGATAACTCTGAAAGATACTATGGACAGGCAGGAACAAGGTTTGAGACGCATCCCATTCAGACTGGGAAGATTTAAGGAGGTACGTGTATAATGGCACTTAAAACGGATTATAAAGACGATATTTTGGAACCGTCAATGAACGGAAAGAGAAGATATAAGCAGACATCAAACAGTGACGGATCTATTTCATTGGAGGACTCCACAATCTATGAACAAGAGGGAGATAATTTTGGTGCGGCACAATTCAATGCTGTTTGTAAGGCGATCAACGACCTTGATAATGGAAAAGTCAGCAAACGTATCTTAGGCGTATCAGCAAAAGAAACACTGACTGGAGAATTCTTGAACGCAAAGCCGATTTACACGAAGATGATTGAAGTCGGTGCGTTACCGAATAATACAGTAAAGACGGTACCAACAGGACTGATAAACCTTGATTATTACTGGGTTGATGTGTCGAATTCGTTCTGCTTTTCTAGTGGCTCGTTTTATCCGATTCCGCATGTTGAGCCAAAGACAATCGCAAACAGTATCGGAGTTCGATTAACTGGGTATGGAGCAAATCTTGTCGTGTCAACGGGGGCAGATTGGAGTTCTTATGCTGGGATTGTGACTGTAAAATACACGAAGAAATGAAATCGCAGGAGTGATGTTATGAGAGCATTAAAATTCAACGTAAAAGAGCAGAGGATAGAGAAAGCAAAGAACTGTGATTTTAGTGATATCGCAAGAGGGACAACGGGATATTTGAAAGCACAGTTTTCTTTTTCCTCTGATTGGAACGGATACGCAAAGGTAGCTGTTTTCAATGATGCATGGGACAAAGTAGAAGAATGCAGACCGATTATCGGCAACGAGTGCGAAATCCCGTCAAAAGTTCTTGACAGCATCTCATTCAAGGTAAGGGTTATAGGCGTATCTGAGGGAAGAAGACTCACCACGAACAGAACGGAGGTGGAGCAGTGACAGAGCAAGAAGCATTAGCTGTAGCACTGGCAGAACAGGAGCTTGTAAAGCCAGTCAATGACATTCTTATGATTGACCCGGAGACAAGGACGATTAATGTTCCTGATTCAGAAAGACTTTTCGGTGTGCAGTCAGATGAAAAGGCTGAGAGAAAGTATTTCAAGTGTCCGAAAATTGTTGGAAACAATATCAATCTTGCGACCATGAATCTGTACATCAACTACAAAAGTCCGAATCAAGCAGATGAAGAGGGAGATTCCTACATTGTACAAGATGTTGTTACAAGCGGAGATTACATCACATTCTCTTGGGTTCTTGGTCGAAATGTAACGAAATATACAGACGGAATCCACTTCTCTGTCTGCGCCAAAAAGTCAAACTCAGACGGCACTCTTACGACAGAGTGGAACACAACATGGGCTGAGGGAGAAGTCCTTGAAGGATTGGAAACCACTCAGCAGATCGCGGAAAAAAACAAGGACTTGATTGAGCAGCTATTGAACAACTACGATTCCAAAGTTGCTGCGAAACTGGAATTCGACCCATCAACCCGTGGCATATCTATTATTTAATGAGGGAGAATTATGGCATTGAAAGCAGAAGATGTATTGGCAATTATCAATGAAAAAATAAAGAATCCTGTCACTCAAGAACAAGTGACAACAGCTGTCAATGAATATCTAAAAGAAAATCCAGTTACCGCAGGAACAGCAACATACAACCCATCGACAAGAGGAATCACGATTGAGTAAGGAGGTACGACATGGCAACGAGTGATATTGGAAAAAGCACATTTTTAAATGTAAAAAACAAAGACACGGGTGAAATCGAAAAGAAAACGCTCATTCCTCCGGCTCCGTCTGATGGTGATTTGGGTGGAATTTCAGAAGAAGAGTTGGCACAGATTACAAAAAACAAAGAAAAAATCAGTTCACTAAATGCGGAACTTATAGATGGAAGAACAGATGTAGATGGAAACGTGCATGACAAAATCGGAGATGCCGTGAGAGGACAGGCGAGAAAATTAAGAGAGAATCTTGTTGTCCGTCAAAAAGAACAGCCAACAGACCCGAACAATAATGTATGGATCTCAGATGAAGACGATGAGGTGGAAGTGCCAGATATGGGGGAGCTTAATTCTCTCAAGGAAGATTTAGTCAGTAAAACAGAGGGACAAATTAAAGGTTTACTGGTAAAAGATAGTTATGTCGATAAAGATGGTACTATTGCCGAATATATTGGATGGAGTAGAACAAATTATATAGATGTATCACAGTATTCCCTATTATCTTTATATGTTCCAATGACAATTCGTTATGGCGTTTGGCTTAAAGAAGATAAAACAACAGTTGTCTTTCCGATAGTAACAACTACGAAAGGCGAAATTGAACTTTTTGTACCACTTGACGCAAAATATGTAGTTATTTCTGATTCAACCGCCAATATGGAGAATGTTACAATCTCTGTTAAAAGAAGAAAATCAGATAATCTGTATTTTAATGGAAAACGGATTGATATCCATTATGTTACGAACGGTTATATTGCAAACGGTTCTGTGAAAAAAAGTGATAGGTGGGCGGCAACAGATTATATAGAGATTCCAAAGAATCTGTATATTGAGTCTGATGGTACGGAAGAAGATAATGCTTATAATGCTTTCTACGATGAAAATAAAGTCTATATATCTTCATTCAATACAAAAGGAAAATACATTAAAGTCCCTGATAATGCCAAATACATGCGACTGAGTACACTGAACTCTAATGAGCAACGAGTATACGCAAGAAATCCACTTTTGTTAAAAGTTGGCTCATTTAACGTCGGAACCTGGACAGATGGGAAATCCTCGAATGCACGAGTAGACCCGGCTAAAGTTAAAGCAGAAGGCATTAAATTAAGGCGCTTTCTAGGTAATACAAACTTTGATTTTCTTTTGTGCGAGGAAGCTACACATGAATTTGACAAAGATTATAAAATAGATGCTTATGAATACTGTTTCAAGAATAACTTGCCTTTCTATTGGAAAACAAAATCATCAACTGAGGGAAGTCCTCAAGTAAGGCAATTTCTTCTAACTGGTAAGTACGAACTAACAAATGTTACATACCACGATTATGAGTGTGAAAGCACAAGAGGATATGTTACATTTGAATGTAATATTAGTGGGAGAAACATTACATTCATAGCATGCCATTTATCGTTAGAAAGTTCATCCGATGGCATACGACAAAAAGAAATGGAAGAACTCGCAAATATTCTAAAAAAATGTGAATACGGTGTTTTATGTGGGGATTTCAATGCTTTTTCAATAGATGAGTTTACTACACATTTTAGTGAGTTTAATTTGTCGAATCATGGCTATTATGGTGATTTTAATACCTGGCCTGTCCCAGGGTGGGAATCATGGAATCACTGTCTTGACAACATTATAACAACAAAAAGCATCAAAATTATAAATGTTTTGATGGGCGAAATAGCAATGTCTGATCATAAACCGTTAATCGCAGAAATTGAAGTGATGTAATTAAATATAGATAGCATAAAAGTAAACCAATCGAAGAAAGGAGAAATCACACATGAGTGTATTCATAAAGAAATCCAAACTAAGAGTAAAAAATAAAGACGGAACAAGTTATACCGGAGTAATGAATGCAATAGCAGAAGAGAGTACAGAAGAATTAGTTAAGCAGATTGAAACTAAAGGAAATAAGACACTAGAGAGCATCCCAGAGGATTATACAGCGTTAGAAGGGAATGTGGATAAAATAAAGGAAGAGATGGCGAATGTGAAGTCTATCACAGACACTATTGACGAGAGAATCCTTGAGGCATTCTTCGGGTTAATGAGAAATGGAAAAGTATATCAAACAGAAGTGTATTTGACAGAAACGAATCCAACTTCGGACGGTGTTAAGACACTTGCCAATGCGAACATGGTGTGCGAACCGTCAACGGATACTGTAGAGGGCAGAGATGACTACGAGTGCATTGGAATTTTCAACTGGTTTAACTGCAACTACGTGACCGATGATTACGGTCGCAAGATTCCGACAGCAATCGAGGGATGGGGAAACGGTTATAAGAACGATGGCTCTGTCGATGTAGGTGTTATTGCAATGACTCCGTACTGGTCGGTTATTGAGAAAAACGGTAAACAGATTTGGACATTATCAGATACTCCGAATGATAATTACGGATTAATTCCGTGGGAAACAGCTAAGAAAGAAGATGGCACTTATGCTTCTTATGTGATTCACAGCAAGTATATCAGCGGACTTGGTATAGATGGACTTCTCAGGTCGTTTTTCAACTCTAAGCCTTTCAGAAACAACTGCTATAACAACATGATTGACAACTATCAGAAGAAAGGTAAGGCTTGCTGGGGTGCTGGAAAAGAAAGAGATATGTATGTCATTCTGTATGATGTAATTAAGTACGCCACAAAGAATGAGCAGAAAATCTTCAAAGGTACAACAAGTTACAACTTGCAGTTTTCAGCTTCAATTCAGAGAGAAACGAAAGAAACCTATTTCCCACTCACAAATTCACAGGCTTCGCAGATTGTTGTTGGAAGCTATGTGTCTGTTGGGTATGGTTCAAAGAACACTGACAATACGGTAAATAACGACCGTGGAGTTGGCACGATTCACCAGTACGCTGACGATGTAAAAGTCCTTAGAATTGAGGATATTGACGAAAATAACAAGGCTGTATATTTAGATATTGAAGAGGGATTCACGACAACACCAGTAGCGTTAAGCGATACTCTGAACGCACAGATTATGTTGTCCACTATGCATTGGCGGAGTGGAACAACAGATAAGGTAATCGGGAAGCATGATGGTTCAATGGGCTCCAATACAGATGGCAAACATCCATTCCGTGTCATGGGAATTGAATGTTCTGTAGGTGGATACATCGCATATTCGGATTCGGTCATGGTATTTAAGGAAGATTACAGCAAGGACGTATATATTGCTCCTAGAGGTGTCAAACATGTAAAAGATGAAGCGACCATCAAGAGCACATACAAGCTGATTGGAAATATGCCTGGCAACAACGGAACTGATTGGTGGATTGGTGATATCGGAGTAGATATGGAAACTTGTTCATGGTTCGCTAAAACTGTCGGAAAAAGCAATTCTCAAGGCTGGGGAGATAGATGTTACGCTGGAGGTAGGAGTACATCTGGAACTAGAGAAGACCTTGGGCGCGGTGCTCTCGGGAATGGGTCGCTTGGTGGCTCGGTGTCCGTGGATTGCTGGCACGGGCTTGGCTGGTCGTACTGGGGTTGCCTCGGCTGCGATTAAGAAGAGGTCGTCGGGGGTGAATTTCCTCTAGGAAAGAGGGGGTCTCCCCTAATACGACCGACTAAAATATAAGGACTTACGGCGCACGCGGTGATCTCAGGAATGGGTCGAATGGTGGCTCGGTGTACGTGAATTGCAGGAACAGGCTTGACAGGACGAACTGGAATTACCTCGGCTGAAATTGTTAATTTCTAAATATAAAATCCTTGCGTCGTATTTCGCACTCGCAAAGAGTGTAGTCTGCAAAGACTCTTGGACAGATGCCCGAAATACTTTTTATAGACCTACTGAAACTTTTATTTTTGACGAAAGGAGTAAGGACGGATAGGGTTAGCCTATCTGTCGGGGTTAGTAGTACAAACCGAAAGCCCTTAAAAAGACAATCGATGAAGACGTATTGCAAAACGGTCGATATAACAGATAGAAAACTGATTCAAAAGGCAGTATACAAATGCCTTAAAAAGAAATACAAAAGAAGAGATTCATTGACAATGTTTTCTGAATACACTGGACTTTCGACAGACACTATTAAAGGAATGTTCAATGAGTTCGGATTAAACGGAATGAAACCGATGGTTGAAACAGTGGTTGACGGAGTACGCGAAGAAATCATTCAAGGCAATATTCACTTTCAACCAATATGGTACAAAGAAAAGATTGACGCTTCCAGTCAGAAAGTGCGAAGAATCGGAATTCAGAACATTAAACAGCAAATCTACGATTATATCGCAGTAGAAGCTATGAAAGACTTCTTAAAGCGAATTGGAGAATACCAATGTGCAGCACTGAAAGGCAGAGGTCAATCCTACGGTATCAAAGCAATAAAACGATGGATGAGAAATAAAAATATCAGATACGCTGGTCAATGTGACGTCAGTAAATGTTATCCATCGATTGATAGAAACAAGTTAATGGAATTTCTACGGAAATACATTAAGAATGAACCACTACTTGAGTTGATAGAAATTGTTAATCATGACTATTCGACACTGGACTGAGTATTGGTTCGTATTTAAGCCAGTATCTTTGCTAATTTATTCTTATCTACAAATCTACCATGAAATAGCGGAGAATATGTATCGCATCAGAAAGAAAAGAAATGGAACAACAGAAAGAATTAATCTTGTGAAACATCAGCTTTTCTTTATGGATGATATTTTGATTCTCGGCACGAATGCAAAAGACATTCACAAGGCTATGAGGCTGATTATTCAGAAAGCGGACGAAAAGGGATTGAAAATCAAAGACAGTTGGACGGTATATACAACGGTCGCAAAACGCAAAGATGATGGTCATTTCATTGATATTATGGGTGTCCGCATATACAGACAGCATATTACGATCAGGAGAAGAGTTTTCTTGAGAGTAAGGCGGTCATATAAGAGAGCACAATCCCTTGTAAAGCAGAGGAAGAAGATTCCAGTATGGCTTGCAAGGAAGTGCATGTCATACAAAGGCATCTTAGACCACACGGACAGCTACAATATAAAAAGAAGATACAACGCAAACAAAACAATTCAAATATGTAAGGGAGCGAGATCACATGAAAGCAAGATTCGACACTGCGCAAGAGAGTGTTACTGTTAGACAGCTTGACGGAATGGATTATGTCTATATCTGTCTGAATGAGAACATCGTGACAGAGATTCCAGATGGGCAGGAAGAAGAACAGGTCTATCATGAATATGATTATAGAGAAATCTCAGAGCCTACTGGCACTCTTGATCTGAACGATGTGAAAACGAACCCAGAGAAGTACCTCAATTATAAAAATGAGGTCAAGACAGATAAAGAGCGTATCGACACACTAGAAGCAACTACAGACGATATCATCTTAATGATGGCTGATTTGATTGGAGGAGAAGCATAATGAAAACATTGAACACACTTAAATTGAAAATCATGGTAAGAGCATTTAAAATACGTCTTAAAAACGGAGAGTCTTTTGAGGATATTGCGGCAGATTATCCAGCACTCACTGTGGACGACCTTGAAGCAATCCGTGAGGCACTTGGAAAATAATGGAATTAGGAAAAATGACAATCTCGGAATTGATTGAATTACTGCATGAAATCACTAATGAAATCGAGTCGAGAACGATGGAACTAATTAATTAAAGTGGGCTATAGTTAATCAAGCAAACGAGGACAGGCTAAAAGCGCCTTGCCTATTTTCAAGAAAAGAATGAGATGTGAAACCGAAGCAATACAAGAAGAAGTAGAATTGCACTTGCACATGAAAGGAGAGTAATATGAAATTATTTATTATTTGTGGACACGGAGAGGGAGATCCAGGAGCTGAAGGTGGAGGATACACCGAAGCAGAACGAGTCAGAGCACTTGCTGAAAGAATGAAATATTACGGCGGCGATAATGTAATTATTGGCGATACAAGCACGAACTGGTATCGTCACGGGTATGTCAGCACATATGAATTTCCGTACGGATGCTTTGTGATGGAACTCCATATGGATGCAGGTGGAGGTCGGGCACGTGGAGGACATATCATTGTTAAAAACGGACTTGTAACTGACCAGTATGATAGAGCAGTAGCAACCTATATCAGCGGAATCTTACCGGGGCGATCTGAGAATATCAAGTATCGTGATGACCTTGCTAACATTAACAGGGCGGCAAAGCGTGGAATTAACTATAGATTGCTTGAGTGCGGATTTATTGATAATGATTTTGACCGTGAGAAATTCAATAGCAATATTGATGAAATCGCAATCAACCTGTTAGCTTGCTTTGGAATTATATCGCAGAATGAAACCGGCAAATGGGTGAAAGACGAAACTGGCTATTGGTGGAAAGAGTATGACGGAAGCTATCCTAAATCCAGTTGGAAGAAGATTGCAGGAGTATTCTACTGGTTTAATGAGCGTGGTTATTGCGTGATGAATGACTGGATTCTGTACCAAAAGCATTTCTATTTTTTGGGTGAAACAGGCGGTATGGCTACCGGTTGGAAGAAAATCGGAGAAGACTGGTACTATTTCAATCAGACAGGTGGGAAATTGCCTATCGGCGCAATGCTGACAGGATGGCAGATGATTGGTGGTAGATATTTCTACTTCTATACAAAACGTATCGGAAAACATGCAGAGGGTGCAATGCTAACCGGTGAACTGCTCGGATATGCCGGACATGATTACCGTTGCTGGTCAGCTGGAGAAGACAAAAAGAAGCAGACCGGTGAGATGGTGACCGGATGGTACAAGGACGGCGAATCGGGAAAATACTACTGGTACAATACAATAGCCACAAAAGATATGCCGCTTGGAGCGATGTACAAGAATAAATGGTTAAAACTGCCAGAAGCATGGTATTACTTCAAAGATAATGGAGAAATGGCTTGTGATGAAACATTAGTAATTGGCGGTAAGAAGTACATGTTCGGAAAGAATGGATATATGCAGTAGAATGAATAATCACCATACGCATTGATAGATTACAACTGTTCTAAACAACAAAAATCCCGGGTGAAATTCCCGGGTTCTTTTTATTTCTTTTTATCTTTATTCTTTCTTGTATTACCAGTCATTGTGTAACCGTTTTTACTTTCACATGCGGCTTCACGACCTCTTTGCAAAGCGATATTCAAAGAAGCAAGGTCAGGCATTATATTATCTTCATTGACAAGCTCACCTCTTGCTTTTTCCATAAGGAAGTTGTCGTAAACAGCTTGACAGATATTAACTCTCGACCGCATAGAGCAGTGATTGTTAGCTGTCAGCATATTTAATTGTTCATGCCATGAGGAACCAGTGTCACCGAACATGCAGTAAGCCATTTGGAAAATATCACGCTCAGTGTAGTTTGTGTTTATGTAAGCATGAATACAGTCAACCATCTTTTCAATTTCTGTATCTTTGTCAATAGTCAAGAATTTATCAGGGTATCGGTAGCTGAGAATGTACTTTTCCATGTTTAATCCTAGCACCGAGAACCACTTTTCTAATGTTCTGTAACCAGGCTCACCTATTCCGGATTCCCAGTTCTGAATTGTCGTGACTGACTTTCCGAGAGCTTGAGCCATTTGTTTTCTTGTTTTTCCGGCATCTGTTCTTGATTTAGCAAGCATGTTGCCAAAATTCTGTGCTCTTTCAATTTCAGATGACATAAAAAATTTTACCTCCCTTTTGCTATTTCGCAACCAAAAAATTGTGTTTCAAATTCAAAAAAATAAAGACATAATATTTTACGTCTATTTTTCACGGATGCGAACAAAAAAATTAATGCATAATTATAAAAAATTTAATAAGTACTTTTTTCTCCGTTTCCGCTATAATAAAAACAAATTTTAAAAACGGAGGGCAAACACATGAAAGAATTTTTAAACACTATTGCATACTTATTATCTGTGAGACCGATTATTGGTGAAACTGAGTACATGAGACAGTTGTCTTCCTACATTGGAACGATTGTCCCGGAGTCAAAATCAGACCAATTTGATCGATTTCCTCTTGCATCTTACACCAGTGCTGACAATCTTGCAAGCGATATCTTCAAATTTATTGATGATTAATTCTTAATAAGCGTTATTCGTTTCTCTTATAGATAGGTCAGGGGTGATTTGTATGGATGAGAAAGAGAGACTGAGATTGCAACTAATAGAAATGATCGTTAAAATAGAAAGTGCAGGCACAATAGAGTACCTGCACACGTTCGTTAAACTTTTTTTAGAAGAGTGGGGTTAGTCCTCGCTCTTTTTATGCGATAGCATATAATTTATTAAATTCATAATTATTTCTTGTTCCTCTTTATTCAATAAAGAGAATTTGTTATAAAATTCAAAATCTTCTTCAGCGATTTCTTTTGAAACCTTAGCTTTACCTTCTGAATACTCTTTTGTTTCATCACCATCAAATCCCATCAGCCATCCTTCACTTACTCCAAGAGCCATTGATAATACCATAATTTTATCTTGACTCGGCTCAACTTTGCCGGAAACATATTGGCTTATATTAGACTTGTTCATTTTTACGTTATATTTTTCGCAATATGGCAATGTTTTATTCAGTATATCAATTTGCTTTAAATTTTGTTTTTCCATTATTTCTTTTAATCTAATAGAAGAACTGCTTATTTTCATTTGTAATACCTCCTTTCCGATAAATAATATAACACTTTTTGAACAAAAGTTCAATACGTAAAACTAAAAAGTTAAAAAAGTTAGAACAAAAGTATTGACATATAGGAATTGCAATGATATGATTTAAGAAGTTCAAGATATTGAACTAGAAAGGAGATAAAAAGATGTCATTTGATTACAGCAAACTAAGAGGAAAAATCGTAGAAAAATACGGAAGTCAGACTGAGTTCGCAAAGGCTATGCAGTGCTCAGAGCGCACATTATCGCTGAAACTAAACGGAAATGTCATGTGGAGACAGGATGAGATTTGCAGAGCGATTGAAGCTTTGAATTTATCAGAAAGCGATATTCATGACTATTTTTTACGATGAAAGTTCAAGATTCTGAACTTTAAAGAAAGGAGATAGGATGAACGAATTACTAAAAATCAATTTTGAAACAGAGGAACCAACAGTATCGGCAAGAGATTTGCATGAAGCTCTTGGAATCAAAGAAAGATTTAGCTTGTGGTTCTCAAGATACTCAGATGTATTTGAGAATGAAGTAGATTATCAGAGCGTAGGCAAACCTACGGTTGTAAACAACGGTGCAAAACGTACGATTGATGACTACTTGTTATCAACAGACATGGCAAAGCATATTTCCATGATGACTAAAACAGAAAAAGGAAAAGAGATGCGACAATACTTTATTGATCTGGAAAAGGCATGGAACACACCGGAGCAGATCATGGCTAGGGCATTGAAGATGGCTGACAGAACGATTGAGTCTGTGAAAGCTCAATGCAAATTTCTCGGAGAACAGGTTATTGAACAACAGAAGATCATTACTGAGCTACAGCCGAAAGCAAATTATGTAGATAAAATTTTACAGTCTAAATCATTGGTAACTATCACGCAGATTGCAAAAGACTATGGCATGAGCGGAAGAAAGTTCAATCAGATTCTTAAGGAATTGAAGATTCAATATAAGGTTGGTGGTCAATGGGTTCTATATTCCAAATATCAAAATAATGGATATGTTCACAGCCGGACGATTGATATTACAAGGACTGATGGAAGACCTGATGTTGCAATGCAGACTGAATGGACACAGAAAGGTCGCCTATTTCTTTACGAAGAGTTGAAAAAACATGGTTATGTTCCGGTGATTGAGCAGGCAGCGTGAGTTGGTACTGATGAAGAGAGGTGAAAGCAATGAAGAAAAAGATTGTCGATAAGAGAATTAATGGAGATTCCGAAGAACTTCACGCACTGAAAGGGTTCAATGTCTTATCTGTTGGTAACGGAACAATCGGAGAAGAGTGTTCGTTGAGAATCATGCTGATGAACGAGAACAACGTTGCTGTTGATTTAAGCATCACAGAAGACGGAGCGTACCTCAGCGATTTCTACGCACTGACAGAGGACATGATTCCTCGTAACTAAGAGGATAAATAAATGTTAGATGTAATTGATATCAAAAGGAAGAAGCTTGAAGTAATTGATATCCGAAGAAAACTCCCAGTGATGGAAGAAGATGAATCTGACGATGACCTGACGCCATTTCTTGTAGGAGTTATATCAGTAGCAATCCCACTGCTTATGACAGCGGTATGGGTGATATGCGGATATTAAAAAGAGTGCCATAACAAAGGCGGCAACCTTCTGGCACTCGGCTATAAAACCAACTTAATAATAGCATAGGAGGAGAAATGAAACAACCAAAGAAACTTTCATTGTGGCAAAAGAAGTGTTTAGCAGCACATTATCTGAACGCCAAAGACTGGATGCTTCTTGAGGAAACAGAATTCTACTTGAAGATTATCAATAAGTACACGAACAAGACGAAGAGCATTGATAAATTTAGGAGATGAACCATGAAAACAAGAGTACTTACCGAAGAAGAATCAGAGATCGTGTCTGCTGCTGGATTAAAACCGGAAGAATTGGAGTGTGCATTAGAAGATTTTGCATACTTACATATAATAAGGAAGAATTGCAAAAACAGAGCAATTATCGACAAAGAGAAAGGAGTGCTTATCCGATTTGTATAAATGTGATGATAACTTTGAACCAGAAGAACCTGATGTAGAATGCACTTGTTGCGGATGTAAACTCGATGATGGAGATTACTTCTATTGCATATCAGGAGAATATTATGTGAGGATTGTTTAAACGATCAGTATAGGAGGATTGTATGATTGATATTGTAAAAGTAACTATTCCAATGGAAACGCTCATGGGATTGCTGAGAAAGGAAGCGGAACTCAGGGTATTGAAAGAACATATCAGTGCTGAAAT
>CYGL01000279.1_pt1 | contig 24249 bp, 37 predicted proteins | sample 485531 | NCBI WGS metagenome assembly CYGL01 (sample SAMEA3497897, study PRJEB9818) | human gut metagenome | reverse complement strand
CGTCCCATGATTTGCCACTCATTCGCCCGCCGTACAGGTATTTTATTACGCGCTCTTGTCGTCCAAAAGTCAACGCAATACAGGATTTAAACTAGGTTTCTTTTTTTCCATAGTCTGCATAGAAATCGTCTAAGCCTTTTGGAGTCATTGAGCCATCGCTTGAAGTAACATCAGTTTGAACTTTGTCACTATACCCATGATTGGCTAACATGAGTTTTGTAATCGTTCCGCTAAACACTTGTGAAAGCCCACCATTGATCAAAAGCATCTCTTGTTTTGCTTGAATTGCGTCTAACGTGTCCGAAAATTCAACCCTTAACGGAATTAATTTATTCTCAGGTGTATCTTTAGCCCACTCGTAAACAGTGCTTTTACTCACGCCTAGATAACAACAAAGCCCCGCAACACTAGGCACAATGTTTTCAATTTCTTTGTAACCCTCAATCATGTAATGCTTGGCTTTTTCTAGCATTTCCTCATCTAACAATGAGGGTCTACCAATTTCTTTACTCACCTAAAAACCCTCCCAAACTAAAACCACATAATAACAGAAAAGCCCGCAAAGGGGCTTAACTTCTAAAGTTCAATAACGATATGCGAATCGCCTGTGCTATTTCGATTTACGCTTGATAGCCACATTTGCCACATCCAATTTGTATTGCTGTCTAGGTAAAAATCACAGATATGGTGCTTCTCAACTCATCAACTGATTTTTTTGCAATAATTTAAAAACATCATCGTAAAATGAAACATGAGTTTCAAAAACTTCATTGCCAATCCGAACAAAAGTCAAGTCGCTAATCTGCACAACTATTGTGCCACCATCAAACATCATACCTTTCGTTTCTTTACCCTCAAAAACAATACATTGTGATTTTGGATTTTTCTCAAGAAACTCTGCAAATTTTTTACTGACATTACTGTTACTCATGGGTTAGCTCCTGTGCTGCTTCGATCATGGCTTTGTAAATTCCTGCATAACTAGCCCCATGCAAGACATGTTCATTCGCTGCATTCTCTAGCATTTCTAGTGTCGGCTCTTTCGGCACTAAAACAAAACCCTCTCGGTTTGCGGATGCGAGCCATGCACCCCACAAATCTTCCACACTGCTTGCAAAGTAGAACTCGCCTTCCTCACTCCACTCTAATAGCTGTTGATTTGGGTGAATATCGCCATCATGGAAGTTGGCAATATAGTATTTCTCAAACGCCTTTCTTTGTTCTTCAATGTTCATCACACCCACCCCGCATATTTTACAACCAAAGCCAATCCGAGCAATACATTTGATGCTATGAGCAATTTGATGATTGCATTTTTATCTCGCAATTCCTTCTTCATGAAGCTTTTGTCACGGCTTACGTCTGCAAAGTCACTAGATATGTTTTTGATCTTTTGTATATAATCCTCACAAATTCTTTCATAAGAATTGTTTAAACTTTTTGAAATAGCCAGTGCTGCTTTAAGTTCTTCAGTTTCCTTGATTGAAGCATTGATTTGAAAATCTTTAACCGACCTATCATTAAAAGCCTTTTCAAGTTTTTTCTGATATTTTTCAATCTCCCGATCAGTGGCAATACCACGATTAATCAATTCAACCTCAACCGCTTCATTGATCTTGTTGACAATTTCAGCCTGCTTTTCAGTGCTAACACCGATTCGCAATGACTCGGTGATATAGTTTCGTGAATGCCCGATTAGCTTAGACAACTCAGAAGCACTCAATCCGAGTTTGATTTTTGCAGAATGTACCGCGTTTTTTAGTTCGATCACATCACACCTCAATACAATTGTTTAAATTAACTCTCTTAACCTCGCACCAACCAAAGCCATTGTATTTATAAAACTTATCGTTAATCTTATAAAAACATGACTTCTTAAAATCGTAGTGCGTTGCGCCTTGTGGTTTTGTCACTTCAAAACCTTATTTAAATCTGCGTAAATATCTGCCCAGCGTGCTAATTCAAAATATGCGATTTGCTGAACGCTTAAATTATCATGTGCGATATGCTGCGCTGCTCGAATCATGTTGCGCTTTGCTCTTTCAATGCTGAACATCTCATCTTGTTCAACTTGGTTCATTTCGGCTTTGTAGCTGCGTTTGTTTTCGTTAGCCTTGAGTAGTTGCTCAAGGTTCTGTCTACTGCATCCGATTTTTTCGCATAACGCTAATTTTCTGCCATGCCCAAACATGCACCATAATTCTAAGTCTTTCATGTCATCAACTCAAAAGCGTTTAATATTCTAGCCCACTGGTCATCACTGCATTTTGTCTGACCAATAAGTATTTTCTTCATAGTCGGTGCTGAAATTTCAGACAACACCGCTAACTTCATGTATGAATGTTCTTCGCAAAACTCGTTAAGCAATTCGCGCCTGCGGTTTGCTGTATTGCGCTTGTTTTTATCATTAATCATTTGCTCGATGATTGGCTTAAAAAGATTATCCGCACCAGTGGCAAAGGATTCCACAACACGTTTTACAACACACACCTCGAAATGCGGTCTGCCTAGTTGGTTCGCATACTCGACCATACATTGTCGAATTAGGGTTGGGGTTGGTTTGTTCATGGCTTAATCAAGTCCTCGATTAACTTGCTATAACCGCCGATGTCATGCCAAGAATCGAGGTGATTATAGTCGCCATTGACGATGCGGGCTATTTTGGAGCAAATCATGTGTAAGGCTTCTTCATGCGCATAAGGCAGCGTGAGTCCGTTTTTTGAGTTCTTGATTACACCCATTAATGCGCCTGTAGTATTTGCCACGCTAACAAAACTACCATACTGCGCTTGACGTTCTGCCAATGTTGCTTCAATGGTTTTCTGACGCACCTGCTCATTTAACGATGGTTCGTGAAATTCAGGCAATTCATTGCGCTTCCAAACCACGGATGAAGGGACAAAGCTATCAAGCGATGAAAAGTGAATCTGACCGTGGGCAAATGCTGCATAGTTTGCCCAGTATGGAACTTCAATGTCTCCATCGTTAGAAAGCGTGTAAACGCCTGCGCTGTTTTTTGTTAGGTATTCTTTCATCACTTCCCGCCTTTTCTATGATTGTTTAGAACTTTTTTAACCGTGCCACTGAAATCCTCAAGGCTGTTAGCCCATTCCAGTAGCTCCGAATCATCTTTATGGATGAAAGAAACGGACTTGTTTGTCCGTTTCTTTTCGTACTTCTTTTTTCGATCCATTACCAAAAAACACCTAATTTGTGAGATGAAATTGCAAACATATGTTTGCAGTTTGCGTGGGTTCTCCATCCACGTAAAGCATTCACATTTTCAACAAAAAAAGCCTGAGCAAAGTGTTTATAAAAACGACCATAAAACCTAACGCCAGTGCATTCAACCTTAGAACCAATTTTTAAAATACTCATTTCACTTTCCTTTGTTTGTTTCGTTTCGATAAAGCTATTATGTCGTATTACAATAATAAATGCAATTCAAATTTCTGATAATTAATATTTGTTTTACTGATATACAGCCCAAAAAAAACCCACTTCCGAGGAGTAGTGGGCGTTAAGCGAGTTGTGATCTGATTATTATACACCAACCGCATTTTCTAGCAATAGTCTATTTAGCTGTTTTAACTGTGCTTCCGTTAGCTCCAAGTCCTGCACATCAATTGAAGATTCGACCACTTCGATATTTTTACCATCGACAATCAAATACTCAAAATTATAGCATCTTGCGTACTCAATACTTTGCCCCTGATCACAACACAAAAATTCTTCTTCAACTTTCTCGCCATGAGTTGAACACAAAACGCATTCGCTGCCGTTGACCAGTTCAAAAGATAAAAAACCATCCTCTAAATCGAAGTCAATCTCTGCAATGGTGTAATTTTCTAGTTTCATTTTTGCTTCCTCTTTTGGTACTAAAATCATATCTAAATTTCTACATTACGACTAATGAAAAATAGTTATAGGTTATGTGCCACTTAGCCTATTTGTCTTTAATATAATATCTAGTAAGTGGCATATAGATGGTGTTTATCTAATATATAAATTATATGCCACTTAGGGTATTTCTCTTTAATACTATATTAGCTAAGTGGCACAAGATTGGAGTTTTAGCCAGTATTCAAAAGCATCTTTCGCACCTTGGTATCCAATCGCTAAACAAACAAACGCACCTTGCTTTTGTGCCTGCTGTAAAAACTCAAGCTGCCCATCTTCAAAGCGACATGAATTGTCTTTTTTGATCTCCATACACAATGTTGGATTTCCGACCACAATTAAATCTGACACCCCTTTGGTTAATCCTTTAGCTTTATCTGCTCTAATTTGCCCTGTAGTGCGCTTAGATTCATTTTTAACGTGGAATGCTACTAACCCATAGGTGGAGGGGTAATCGTTGCGTATACGTGAAATCAGGCTGCTTAAAACGTAATCCTCTGCGGGATTCGATGTGGATTTCGGCAAATCACCAAAAACAGGTAGCCATGTTGGGGTTTTCATCTCACTACATCCTCTTGTCTATTAAAATCTACTACTGTAAAAAAATCTGTCTTGCTGCTCTTTTTGTACGAAACGGTTTTTGGTTTAAAGGTGTTATCTGAAAGCATCTCATAAAAACGCTTGTTCACGCGGTCACTGAAAAACGCCACGAAATCCCGATACGGCGTTTTAAAAAACACTTTAAACATTGGATTGCCTGACTTAGACATTGTGGCACGCTTAGACATACGAACAATGATGTCGGTTTGGATTTGTGACAGGTCGTTTTTATAGTCCAGTGTTGTGCCAATTAATTTATTGTTCGGGTCGATTAGTAGCTTTTTGCATGACTGGCACTTACGCGCTGCAATGTCATTCTCAGCACCGCATTCATGGCATTCTTTATAATCCCAAAAAAACGCACAGCGCTCAAAATTATTTAATCCGCGTTCTTCAACATGGGTGCAACGTCTGCCAAAATGGGCGGGGAAATACTTGCCATCATCAAATTGATACCTTTCGCCGTCCAGTGTTAAAAAGAACCCCTGAGCGTCATAATTCATCTTGTCGGGGTTTGGTCGTAGCGTGAAAGTGTTTGTATGGCTGCATTGAGGGCAAGTGAAATCGTCTTTAATTTTTGGCTTGTCCTTGTACGCCTGAATTTGTGGCTCAAATAAATTGCCATCGGGGAAAAATCGCTCGATGTTTCCTGCATAATCCAAAATGAGCGCATCTTCTTTTCCCTCAGATAATCTCAATCCACGCCCTACGACCTGAATTAGCAACGATGCCGATTCTGTAGCGCGTAAAATTGCAATCAATGATACATGTGGGGCATCAAATCCAGTTGTCAAAACTGAAATATTTACTAAGTATTTAATCTTTTGCGACTTAAAATCTGCAATGATCTGCTTGCGTTCTTTCTTTGGTGTATCTCCAGTAACCAATGCAGAATTATAAGACGGCAGACTTGCCATTATTTCTTTTGCATGATCTACAGTAGACGCAAAAAACATAACGCCTTTGTCCTGCCGAATGTTGGCTTGATTGATCACATCCGCGACAATCCCCGCAGTTTTTTTGCCATGCCCTACAAATGCTTCATCAATGGATGCTTGATCAAACTGTCCGTTTGCCTTAACTCGGATATTGTCCGTGTTGTATTTCTCGGCATGAATCTGACCGACAACAGGTTTTGTCAGGTATCCAAGATTAACAAGATATTCACCGCCCACCGTGTATAGGCGTTTTTTAAAATACGGATTGACCGATTCTTCCATAAGCTGCCCATGCTCATTCATTTCGTAAATGTAGCCAGTGCCTAGTCGAAATGGCGTAGCAGACATGCCTAGAACTCGGATATTTGGGTTGCCTTGCTGCATGTCTTTGATGATCTTTTTAATCGTTGGTGTAATGCGGTGGCATTCATCTAAAATGACTGTGCTGTATTGTTCACCAACTTCTAGCGCCTTGCTCTTAAAGCTACCCTCAGTCGCAAATACAACGTCATGGCGCAGGCTTTTACCGATTGAAGCTGAGTAAATCGAAGCATCATTGCCAGTGAGTAAATATTTCTCATAGTTTTGCTGCACAAGCTCAGATGATGGACATAAGCACAAAACTTTTTTACCTGATAAACTTGTCATGATCCGTGCGATTTCAGCGCAAATAAGGCTCTTGCCCGCTCCAGTACAAAGTTCTAGCATTGCAGGGAATGAGTTTTTCCGCATGTATTTAATTGCAAGGTCAACGGCTTCCTGTTGGTATGGTCGAAGTGTGTAGCTCATAGTTATTTAATATCCTCTGTCAAAAGGCAGTCAAAATAAAATACGGCAGGCGGTGACTAATCGCTTTTCGGGTGCGCTCCCTATCCGTACTTGCATTATAACCTATTATGTAATATATTACAAAAACAATTTAGGAGTTTGTGATGCTATCTCTACAAGAAATAATCGAAAAACTGAAATCTTTAAGTTGTCTTGAACTGCAAGAAATGGCGTATTCGATTGATGTAAGCTATGACACGCTTATTTCAATCCGCATTGGTCGAGCATCAAACCCGCGCCTTAATACTATCATTGCAATTTCAGGATACTTAAAAGATGAATCAAAACGCTCTAACTAACGAGCAGATTCGCCTAGCACTCTCATATTGCGATGTTGAAGATCAGGAAATATGGGTGATGTGTGGCATGGCTGTCAAATCTGAACTCGGTGAAGCGGGTCGGGAAATGTGGCTAGACTGGTCTGCAACAGGATCAAGCTTCAAATTAAAAGAAGCATTAACACGCTGGAAATCTTTTAACATGTCAGGGAAAATCCGTATCGGCTCTCTGATCTTTGAAGCGCAGAAATACGGCTTTAAACTTGAAAAAGATGCACCTAAAGTATCTCCGCATGTTCAAGAACAGCGCAGATTAGCACGCCTTGAAGCAGAACGACTTGCGAAAATCGAAGAACAAAAAACACTTGAGCTACAAGCCGAAAAAGCCAAAACAGCGTCATATATATGGCGTAAAGCTAAACCGTGCGAATCGCATCCGTACCTGACTAAAAAAGACGTATTAGCGCATGGATTACGTGTAGATGATCAAGGCAATCTAGTTGTGCCTATGGTCTATCGTGGGCGCATTACATCGCTGCAATTCATCAATGCAGATGGCGAAAAGAAAATGATGTATGGCGCTAAGAAGTCAGGTTCATATTATCGCATCGGAGAAGAAACTGACTGCATCCTCATTTGCGAGGGGTGGGCAACTGGCGCAACACTTCACGAAGCAACACAGCTATGTGTCTACATTGCATTCGATAGTGGTAACTTGTTGAACGTGGCGAAAGAAATCCGCAAGCAATTCCCATTGCATAAAATCATTATCTGTGCCGATAACGACCAGTACAAAAAAACCAATACAGGCATAAAAGCAGCCGAAAAAACTGCCTGCGCTATTGATGCAGATATTGTCTACCCAATTTTTAAAGACGTATCAAGCAAGCCGACTGACTTCAATGACCTGTATATGCTTGAGGGTTACAGCCCGATTATTGATATGATTCAACCGCTATGCAGTCGCCTGTACAATCCAAAGCCCAAAAAGTGTGAGCAGTTTGACGCATTCAAGCTAAACTTCATCGAGAATGCAGAAGATACACTTGAAACAAGCATCGACCCGCTTGCCGTAGCTTGTGCGGGCTTGACCGTTGCCATGCGTATGTCTGAAAACGTGCCTGCATTTGTTTCTGTTGAGCAAATCCGCAAACACCTAGACCATCCATTAATACACCACAACACGCATCGCTCTATCATGTGCCGTGTTCATTATGCGATTCAGAACCGTAAACGCCGTGCAATGACAGCGATCAAGCCTGTTTCATGGAATAAGCACAACCACACTGTAGTCGCATCGCTAGATGAAGCCGACCTTTCAGCGCCAATTAATGTCATTTTCGCACCAATGGGAGCAGGGAAAACGCAAAAAGTGATCAAGCCATTTTCAGAAAGTGTCGATAGTTTTGTCGCAGTAGCACACCGCCGTAGCTTGATTTCTGACTTGTCCGAAACACTGAACATTAAAAGCTATGACGATAGCAATGCGAACCAAGCCGATAAGCTTGCAATCTGCCTGCCGTCAACTCAATCAATTGGTTTTCGTAATTTCATTAAATCAGTAAGCAACATTGCGATTGATGAGATTAGCCAAAACATCCGCTTCACCGCATCGAAAGAATGCAAAGTCATCGGCAGCAACCAAGAAGATATTTTCAACGGCTTGCGAACCCTAGTAAACGAATGCAAGAAAGTTGTTGTATGTGACGCATCAATCGACCAAACCACGATTGATTTTTTAGAAACCGCACGACCTGACGAGAAGTTAAACATCATTGAGCAAGTTCCGAACAACCGTGGGCGTGAATGCTATATATACACTGAACGAGCAGATTTTTTAACTAAAGTACAGCTTGAGTTGGAATCAGGCGGGAAGGTGTGGCTTGCGGTTGAATCTGCAATCAAAGCCGAAGTTCTTGCGGAAATGTTTAAAAATTACAATCTGATTGCGATTACTTCAAAAAACAGCAAGAACAAAAAGATTAAACAGTTTCTTGAAAACGTGAATGAAGAATCGAGAAAGTATGATCTTGTGATTGCATCCCCTGCAATATCGAGCGGTGTATCAGTTGAGCATCGGGACGGACACCACTTTACCATGATCGCAGGCACGGCAAGCGGGCATAGCATTTGCTTTAGTGACTTTGCTCAGATGCTTGGTCGTGTACGCTATGTTGATACCATGCACGTATGCTTGCAGAAGAACACGCACCGTTACGAGCAAGTGACCACATCGTCAATTCTGACAGGTCTTAGACAGGCATCGGCACTTGAGGGAGCAACACTAAAAGAAAACGATTTCACGCGATTCAAGGCGCATATTGACATTGTAGAACAGGAATACCGTGCAGACTTTGCCAATGGGTTTATATGGTTCATGCAGTATTATTGCTTTGATGTAAAAGCAGGCAAGGTGTCAAGCCCTGATTATCTACTGAATGAACAAATGAAAGAGATTTCAAAAGAGCTAAAAGAGAACCATCGACTAGGCATTAAGCTTGCTAAAAAAATTAGCAAAGATGAAGCCAAGACATTGGATGAAAAGCAAAGCCTAACCGATGAGGAAGAAAAACAGCTCATTGCCTACAAGCTGCGAGTTTCTTTCAATTTCGGTTTAGGACATGAGATTAATGATCTTGACTTAGATATGTTTGAAAATATGCCAAAGGTGGATAGATTCGCCCGCATCTTGGGCTTAACCCATCCAACCGATGATGCAGACGCAAATATCGCACTAAGACGTTTTGAGAAAGCCCAAGTGAAAGCAGTTGCGGATATTTTTGATGGCATCGACTTTGACAAGATCACAAGCGAGGATTGCGACAAAATATTCGAGCGCATATCTAGCAATGACACGCGGTTCTTGTATTCATCACTGAAATTAATTCCAAGCGCATACGGTAAATGGCAAGAAGATAAATCGGGAAACCTGAAACCATATCCAAAGCCGAAAATCACAACAAAGCCAGTTGCTACCGTTTTGGACAAGTTCGGCTTAGGTTGGAAACGCTCAGGTAATGGCTCAAGATTCTACCGTGTAAATGAATCCGACCTTGAAAACATGACCCGCTACGCAAAAAGCAGATATGAAAAAGCCCTCAATTAGAGGGCGTTTTTATTAGAGTACACACTCACATGGTTTTATATTAGATTCCTCTGAAAAATCAAATCCACCCAAGTTTGTTTTCTTTACCTGCGCCCAGAATGTTTGTCCAGCAACATGTTCAGTTGCCTTAATTCCTGCAAGCTTCATTTCCTCAAACTTAGGCTCTAATTCCTCTAAATAAGCATCACGAATTATTGAATGCCCCAATTCATCCTCCGCAAATTTTGCCTTTTCCCATAAGTCAGGGCGCTCACAGTAAACGATATACCAGTGTTGTTTTCCTGCTTTTAGGCATCCAATACAATTCGCATGTTTGAATTTGTCATATTGCGCTGGTGGGTTAATTCCAATCTCAATGGTTTGCCCCAAGATCCCATCTTTCCATAGCGCGATAGGGTAGTCCGATTTCCATCCATCTTTGCCTAAAATTGATGATCTGCGCTGTATGCGGTGCGTTTCGTTTGCATCAAAGCCATAGTATATGATTGTATTTTCCTTATCGCAGTTCTTATCCAGCCACTCGTAAAAGGGTTTTGTTTTTAAGCGGTGTGTGCATAGCTCTGTACCATTCCCAAACTTAAAACCGCCAATCTTCATCGCAACATCAAATTGATCTGGAATATCACTACAGTTAGATATATTTTCATAATTTGCATAAGTGATTGGCAGGTTTAAATATTCCGCAACCTCTTTTTTAAATCTCTTAACATCAGGAAGTTCCACGCTCGGGTTTATGTCATGATTCAATAAAATAACCTCATCATCTGGAAATCTTCTAGCAACGCTTACAGCAACACGTGCTGAACTATGCCCCCCCGAATAACAAATAATGTGTTTCATTTCTAGTTTCCTTTAAATATTAAATAATTCATTCACATCGGTGGCAGCGGATCATAAAACCCGCGCCACACATCGAATCGAAACCGCATATTCAGCGCTTGCAGCTTCCTGCATTTTTTCAGACCAAGCATGACCACTTTTCTTGATTAAGTCGGTAAAAGTCAAAATACCGTCAGGTCGCCAACTAAATTCATACTCGCTACCATCTTCAATTTCAACAACGCCATCCAAAATCCAACGCTGTGGCATTTCAATTAAAGCCAATGGAAACGCTGTATTGAAGGCGCTCCCCTTAAAATATTCTTTCTTTAAGTTGCGAAGCTGCAAATTGGTAAAACCTTTCGGAATATTCTTATAAACTTCATGCCACTGGATTAAATCAAACTCTAGTTTTTTCATAGTCTGCGCCCTGCTTTTATTTCCTCGTCTGTTGCATGTCGAATGCAACCTTTACCACTGTTTAAGCTGTCAACCTTGTGAATCACGCTATACTTGCTGTACTTCTCAGTAAAAACAACAAGGTCGCCAATCTCAAATATGTTGTGTTGTCGGCGGTATTGGAGAAGTGCCGCACGAATCCGAGTGGTATGATTACCCCTCAAATCCTGATCTACATACCATTCTTTTGCTTTATCATACCCGCCCAATTGCTCAATTATATTCATTGGCAACTCTCCACGTCTGCGATAGCTTTTTTCAGGTATTTCTTGTGGCGACTAATCTTTACCACCACCTTAGCATCAGCTAAACCTCCCCACTGTTCAACCAACTCATGACTTTCTATCAAGCGTTTTAGGTCTGCCAAAGAAATCGCAGAATTAATATCATCAGCAAACCAAGGGCATTGTTTTATATACGTCTCAGCATTAATCAACATTCTTGCATCATTAGTTACGTGTGTTTGTTTTGACCCACGATTCAATAAGTCAATAACTAATTCCCACCCGTACTTTTTGACAAATTCATTCGCTTTCATTTTGATTTCTCCCGAACTTTTTTAGACTGATACGCTCGATAAACACATTCAACCAAGGCGCACAACACGATAAAAACAACGAACAGCAATAAAAAGATGATTGCTAAGATTGCATCACTAAACATGTTCATTTTGGACGCTCCTCTAGTGAATCACGCCAGTCGCCTTTGAATGGATTGTTTTTTGCGCTAATGAAGTGATTACCAATGTATGACTCACATGTATTCCATTCAAGCTCACCATCTTCTATGTATGGCTTGGTTCTCCAACCAAATGCGTTGCCATCCGCATCTGTTGCGATCCAGTTATCAATCTCTGGCACATTCGTCCAATCGTATTTACTCATTTTACACCATCACTTAAATACTCAACCAACTTAACTACAGTGTTATAACTCGGGTTTTTATTGCGCCCATTAGCAATATTGAAAACCGTTTGATATTGCAAATTGCATCGGCGCGAAACCTCTGCAATGTTGCGGTCTTGCAACTTCTCTTTTACTTGTTCAAGCGTCATCATTTAAGAAACTCCGTTATTTTGATTTAATATAGCACAATACAAAATATATGCAATCATAGTAAATTATCTTAATTATAGTGTTGATTTTATCTCTCAATGTGCTAAAGTAAATCTACTTTAAGCGAGGTGCAAAATGGACAACCAAACACAAAATGGCTCGACCATGTAGAAGAAAAACAGTCATTGTTTTTTACTAAAGACGTATTTAATTATCGTAATCGAAACATTGTTTCAAGTTAACAAAATCAACGGTGAAGAATATCAACAATTGCTAGAGGGTCTTAAAGATGAGTAATTTAACAACAACCCAAGACAACGGTTTTTTGCAATTGATGCAACAGGCGCTAACCACGCCTAACATGGATGTGTCAGTCTTGAAAGACATGCTGGCAATGCAAAAAGAAGTTATGGCACAGCAAGCCATTATTGACTTCAACAATGATTTTTCTGTGATGAGTCGCAAAATCCCTGTGATTTCTCATACCAAGAAATCGTACAGCACGACTTATACGCCACTTGAGGACATTGTAAACATCGTGCGTCCTATTCTTTCCGAGCATGGTTTTAGCGTGTCATTCAACAACGAGCAGCTAGAAAAAGGCTTCGTGACTGTAACTTGCCAATTACGCCACAAAGGAGGTCACATGATTGAAAACGCTTTAACACTGCCGACAGAAGCCGTAACAAAAGGCATGAACCCGATGCAGGCAATCGGCGGTGCAATCAGTTACGGCAAGCGCTACACGCTATGCGGTATTCTGAACATCGCAACCACTGCGGACGATGACAACAATGGATTTGCAACCAATGCTAAGGTTGAATCGGCTAAAAAGCCTACAATTGATGATGATCGCTTAACCAAAGCAATCGAAAGTATCAACAATAAAGCTACAACGATTAGCAAAGTTACAAGCTCTTTTACTTTGACAGATGAGCAGTTAATCCGCATCGGCAAGGAGGTTACAGCATGAAACTAAATCCTATCCGTTGCTCATCATTACATCGACTTTTAACAAGTGCTAAGTCTATTGATGATGCTTTATTAACGCCTGAACTCGCAGAAATCAAAGCCAAGCGCAAACGTACCGAAGATGAGCAATCATTGCTAGATTTAGCACTAGCAAGCACGCTATCGGCTACAGCGAAAGACCTTATTGAAGAAATGCTTATCCAGCAAAAATACGGTGTGCGAAATTTCAATGGCAATAAGTACACCGAAAAGGGCAACATTGTCGAAGATGATGCAATTACTTTCTTAATGCAACATGAGGGGATTTTTGCAGACAAAAACACCGAGCGTTTAAGTGATGGCGTTGTTACTGGTGAATGGGATATTTTCTACAATGGTGTAATTTACGACACGAAATGTCCGTGGGATTTCTTCACTATGCCGAAAACCCAAAAGAAAGTAGAATCTGCGGTGAAAGATTCGGGTTATGATATTCAGCAAATCGGCTACATGCGACTACTCAAACATCATGGGCGAGATGTAGACCATGCAGAAATCAAATATACGCTCATGCCAACGCCACAGCACTTGCTTTACGCTTCAGATGATGTAACCCTGCACACGGATTTTGTCGAGTCGCTATCGCCTGAAAAACGTATTAAAACGCATCGTGTGGAATGGTGCGATAAAACAAATGCTTTGATTGATTTGAAGTATAAAGCAGCACAAATCTATGCTGAACAAATTTTCGATGAACTTTAAAAGGTGAAATAAAATGCGTGGTGTTAATAAAGTTATTTTAGTTGGTACATTAGGTCGAGATCCTGAAACTAAGACTTTCCAAAATGGTGGATCGGTGACAAATTTCAGTATTGCTACTTCTGAGAAATGGAAAGACAAAAACACTGGTGAAATGAAAGAGCAAACAGAATGGCACTCTATTGTTTTAAACAATAAACTTGGAGAAATTGCACAGCAATATTTGCGTAAAGGCTCAAAAGTTTATATTGAGGGGTCGCTTCGCACTAGAAAATGGCAAGATCAGAATGGGCAAGATCGCTATACAACCGAAATTCGTGGCGATCAAATGCAAATGCTTAGTGATAAAAGGGATAACCCACAGCAACAACAAGGATATGCACAACCTAAAACGCAACCGCAGCCGCAGCCATCGTACAAACAAAATGATGACGTTGAAGAGCTGCCTTTCTGAGGAAACCAAGATGAACGAATTAATCCAAAAAATTGAGCAATGGGCAACTGACCGCAACATTATCAAAGGGTCAAGCCCAATTGATCAAGCGATGAAGTTGTTTTCCGAATTCGGTGAACTTGCGGATAATGTCGGCAAGGGTCGAGATATTAAAGACGACTGCGGAGACATTTTTGTCGTGCTGACGATTATCGCAAAACAGGTTAACCAGTCATTGATCCAGTTAAATTTTGATGCGCTAAAATGGGCGGAGGGCAATAATAAAGAACTGGTGCTAGCTTTGAATAACACGTTATCTGAACTGGTGGGCTATGCACACAATGCTAATTTCTTTCATGTTGGCTTGTTTAAACGTGCAATCAATACGCTGAATGCTATCGCACGAAACCACAAAACCACGTTAGAAGAATGCGTACAGGTTGCTTATGACGACATTAAAAACCGCAAGGGAATTTTGATGAATGGCGTATTCATCAAAGAATCAGACCCCGCTTATGCTTCAATCATTGCATCAATCGAGAGTAACTGCGAATGAAAGAACTATTAAACAATCCTGATTTCAATGAAATACTGGATATGATGCACAAGGGCTATATTGATAGCTGCTACACAAAAGCAGGCAAGCAACCGCCTGTGCCTGCATCGCTTATTCCATTGAGTTATGAAGATGAGAAGATTCAAAAAGGCTTGAACCAGTTGCGACAGGGCGCTAAAAATGCATTGTATGCTGCGGATAAGCATTTGAATAAGTAGTTTTAATATAGATCACTTAGAGTGCTACTGAGCGCAATTTTACGCTCAGTATGCAGTACAATTTATTTTTAGAACAACAAGAAGCCCCTTAATCGGGGCTTTTTTTAAAAAATACCTTTCAACGAATTATAAATCGACTTCGCAGCGTCAATAAAATCTGAGATATATTTAGCCCATTTATCCCAATTTTTCCCCAATTCTTGGATCAGATTTTTGGCAGCAGCGAGTACCCACGCTTTTTTCGATGCGCCCGATTCTTTGCTAGATTCGATTGCATCCATAAAATTAGATACTTCTGTATAAATATCTTGACCAATTGTGATAAGTTGAATTGTGCCTTGTACTGCGGTTGCAATGTTTGTCATCTATTAGCTCCTACTTTAATTCAAAGTGGGGATAATCTTTTTTAGACCATTCCCCACCCCACTCAATATTAACATTTAAATCTTTTGCTGCTTGTTTCATTGCGTCAGCAATAGCACGGAATTTACTTAAATCGTTCCAGTCGACTGGATATGGGATTAAGTCCACAGCTTTCCCGCTTGCATGATTCGATGCGAACGGATTATTTAACCACGTAACCTTTGCCAAACTTGGTTTAGCATAACTCGCAGGGATGCCCCATTTTGCACACTGTTCAGCAGTTCGACCTTTTCCCCAGTTGACCATCATTTGCTCTTTTGATCGAACACCCTCAAGAACAAGAAAATCTTGTTTACTGATCTGAATTGCTTTTTTTACCACGTTTACCAATTTATCATCAACGCCAACCAAAGCATCTAATGATCTTTTGCTGAGTACATAACTCATTTTTTCACCCCTTTTTCCGTGATTGCAAGCCACATAGACGAGATAATATTCACAAACTGATTACCTGCGTACCCTGAAAGCGAGATTGCCACAGCACTGTAACCGTTCAGCACCACCAAGTGATTTTCTGAATTTTCTTGCAAAATCCAGTATGTCAACAAGCCCGCAAATGCAGACATAAGTAATTTTGCAAAAAGATTAAACAAGATCGTTTTCATAGAAACATCACTCTTATGCTTTCTATTTACAAAGTCTACTATGCCCGCAAAGCATGAAAGTACGATAACTGTTACATACTTTATGATTTCGTCACTATCAAAGTTATTCAATTCAAGTCACCTATATTAGTTTTATAAATAATAGCATGACTTTTCATGTATTAAAAAACCCTGATCTAGTTAAAGATCAGGGTTAATTTTTAACTTCTACTTAGCTACCCAACCAGTGCTGCCCGTACCCGATTCTTTCACGTAGAAAGAAGTGCCTGCACCGCCATCGGTACGATGATAAGTTGAGCCAATACTTGCAGACAAAACACCTTCAGGGTTGCCTGTGCCGTAGAAGCTTCCCATCGTAGCAGTATGCAAGAACTTAGCACCATAAACTGCACTATAGATTGCACATGCTGCGCCCAATGCGCTTCCGCCATACATCGTGACTTTGCTTGTAAGTAGTGCTGGTGTTGTGTTATCTAAGTTATCAGACATAATCCCCCCAATTTTTTGGCAATAAAAAAGCCCTAGGCTTATTAGGCACTAGGGCTTGGGTTGTTCGGTTGTGTGTTTAAGTCATTTTTGGTTTATTTAGACTCTAAAGAAGCTAAGCGTGACTCAATAGCATTCAATCGAGTATTCATTTTCTGCAATGTTAAAACAATAGGTGAAATAAATGCTTCATAAGCAATTGTTTTAACATCCGCACCACCATTCACCGTGTGATCTTGATACCCAGCAAAATCAATCCCAAGCTTATCTGCAAGTTCTTTAACTTCTTGAGCAATGAAACCTAGATGATCACGATTACAAGTGTGTGACCCATCTTTTGTTGGGTTTGACCACCACTCCTTGACCTTTTCATTACGTTCTGCAAGAGCCTGAGCATACTCCACTTTTTCTTCATCTGTCGCATCGTCACTAAGATCGGCAGGCATAGGAAATAACTCATGTATATAATCGTCACGCTTATCCCATTTCCATGACTTCGGTGAAAGTCCTAGAATGAAGTCTGAGTATACGTCTGTAAGTTCTTTCTGATCAGTTTTATCTCGACTATCGGAACGTAATTGTAATGCAGCGTAAGCGTAAGGGGTTGTGCCTGAGTTGCCGAGCTGAACTTGATTGTCACCTGAAACAGCAGCATTTGCTCCTACTCCAGTAGAATTGGTGATAGTTGTAGCATTTGAACCATCTTGCATTAATCGCAATGCTGATCGACCAAGTGCTGTATTATAATCACCTGTAGTTTGATACTGTAAAGCATCCCCACCAATTGCAGTATTATGACTACCTTTAGAGGATCGACCTGCACGTAGACCAATAAAAGTACATACACTACCCTCAGCTAAAAAGCGACCAGCCTCATAACCCACTGCTGTATTGCTACCACCTGTTGATAATGCTGCTAACGATCTAACCCCTAAGGAAGTATTTTCGTTTGATGTAGCAAGCTCTAAAGACTGTTTACCAACAGCAGTATTACCACCACCAACAACATTATTTGTTAGTGCCGTATGTCCAATCGCAGTGTTATCTACACCAGTGGTAAGTTTGTTTAATGCGCTATATCCAATAGCTGTAGTATTGCTTACTAGATTAGAAGTAGCTAAGGCTAATGCCCCTAGAGAAGTATTCTTACTGCTACCTCCACCTAAATAACGACCACTAAAAGCTCCAATAACTACATTATCCACACCTGTCAAGAAGCCAGCAGCCCCTGTTGTACCCGCCAACGCACGATAGCCCATCGATGTATTACTAAAACCAGCGCCAAAATCTTGTGAGAATGCACCGACAGCCACATTATTCTCACCTATACCGTTGCCATTGGCTAAAGCCCTATGACCTATAGCGGTATTATTGTTACACTCACCCCATGACCACAAAGTCTCTGCACCAACAGATACATTATTGCTACCCTTTGTTTTAGAGCCTTGTGCGTTTGCCCCAATTGCAACATTATAGGCACCCTCAACAAGATGCTCCATTGCAATAGAACCCATTGCGGTGTTTGCTTCACCTAGCACATGGCGATGCCCACACTGAAAACCAACAAATGTTTGATTCTCCACAGATGTTAAACTAGCACCTGCACCGTAACCAACTGCTGTATTATTCCCACCTGTTGTAAGGGATTCCAATGTTGAAGCACCATAGCCTGTATTATTACCACCTTTTCCAAGCGTCCTCCCATTAGTTCCTGATAGGTCATAATTAAAATTAGAGTTCCTCGGTTTAAATGATAGATAGGTATTTAGAATTGGATAGATAAGTGTATGTGCTATAGGCACTAGTGCATTAGCTACATTAATTTTCCAATTTGTAGTTGATGCAGGTGCTGTGGAGGTAACAGTAAATGTATTTGGTGCTATCCATGTAATTAACTCTTGAATATCATTTACAAAAGTTGTCACATCAGTTTGCTCAAAATAGACATGAATTGTCTGCTTCTGCGTCCCACCATCCCAACGTCTAATCCACCAGTAATTGTCAAATTTAATATAAGCTTCAGATTCTGCTTTAACACCCAGATTTGGGGGGAATTTATAATTATCCGTAACTAAGAAAACACCCTGAGGAAGAATAACAGTATCGGTACTAGTGTCTGCCAACCAAAAAGCCACATCATTAACATACAAATCTAATGATGTAATTTTATCCGCAACAGTCGGATAAGCTGCTTTAGCTTCTGCCAATGTTGCGAACTTACTTGATAAACGTGGACATGTGTCGCCTTCAACACCTCCGAAGTCTAAAATAGATTTTTGGTCTTTGTTTTTGCTTTCCTGAGTACGCCCTGACCAAGTAGTAATCTGCCCATCCGAGCTAGCCAGCACCCAACCTGTCATGTCGCTATTCGGGTCTGCCGTGTTGCCGTCAATTGTGCTTTTTACAATGTCGCCATTTGTTAGAACGACACGTTCATTCTCTTGATAACCGCCTGTCCGAGAGTGCCATTTCGAACCGCCATTGTAGTTGACTTGCTGTTGCGTTTCACCGCTTGCGTCAGCCACATTTACAGCCGTTGTTTTGTTCGGCTTTAAAACCCAACCTGTCATATCAACGTTCGGGTTGTTTTGATTACCCGCAATAGTGCTTACAACTTCTGTGACGTTATCATCGAGAAGTAAATTTGAACCCTCTGGATAACCACCGATTAAAGCCGATAAACCTGAGTTATATTTATAACGCCCGCCCTTACATAAAAACGCAATGTTTTCCGTAATATCGAAAAGCACACCGTTAAAATCCTTGCCCTTCGGTGGCAAACCACCAGTTCTAATGGATTGCATAGTGATGGGTGGAAATCCAGTTTTGTAAGTGGCGCTGTTTGTCGCTTCGCCTGTTACGTTTTGAATTTCAGTTTTTTCGCCTTCTTGCGCGAATGGCGTAGAAATTAATCTAGTAGGTTGTTGCATTATCTAAGCTCCGCCCATATATCGATGGTGTTTTGATTCATTGATAGCATATATGTTGCTCCATTCGGGATGATTACATTAATTGGAAACGATGCAGAGTATAGATCCCCTGTTCTGACTATTACATTTCCATTAACAAGAAAGCTAAGTCCAGTTGCACCGTTATCTTTAATCGAAATAGACACTTGAATCGGCTTGCCTGTGTTGTTTGTGTATGTCACACCGCTTGAACGACTAGATGTCACATCTTGCCAAGTCTGCCCAACACCAAGGTCTGTGCTTTGCGCTACTGTTGCGGCGTTTGCTGCTGTAATTGCTGCTTGTGTAGTTGACTTATTCGCCACCTCTGTCGCAGTTGCAAATCGAGTAATACCAACATTTGTAGTGGTAGCTGGCTGTGTGAGACCACTCAGAATTCTACCTTGATTAGCAGTTAATGCTGCATCCGTTGCGGTACTCGACAAACTATCAACAATCTTAACAATGCCCGCAATGCTCGCAGTTGCAGAAGCAATAGAGCCAGCGCCTGAATATATAGCCCAACGTCCCGCAGTCCCGCTACCGTTTGGATCGGTTAAATTGTTCGGGATAAGGCTAATGTAATCACGTGTGTAGTCGTTAGACGCAAGAATACAGCCTTGATCATAACCTCCGATTTTTGTCGCATAGGCAGAATCAAATTGGATTCGTAGACCTTTTTGGCGATGAACCATGTCTGAACTAATCGCATAAAGCGCACCGTTCATATCTTGACCGTTCGGAGCGATACCTCCTGCATTTTTGGCGGTCATTGTGATAAGCGGAAAGCCTTCATTGAGCGTGGCATCTTGTGCATCTTGTGACGATTGCCGCTCATCTTGAATCGTATTTCTGTTTGTAGCATTCCACGCAAATGCTTTTGCCCACATAACATCAGGATTGCTCATCGAACAAATACTCCGTTATCAAATGTTTCATATTCTGTGCCATCGAATCCAAATATCTCCGAAACTGCTCTTTCTTCATAAGAGATTAACACACCGCACGGCTCAGGTAATAACTTCAAAGTATAGACAATTAAACGCTGAAATGCGGTTAATTCAAATTCAAATATATAAGCTGCTGTCATGTGACCCGTGATGTAGTAGTAAGCCTTTTCACTGAAAATCATTTGAAGATACTTATTAATATTGGGCGCAGTTGCATAGAGAATATTTGAAGCTGCCTTGATAATGATTAGCTCTTTATAGAGGTTATCAGGCAGTCGATAACTGTTGAATTTTGCACCGCTTGCGCTGAACGGTGCGACATTAAAGGGTGTGAAGTTTTGCGACACAGGGTTAGTTTTAAAACCGAATGTTACGGCATCGGGGTCGCTCATTTGCACGTTTCGACTCATGCCAACAATGCGTCCCCAAATATCTAAGCCCCATGTCTTTGCGGTGCTTAGATTCCATAGCAATGAATAAAATTCATCCACGGTGGCATTAGGGTCTAGTGCATCGGCTATTCCATCAATAATCCCGACAATTGCAGGGCTATTTGCATACTGCGACATCAACGTATCTTTAACTTCAAACATTATGCGACCTCAATATCGAATTCAGTAGTTACTGGGTATTCATCAACGCCCAACTCTAAATAATTAGCCCACGTTGTGCCATCGAAGCTTACCTCAACACTAATCAAGCTTAAATCCGATGCACTGCTAACTGGGTAAACATAAGCCGAAGCCCTAAGCTTTTGACCGATGCGAGCGCGCGTTTTTCCTGTTTCTAGCGCACTAAGAATGGCGGTTTTCATTGCCTTTTCATCTTGCAGTGACATTTCGTTTTTATTTTCAAGCGTGATTTTAAACTTAACCGTTTTTAATGTCGGACGCAAAAACTTCACTTTATAATCAGGCGGGTCTACTGTGTAGGTGTCATTGTCATAAACAGTGACTTCCGTATTCCCTGCGAACGAGCAACCAGTTCCCGCTTTTACTAAAATCTGCCACGCAATATCTTCATCATCACCGCCAACGACAGAACAAAGCAAAGTATTCCGTGTCACTGGGTAATTAGTCACGCCAAAATTGACAGTAGCATCGGTTGGATTTGATTTCACCCAAACATCGACCACGTTTGATAAATTTGCCACAGCGCCACGTACCGCAGCATCGGTTAGTTTTGCATTTACTGCTACCGACTCTTGTCTGCGCTGCTCGAAGTTATCCGTGCTTTCAGCATTGACACCTGCAACGGCTGCGCTTGTATTTGTTGCACGGTCTAAACCTGAGAGCGCCACAATGATGCTTGTAATTGTGCCAATGGCTGCATTGATTGCCCCTGCAACGGTACACTGAACATAACCATCAATATAACCAGTCGTGTCAATAATTAACCGTGTTGTCGTTTCCCAAATATTCCCTGCCGTGTCACTGATTTTATAGCCTGACGGAACTACCGTGCCATTCAAGCCGTACAATCGAATTTGAGCAATTGAATACGTTTGAGATTGGCGAGTGATAAAGTACAGCTCACCGATGGCATCTTGCCAAATTCCTGTAGAATACTGCGGGTCAATCTGATTCATTAATTGAATCCAATTGTTTCGCTCATTCTGAATAATCGCTGTAATTGATGTTGCTAACTGCCCTTGCGGGGTATTCATTGCAGTATTTAAACTTGAACCGAATGCGGTCTTTAAAACCTCCCAAACCCCTGCGAGAACTTCATCTGTTGTGGGTGCAATAATCCCATTTTCTGTGATTTCAATATCAGGAATCATAAGCTCACAACTCCTGTCTGATCTTGATCATTTGTAAATTTAATCATGCCGCTTAGCACCCGATTTTCAATTTTATTGAATGTTATATTAGCACTAACCACGCCATCAACCGATAGGGCTGCTTTGCGTAATTCTGCCTGATATAGACCGAGTGGATAAGACGATTTGCCTAGAATCGACTCGGAGTAGGGGATACCTTCCGCACTATCGAAATACATGTCACCTCGAAACACACGGCAAGCAGAAGCAATGTCTTGTGCTTGCTGATAAACATCACTAGCGATAGCAATATTTCCGCTTGAATCTAATGTTAAGTCCCAAGTATCGGGAAGTAAAAAAAGAGTGTTAGCCATTTCTTGGTGTCCCCACTGGTTGCTCTGTGTTTCCGTCACTGTCGTTTGCTTGGTCGTGAATATGCGTATCGACTACAACGCCATTTGCAAGCGTTAAAATGCCACTCGGTGCAATCGTTAAGCCGTTAATGTTTACATCGCCAGTCGTCTTAATGTTCATGCCACTGTCAAGAAACTGAATGTATTGAGTAGGCGCACCGTTCAGCATACCGCCCAAGTACACCGCATCATTGATATTAAACTGCCTGCGAGAGTTTGGCGCTGCTTGCTGCTTGCTGCGCTTCACCATCGAAATGTCACGTTCACAATAAGCAATCAAACCAATATCGCCCACTTTTGGATTTAGAATGACTGCATTACCGCCCGCCTGCAATCGAAAGAAAGGCACGTTAGTAATCGTGGCACGTTCATAGTTATTGTTTGAACCATCAATCATGAAAACCATTGGACGGACGGAAAGATAGCCCACCGCATCAGTGCTGCTTGCTTCTTGAGTGATAGCCATCACCTCACCCAACATTAAGGTGTGATTCTTACCCATCAGTGAGCGCACAATGGCTTCAAATTCAGCAGCACCGCCAACGCTCTGGGATGCTCTATAATTCGTTGTCTGTTGATCATTTTCTAACGGCATCGGTACTATTCGCCCAAGTTGCATTTACTTCCATAGACCAGCGCCCATTTGGAACGCCACTTTCAAGAATGGTTTTCAAGCCGTAGACGCGCCATATACCATTGCAGACTTCAATGATACTATCTTTTACTTCCAAGTTTCCACCGAAGCGAACTAGGGGAGTATAAAAGCATTTAAACGATATACCCTTAATATCGGGGGTAGGGTAGCCCTCAAGACCTCCTTTTGGTGTTATCTGAGGGATGGTGATTTCGCGCTTAGTGTTTCGTGGGGCGATGGCAATCAATTTATGCTCAATATATAAATCGAAATCATAATCATGCGCTAACTGTCGGATTGTTTCTAGGTTCGCACCCTCAGACATGAAACCATCAGGGATAATTTGAGATACGCCATTGTTCTCGAACTCATAGCCCATCCTGTCCACAGTGATAATTCTAACCACTTCCGCAACGTCAACATCGTTAATGACAGCTAAAGGCTCAGCAGGCTTCATTTGCTCAACCAATCCGACAACGCTATCAATGTCTAAAAATGGGTCGGGTGCGGACTCCATATTAATTGTTGCGGTTGTGATATTGCCCTTATAAATCAACTCAAACGGCTTGCCTTCTTCGCCCGCTTCGATTGCAACTTCATTTAGCATTGCATCTAGCGTATTCCACTGCACACGGAAAAGCGCAAGCATTTTAGTTAGCGACAATCCATAGACCTGAATTTTAGCAGTAGGCGATAAACTTCCATTGCCCGAAACAATGGTACAAGAAACCCGAAGCCCTGACGATGACAGTTGATTGTATTCGCTCTCGAATACTTTTTGCTCACCGTTTTGGTTTTTTCCGTTCAGGGTGATCGTTACCCTTAGTTTTTTCCTATTCATACAAAAACCCCCTTAAAAACTAAGGGGATTTTAACATTAATCGCAAATAGATACAGAGTAGTTGATTAAGGCATTATATGCCCTTTCATCTATTAACCCTGCGTACTTGTTTGCGAGGTATTTTAGATAACTTTCTTTTTCAAATTTATACGAATTAAATGCATCAATCTCTGAATCAAAAGAGCCAATATATATGGGGTTTGAATTCCTTCTAACTCGAGACTCAAATTTTTTGCTTTTTTTGTTGTAAAAAAACGCCTATTGGCAAACCACCCCTGCCTTTATCA
>CYGL01000278.1_pt1 | contig 24275 bp, 24 predicted proteins | sample 485531 | NCBI WGS metagenome assembly CYGL01 (sample SAMEA3497897, study PRJEB9818) | human gut metagenome | reverse complement strand
GGTAACGAAAACAACAACACGGTGCCGGTCAATGTTTCCGGTGATGTGGGATCTCTGGCTGTCAGCCAGTGCTCTTCTGTTTTCGGCAACTGCAATAACGCCTCTATGGAGGTGAATCTCAACGGTGACGTGCAGACGGTCTATGTGGACGGCAAAGCTACCGTTGTGAAGGGTAAGGACGGGGAGACCGGCGCAACCGGTGCCACTGGGGCTGCTGGCCGTGATGGGGTTGACGGGGTCAACGGCACCGATGGTCGCGATGGCGTGAACGGTGCTGATGGGCGGGACGGCACGAATGGCATTGACGGGAAGGACGGCCGTGACGGCGTAGACGGAAAAGACGGGGCTCAGGGCGTCCAGGGTGAGCGCGGGGAAACAGGCGCGACCGGCGCGCAGGGTATCCAGGGAGAAAAAGGCGACAAGGGTGATACTGGCGCCACCGGCGAGAAAGGCGATACTGGCTCAGCTGGGGCTGATGGTCGTGATGGTAAGGACGGAATCAACGGGATCGATGGAAAAGATGGGCGTGATGGCGTCGATGGCGCGGCAGGTCGTGACGGTATCGACGGCAAGGATGGTGCGCAGGGCGTTGCCGGTGAACGTGGCGAGAAAGGCGATAAGGGCGACACTGGTACGGCCGGGAAAGATGGCCTGAATGGTGCTGACGGTAAAAACGGACAGAACGGCAAAGACGCTGACATGTCTCTGGTTAATGCCAACACCAAAGCGATCGCCACTGAAACCGAAGAGCGTAAGGCTGGTGATATTTCCGCCCAGCTGCGCATTGACCAGGCAAACGCCAATATCGAAGCCAACCGCCAGGCCAGCGCCGCCACAAACAAGCGTGTAGCTGCCAATACGGCAACGCTTGCCAACCATGAGCAGCGTATCACCTCGCTTGAACAGCAGACGTCCAGCGGATTCTCTGACCTTCGTCGCCAGATTGACGATAACCGCAAAGACGCCAACGCCGGGATCGCAGGTGTGGCAGCAATGGCAAACATCCCGCAGGTAACAGCAAACCAGGACTTCAGTGTAGGTGCTGGTGTTGGTTTCCGCGGCGATGAGCAGGCGCTGGCTGTAGGCTTCTCCAGCCGTGTGACTGAGAACGTTGTGACAAAGGTATCCGTTGCTACTGATACGCAGAGCGGATGGACAGTGGGCGCTGGCGTAGCAGTCGGCTGGTAATCAAACCTGACAGCGGCCCTCTGTGGCCGCTATGGAGCAATGATGCAACACAATTATACCGATGAGTCAGCGAAGAAAGGCGCTGCGTTCAAAACCCTGCAGGATCTTGGCTACACCTATCACGGCGGTGAAATGTGGAAGCCACCACTGGGACAGCCGCCAGCTTACATTACGTGGGATGGTGAAGGCATTCCGCCAGCTGGTGCAGAGTGCGAGGCTTTAGAAGCGGGTTTCAGGCTGGATAGCGGGGAATGGAGATTCCTGCAAGTCCTGTTCTCCAATAGCGAATACGTATTTGCCGTAGTGCCTTCTCTGGGGAACCGTCCAAAAATATACACCGTATCAGAATGGGCTTTCCGTAAATACGAATCGCCAGAAGAGCGGGCGGCGCGAAAGAAGGCAAAGGCCTGCGATGCTATTGCCGCTCTTTTGATGGTCGATAGTGCATTCTCCGACGACGCGGCACGCCTATATGATGCGATAGCTGCAGGAGAAATCCCCGGCATCCCACCATTGAGCGATAACTAACTTACCACCAGCGGGCCATGCGCCCGCTATGGACTCCGATGGATGACCGTAAGCAGTACGTGAACGAGCTGTATTTCAAAATGGCGAGGGAACGCCGCCAGCTCCTGCAGCAGATTGGTCGCCTGCAACGCCAGGTAGAAGAGCTGGAAGCGCGACTTGAATGTTACGGCACTGAGCAGAGCACGATCCCGCAATTCCTATGACGATGCAGATCAGGGAATGGATGGAGGAATACGGCCTCCCGTGGGAGGTGTTCTACTGTTACGACCATAAACAGTGGGTGGATGAGCTGGATAGCAGTTTCCCATATTTTACAGATAATCAATGCCCCGGTTGCCGGGGTAAGGACGAGGTGTGAATAAATCAATAATCGCTTGCTGTGTGGCTGTAGCGCTTTTGTCGCTGACAGGCTGCGACACGTTTATTACCCCTACCGGCGTTAACTCCGCCAACGCGCTGACTCGCTACGTCGATAAAGAGAACGGCGTTATTTGCTATCAGAGTGATATCAAAACTCTGAGCTGCGTGAAGGTTGACGGGGTGGCAAAGTGAGAAAATACCGCAAAGCCTTCAGTGCCATTCATCACTGGTTGCTAATCCTCAAACCAGGTCAGGGTATGGAGTTTATTGCCGCTGACTTCGGGATCAATAAAAACACGCTGGTTGAGTATGTCGAGCAGATAAGCCGCATACATTACCGCTCCCGCTTCACCACCTGCACAACCGGCGAAGACTCGATCGGTGTTCGCCGTCTGGTTGATACAGAGGTGGCGAATGGCTAACCATCCAAGACCGCATTTAATAAAGCACAATGGGATATGGCACGCCTGCTATGGGAATAAATGCAAGGGTAGCAAATTTCGCATCCAGACGGTGATCGCTGAGGGTGAAACGCCGTTTATTGCCCACTGCAAATACCTTGAGGCGCTGGAGCCACAGAGGGATACGCTTGCGAGAGTGGAAAATATCAACGTTGACGAGGTGTTTGAAGAAAGTCGCCGCGTTGTTATGGCTGAGTTCTGGCGTATCGGCAAGAAGGCGCTGCCGGTCATTCTGTCTCTGGTCGCTGGCTTCCTCGTGGGTAGGCTGTATGGTGGGTAATACTAAACGCGCCTACGCAAAAGGCGATACTGAAGCACCATTGAATGAACATCCCGCGCTGAAGCTGATCCACTGGCAGGCCAGCCACTGCGAAGGAAGGGTTGGCGCCCGTGAGCTTTATAAACGTCTGGGCATCAGCAGGGATTTTAACTCATGGCTGAGCGACTACATTGAAACGTTGCCGCTGCGCGCCGGGAAGGATTTCGCCCGGGTCGATTCATCAAACAGCACCGGCCAGCACATTTACGACTACCTGCTGAGTGAGTACGCTGCGCTGGAGATCGTAATGTCTGGCCGTGGCGACCTGGCGCGATTCGTACGGCGCAGCATCCTGCGGCGTGATGGACAGGTGGCGGTAGTGAGCCATCAGGGCATTAACGTGAATATGCGAGAGGTCAAAGCGCTACCAGTACCAGAGCGCAGCACCAGTAAACCCTACTCTGGAACGAACTATACTGAAAACATTGAATAATTTCTGACGGCGTAGGTTGATCCACAATCACCCAACTGCCTGATTTCGGCTCATTGTAGTTCACGGTCAATCACGCTGATTACCGTATAAATATCAACAGCATAGCGACTTGAAAACGGATTTCCTTTCAGGTCAAATAGTTAGGGGATTGGTCGCCTTACCGCCACCAATAGCAGCACCTGCTATCACCCATTAACTGCCACCAACAAATGCCCCGATCCGAGCAGGAAGTTCAGAAAGGAGGGCGAGGAACGCTGCTTTGAATTTGAATGATGTCGTCTACACGCCAAAGGCATGGGCGCGTGACATAGTTGAGTTTTTTGCGCCATCTGGCGTCTGCCTCGACCCATGCAGAGGGGAAGGCGTGTTCTATGACGAAATGCCCGCGCCGAAAAAATGGTGCGAAATTTCCGAAGGTGTAGACTTTTTCTCTATGCACGAAAAGGTTGATTGGATTGTCTCTAATCCGCCCTACAGCATTTTTGATAAATGGCTCGACCATAGCCTGACGATAGGCGACCACATTGTGTACCTGATCCCGGTGAACAAACTTCTGTCGTCGCTAAAGAAGTTGAGGAAGGTTTATGCGTTCGGCGGCATCGCACATATCCGGTACTACGGCACCGGTAGAGATGCTGGATTTCCTTTTGGGTTTCCTGTCGGCGCTGTCTACCTCAGACGCGGCTACAACGGCCCAATCGAGATATCGTGGTTCGCTGACGTGCTAAATAATTCTGTGGACGGAAAGTAGCGGTCAGATCGGATGTCGCTTTGTCATCCGATCTACCACCCAACGGGTTTTGGATTCGTGATCTGAATCATAAGCTTAGGGAAACCGTCACCAGCTCACGCCTCCACTGATTCGCAAAAGGCGTTGAAATTGTTGGATAAAAGGCGATTTGCCGGACTATCCACAATCACCCTTACGCCATTTTTTAGTTCACGCTGGTTCACGCTGAAACCCTTTGATTACCGGAGAAAAAGCACGCTATTGACTGGTAGCGGCTTCCGATCAATAAAACAGCTACGGTTGGCAAACCGATACCAACAACAGCACCAGCTACCACCCGGTAACTGCCACCAGAAACCGATATGGGGATTCCCATATCGCCTAAATCACCACCAGCCCGGAAGGGCTAAGGACTGAAAGTGAGCAAGATAACGAAAGAGATTCTGGATGAGATCGAAGAGCGCGCAAACGACGCCGCCAAAATTTACGGCGGAACGTGGGATAGCGCATTGGTTCAGTTAAGCCCGGAAAACAACGTTCATGCCATCACGTCAGAAACAACAAATGACGTTGTGGTATCCGCTACCGACGATAGCCGGGAATCATCATGGCTATGCGACTACCTGGAGAGCGTCAGTCCCGCCGTCGTAATTGAGATTGTGAAGGTTTTACGCAAATCAGCAACACAGCAGCCGGTCGCCCATCTCAACGATGCTCATCTGTCGCGTGGGCACGTAGAGGGAGAGGTTGGCGAAGAAGGTGACGCACCTGGGATGATCCCTGTATACCGCAAGCCTCTTGGCTGTCTGTTTATCCGCGATCAGATAACAGAGCAGGAGCGTGCCGAGCTGGAAGATTATCGCCGGTGCGTAAGCGAAGACCGAGAAATGCTGAAGCGTCTGGCTGTAATTCTATCCGGCAGCGATGCACCGGGCGAAATCCGTTCCCTGACAGTTACAGCGCAGAGCTTCGTTGACCGGTGCAAGACGCTGGCGAGAGAGCGGGACGCTGCGCTCTCAGGGGGAACAAAGTGATTACCATTCTTTTCTTCCTCGATGACGAGCTGTTCTACTGGATTTTCATACCCGGTGGCGGCGCAGTTGGATGCCTGATGGCAGTTGAATAAGGAGACTACCCGATGCCGAGCTTAACAGACGGACAAATCAAGAACGCGATAAAGCGCGTAGCCAAAGCGCAGAAACCTGAAACGCTGGTGGACGGCGAAGGGCGCGGCACCGGGCGTCTCGTTCTCGTACTGAAACCGCACCCTACCCGCGTCACTTCTGTGTGGTATGCGCAGCAGTGGCAGGACGGCAAGCGCAAGCTGAAGAAGATAGGCGATTACCCGCATATCCCGCTGGCGGAGGCGCGCGAGCTTTTCACCCGTGACTTTGCCACCGCCATTAATAAAGGATCCTCCATCAAGGTGCATGGCGATACGCGGCCGGGCACCGTTGGGGATCTGTTCGATGCCTACTGTGACCACCTGGAAGCCGCAGGCAAGGCCTCACACAAAGAGGCGCGTAAAGGTCTGGCGAAGATAGCCGACACGCTGGGGCGTAACCGTCTGGCCCGTGACGTTGAGCCTGCCGACGTCGTGAACGTTATCCGGCCCATCTTTGAGCGCGGCAAGCGGTCTATGGCTGACCACGTGCGCAGCTACATTCGCAGCGCCTACAGCTGGGGGATGAAGAGCGAACACGATTATCGCTCCACCAGCCCGCGCCGCTTCATGCTGGTACACAATCCGGCAGCTGGGATCCCCACCGAACCGAAAACAGTCGGCACCCGCTGGCTGTCAGAGGATGAATGGTGTGACCTGTATTTCTGGCTGGACGTGCCTGACGTAACGATATTCCCAGGCTATACCCGTGCTATGCAGTTTCTCATGCTCACCGGCCAGCGCGTCGAAGAGATAGCGCGCCTGCACGTTGACCAGTACGACAAGAGCGAAGGTCTGATCGACTGGTCGAAGACAAAGAACGGTCGTCAGCACTGCATCCCGCTGCCATCGCTGGCGATCGAGCTGCTGGAACGCATTACGCCGAACGAACACGGCTGGTTCTTCCCTTCCGCTATGGATCCTGAGAGGCCAGTAAGTCACGGATCCCTGTATGCCTTCCTGTGGCGCCAGCGTGACCGCGGCATCCTGCCTGACAGCACGAACCGGGATCTGCGCCGCACGTGGAAGACACTTGCCGGTAAAGCGGGCCTGACGAAAGAGATACGCGACCGGCTGCAGAACCACGCAATGCAGGACGTATCCAGCAAGAGCTATGACCGGTACAGCTATATGCCTGAGAAGCGCGAGGCTATGGATATCTGGGATAGTTTCGTGCGTGGGATGCTGGATCAGCGCCGGAAACGCCGCATCAAAATTGTCGCATAAAAAAAGCCCCGTCTGGGGCTTTCTTTTTAAATCAGGCTTCGCAGCTCTTTTTCGATCTCACTCAGTAGAGTAATTGCTTCATCCCGTTTCTGAAAACTAAATTCAATTTCTGGAAGTAACCCAAATGGAAGCGGCGATTTTTCACCGTCCTCTGCTGATGGGTGCTCACCCCGAAGGCGGGACAGTGTTTCTTTCAGTCCGTAAATTACACCGTACAATTCATCATTTTGACGTTTCGACATCGAAGCTACAGCCTCAAGACGAGTCTGTACCAGGTTGCCGCATTGTTGATCTTGAAGTTGCATATTTTACCCTCAATTAAGTTGCCGTCTTAATTTTCAGGCTTTGCGTGCTGGAAGTACAACGAGGAATTTTTGCGGATACGATAAAAAAGCACCCCGCCAGCCAGAACATTATCATCTTCCTCCAGTGTGGTTGGTTGAAGACTCTGGCGGGGCTAAACATTCCAAACCAAACGTCGTTACGGATACCGTTCCATAACGCAGAACGTCCTCCCAGCTGATTTAACGCCAAAGCCTCATTGAGGTAGGGGTTCTGAAAAGACGTTCTGCGTTATGGCGGATAGTGCAGGATTCGAACCTGCGACCAACCGCTTAGAAGGCGGTTGCTCTGTCCAACTGAGCTAATGCCACAACGCTGAGAGCACTTAGCCTGTTAAGGCGCCACACTTTGTCGCGGCTCCATAAATGCTCTCATCGTTGTACCCTCGTCTCTTCCGAGGCGTCACACCGAATCGCCGGGATGGTGAATCCCCGTGCGCGGAATAAAACCGCTCGACTTGCACATTCCGGCTACCTGGTTCGTTTGCCCGAGCAAGGGAGGGTGCCCCTTAAACGTATCCAGACCGCTATCGGCGCATGTGCCATACGCCGTACTGCTCAAAATAAAAGCTCACTCCACCTGTTCAATTTAACGACAAGCCAGTCAGGTTAATAACCGGAATGAACCATTTACTTACCTGAAAGGTAATAATTCGTGCATTAAATGTCAACTGTCTACGATAAATAAATCATATGTGGTTAAATTGGTAATAATTTAATTGCGTACGGAGTCATTGATATGTGCATGGGTAGCTCACCGTCAGTGCCTGCAACACCAGAAGTTCAGGCAGCACCACAGGAGCAGGATGCCGCCGTTGTTGATGCCCGCGACGAAGAAACTCGTCGCCGTCGCGCTGCTGCTGGTCGTAGTTCTACGCTGCTTACCGGTTCTCAGGGCGACACATCAACCGCTAATACCAGCGGTAAAACGCTGCTTGGTCAGTAACCGGAGTCATTGAAATGGCGGAAACAACTAAAGAGCGATTGAACAAACAGTTCGCACAACTTGAAAGCGAGCGTCAGTCGTTCGAGCCGCACTGGCGCGAGTTGAGTGATTACATCAACCCGCGTGGTTCCCGCTTTCTGACTTCTGAGGTCAACCGTAACGATCGACGCAATACACGCATTATTGATTCGACCGGGACTATGGCGGCGCGCACTCTCGCCAGCGGCATGATGTCAGGCATCACAAGCCCCGCGCGTCCGTGGTTTCGCCTGGCTACGCCAGATCCTGAAATGATGGATTATGGCCCTGTTAAGTTGTGGCTTGAGGCGGTGCAGAACCGCATGAACGATATGTTCAATAAGTCGAATCTCTATCAGTCGCTGCCGCAGTTATACGGAAGCCTCGGCACATACAGCACTGGTGCAATGGCAGTGCTGGAGGATGACGAGGACATCATTCGCACAATGCCATTCCCGATAGGCAGTTACTACCTGGCTAACTCACCTCGTGGCAGTGTGGACACCTGTTTTCGCAAGTTCTCTATGACTGTTCGTCAGCTTGTTCAGGAGTTCGGGCTAAATAACGTCAGCGAATCCGTAAAAAGCATGTGGGAAAGCGGAACCTACGAGAAGTGGATTGAAGTGATGCATTCGGTTTACCCGAACATTGACCGCGATACATCGAAGCTGGATAGCAAGAACAAGCCATTCAAATCGGTTTATTACGAGGTTGGTGGCGATAACGACAAGTTGTTGCGTGAGTCCGGATTCGATGAGTTTCCAATTATGGCTCCGCGCTGGGAAGTTAACGGCGAAGATGTTTATGGATCATCATGCCCGGGTATGCTGGCGCTTGGACCTGTTAAGGCATTGCAGCTTCTCCAGAAGCGCAAGTCGCAGTTGATTGATAAAGCCACCAATCCGCCGATGGTTGCTCCGACTTCCCTCAAGAATCAGCGTGCCTCCCTTCTTCCTGGTGACATCACGTATATCGATCTGATTACTGGTCAGGATGGTTTCAGGCCTGCTTATCTGGTTAACCCCAGTACAGCAGATCTGGTAGCAGACATTCAGGACACTCGTCAAATCATTAACAGCGCCTACTTTGTCGATCTGTTCATGATGTTGCAGAACATCAATACCCGCTCGATGCCTGTTGAAGCAGTGATCGAAATGAAAGAAGAAAAACTTCTGATGTTGGGGCCGGTTCTGGAGCGTCTGAACGACGAATGTCTTAATCCTCTCATTGACCGCGCTTTCTCGATGATGGTGCGTAAAAACATGCTGCCGCCACCGCCTGACGTGATGGAAGGTATGCCCCTGAAGGTCGAATACATTTCCGTCATGGCTCAGGCGCAGAAGTCTATCGGCCTGTCCAGTCTGGCGTCTACGGTCAACTTCATTGGTCAACTTGCGCAAGCGAAACCAGAAGCTCTCGACAAACTCAACGTTGATCAGGCGATCGATGCATTCGCTGATATGTCCGGAGTGTCTCCAACCGTCATTGTTCCGCAGGAACAGGTTGAGCAGGCTCGCCAGCAACGGGCACAGCAACAACAGCAGCAACAAATGATGGCGATGGGGATGGCGGCGGCACAGGGTGCCAAGACGCTAAGCGAAGCTAAAACTTCGGATCCGAGTGTTTTGTCAGCTATGGCGAATGCAGTTAGTGGTCAGGGTGGGCAATCACAATGACAGATTACGAAGACGATCAACTGAAAGAAGAAAACGCCCGTAAGCAACGTGACATGGCGCAGCGTGAAATTGATGACATTTGCTTTGTCATGAGCAGTGAACAGGGGCGTCGCGTTGTCTGGTCGGTGCTGGAGAAAGGCCGTGTGTTTTCCGCTATCTCACCGATGGACGCTATGGCAATGGCATTTAATGAGGGGCAACGCAATCTGGCGCTGGAACTGTTTCAGCGCGTTATGGCGCATTGCCCTGAACAGTATTTGAAGATGGCCAAAGAGGCCAGTGAACAGGAGTGATCATGAGTTTATTTGAGCGTTTGCTGTATCGCCGTCTTTGCAATGAGCAACCAGTCGATGGTGGAGCAGCTCCGGCTGCGTCAGAACCGTCAGCGCCTGCAGGTGATAACCCTGCTCCAGTTGGTGATCCATCACAACAGGAAGGTGATAAGCCACAACCTGTTGCTGATGGCGATAAACCTGCTGATGACAAAAAGCCTGAAAACGATAAGCAGGGTGAAAAAAAGGACGGCGATAAACCAGAGGGTGCGCCTGAGAAGTACGAGTTTCAGGCTGCCGAAGGCGTAGAGCTGGATACAGAAGCGTTGAAGGAATTCGAGCCGGTGGCGCGAGAACTTAACCTGACCAACGAGCAAGCGCAAAAGCTGGTTGATGCTTATCCGAAGATTCTGGCAGGTGTTCAGCAGCGCCAGGCAGAAGCCTGGCAGAAAACAACCGAGCAGTGGGCTGCGGATGTAAAAGCTGACAAAGAAATCGGTGGCGGCAAGTTGATTTCTAACCTTAGCGTCGCACAGCGTGCGCTTGACCAGTTCGGGACACCTGAACTCAAAGAATATCTGAACACCACCGGGCTGGGTAATCACCCTGATCTGGTCAAAACGTTCGTGAGAATCGGAAAGGCGATGTCTGAAGATGGCATGGTCACCGGTGGTAATGAAGGCCAGCGTAGTGCGGCCGAAGTGCTCTATGGCAAATAAGAGAGGAAATGACAATGGCTGTTAAAGGCTTAACTGCGCTAACGCTGGCTGACTGGGGTAAGCGCGTCGATCCAAACGGGAAAGTCGATAAGATTATCGAGCTTCTCGGTCAAACTAACCCGATCCTTCAGGATATGCCTTTTGTCGAAGGGAACCTTCCTACCGGACACCGAACCACCATTCGTTCTGGTTTACCTTCAGCTACCTGGCGTTTGCTGAACTATGGCGTACAGCCAAGCAAATCAACCACAGTGCAGGTAACCGATTACGTTGGCATGCTGGAAACCTATGCTGAAGTCGATAAGTCACTGGCTGATCTGAACGGTAATACTGCCGAATTCCGCCTGTCTGAAGACCGCGCATTTATTGAAGCGATGAATCAGCAGATGGCGCAGACACTGTTTTATGGTGATTCCAGCGTTAACCCTCAGCAGTTTATGGGACTGTCCTCCCGCTATTCCAGCCTGTCTGCGGGTAATGCTCAGAACATCATTGATGCTGGTGGCACGGGTACAGATAACACCTCAATCTGGTTAGTGGTGTGGGGCGAAAACACCGTGCATGGCATCTTCCCGAAAGGGCAGAAGGCTGGCATCCAGATGGAAGATAAAGGCCAGGTGACACTGGAAGATGCGAATGGCGGCAAGTACGAAGGCTACCGTACCCATTACAAATGGGACAACGGACTTGCTCTGCGTGACTGGCGTTATGTTGTTCGCATTGCAAACATCGATGTCAGCAATCTTTCAGAACCTTCCTCTGCCGCAGATATTGCGAAGTTGATGGTTAAAGCACTGCATCGCATTCCAAATCGTGGCATGGGTCGCCCGGTGTTCTACATGAACCGCACTGTAGGCCAGGCTCTTGATCTGCAATCTCTGGAGAAAACATCTCTGGCGATCAGCGTAAAAGAGACAGAAGGCGAGTGGTGGACTTCATTCCGTGGTGTACCAATCCGTGAAACTGATGCGCTTCTGGAAACAGAAGCCCGCGTGGTGTAACGCCTGTTATTAACCTGTGGGTCGTAACAGACCCACTAATGGAGAAAGAAGATGATCACCGACAAACTGTTGATGTTCTCCGAAGCTCAGGCGGTTACGAATACCGCGGCTTCTACTGACGTAATCGATCTCGGTCCAATTGACGGAAAACGTCGTGATATCGGCGTGGGTTATCCGCTTGAGTTTTGGGTGCTGGTTAACGAAGCCGCCACGGCAAGTGGTGAGGAAACTGTAAACATCCAGTTGCAGACGAGTGAGAATAACAGCTCATGGTCCACTATTTATGATAGTGGCGCACTGGCAAAGGATACCCTGACAGCAGGTAAACGAGTTGTTTCTGCAAAGGTGCCTGCCGGTGTTCAGCGATATCTGCGTGTTAACTACTCCGTCGCAACTGGCCCACTAACGGCCGGCAAATTCACTGCGGGTATCAGTCTGGATGTTGATGCCAATACGCCGTATCCGATCCGCTCAAAAGTAACTGGTTAAGGTGATATTGATGTCAGGTGAGAAACCAAGATACCGCGTTCTGCGCCTCTCTCATATCCATAACACTCTGTGGCCGGAGGGGGCAGAAATCGAATACGAAGGTGAGCCTGGTAGCGCACTGGAACCTGTTAACGATGCAGCCAGACAGGCAAAAGCAAAAGTTGCAGGAAAGGTGTCAATGGCAGCAACCAGCACCAAAATCATCAACGATGTGTCAGATGATGGTGAACTGGATAAGCTCCGTGAAGAGTACGAATTGCTCTTTAACCAGAAGCCACACCATAACGCCAAAGCCGAAACGCTCCGCGAGAAGATCGCAGATAAGCGTAAAGAACTGGGCGTGTAAGCCTCGCGGATCAGACAAGGGGCTTCGGCCCCTTTATTGCAGGAGTGTATATGGAACTCGTAAACCTCAAAACCGGCACTGACAGCTACCAGGATGAGAGCGGAGAAACCAGAACTCGCGATGAATACCCGTGGGGGCTGTGCATCACGCTGAATAACGACACATTGAATAAGCTGAAGGCGCAACCTAAGGGCGTCGGAACGGAAGTGATGATAACTGCAAAGGCTGTTATTCGAGGCCTGTCTGCCAGAGAAACTGACGATGGCGTTAATCGCAGCGCCGATCTGCAGATCACTGATATGGCGATCGCTCCTGTTTCCGGGGATGTAGAAAAATCAGCGGCTGAAACTCTGTACGGTAACGGAGGTGAGTGATGGCCTCTGTAGTAGAGATCTGTAATCGTGCGCTGTCCAATATTGGCAACAGCCGCAGCATTAACAGCCTGACGGAAGCCAGCAAGGAAGCGGGGGAATGTTCGCTGCACTTTGAGGCCTGCCGTGATACTGTGCTTTCTGATTTTGACTGGAACTTTGCTACCAAACGCGTGGCGCTTGCAGATACGAGCAATCCACCGCCTGACTGGGAATATGCGTACCAGTACCCGTCAGATTGTCTGCGCATTACTGAAATTATGCTTCCTGGTGTACGCAATCCAACAGCAGCAATGCGCGTTCAGTACGAAGTTGGTGCAGACACCAACGGAACAGGAAAGTTGATCTACACAGACCAGCCTCAGGCATGGCTCAAGTATGTCTCTCGCGTTACAGATGTGAACATGTTTGATGCCATTTTTATGGAGGCGTTGGCCTGGCGTCTTGCGGCAGCTATTAACATGGCGCTGACTGGGAATGCAGACCTCGGTACGTTTGCCCTCAATATGTACAATCGCGTGATTCTTAGTGCTGGCTCGCATAGCCAGAATGAATCACAGGAACCACAGCCACCGGTTGACGAGTTTACCATTGCGAGGTTGTCCTGATGGCTATCAGTTGGATCCAGCCCAGCTTTGCCGGTGGTGAGATTGGACCGTCGTTGTACGGTCGTATCGACATGGCGAAGTACCAGGTGGCATTGCGCAAGTGCGATAACTTTATCGTGCGGCAGTATGGCGGCGTTGAGAATCGACCTGGTACGCGTTTTGTCGGTGCCGCCAAATACCCAAATCGGAAATGCCGCCTGATCCCGTTCCAGTTCTCGACGGTTCAGACTTATGCTCTGGAGTTCGGACACCAGTACATGCGCGTTATCAAAGATGGTGCGTTGGTGCTGAACAGCAGCAATGTTATTTATGAAATTTCCACGCCATATACTGAAGCCGATCTGTTCCGAATTAAATTCACGCAAAGCGCAGACGTGCTTACGCTGGTTCATCCGGCATACCCGCCGAAAGAGTTGCGCCGCTATGCGCATGACAACTGGCAACTGGTTGATGTGGTAACGAAGAACGGGCCATTTGAAGATATCAATATTGACGAGTCAGTGACGGTTTATGCCAGCGCCAGCACCGGGACAATTACGCTAACGGCAAGCGCCTCTATTTTTGGCGCGGAGCAGGTAGGCAAATTGTTCTATCTGGAACAGCCTGCAGTGGATTCTGTGCCGGTATGGGAAACCAGTAAGAGTACGTCGATTGGCGATATTCGCCGAGCAGACAGTAACTACTATCGCGCCGTTAAAGCAGGCAAAACAGGTACTTTGCGCCCTTCGCATACAGAAGGCACATCATGGGATGGCTGGGGCGGATCCGGTGATGATGATACTGGCATTGAGTGGGAGTATCTGCACAGTGGTTTTGGCATTGCCCGTATCTCTGCTGCAAATGGAACTACTGCAACTGCCGAGGTGATTTCCTATATCCCTTCGCAGGTAGTTGGCGAGGATAATGCCAGCTATAAATGGGCTAAATATGCCTGGAACAGTATTAACGGTTATCCTGGCACTGTTGTTTATTATCAACAACGTCTTTACTTCGCCGCATCGACTGCGTTTCCTCAGACTATCTGGGCCAGCCGTACCGGGGATTATAAGGATTTTGGCAAAAGCAATCCTACGCAGGATGACGACAGAATTATCTACACCTATGCCGGGCGTCAGGTTAATGAGATCCGTCACCTGATTGATGTTGGTTCGCTGGTGGCGCTGACTTCCGGAGGTGAGTACGTCATCACTGGCGACCAGAACAAAGTGCTTACCCCATCATCATTTGCATTCAGCTCTCAGGGATCAAATGGCTCGAGCAATGTCCCACCAATTGCCGTGGCGAATATTGCTCTGTTCGTCCAGGAGAAAGGCAGTGTTGTCCGTGATCTGGCCTACTCATTCGATGTTGACGGCTATCAGGGGAACGACCTGACCATCCTTGCCAATCATCTTTTTCAGAAGCACAGTATTGTTGACTGGTGCTTCTCTATTGTCCCTTACTCCAGCGCCTTCTGCATTCGTGATGACGGTAAATTACTGGTGATGACCTATTTGCGTGATCAGCAGGTTTTTGCATGGGCACCACAATCCAGTACCGGAAAATATGAAAGCACATGCAGTATCAGCGAAGGAAATGAAGATGCGGTGTATTTCGTCGTTAACCGAACCGTTAACGGGCAAACAGTGAGATACATCGAGCGACTGTCCAGCCGTTTATTTACCAGCGATGAAGATGCTTTCTTTGTTGATTCTGGCCTTAGCTATGATGGAAGAAATACGTCTGACAGAACGATGACCATCACTGGTGGTTCTGGTGAATGGGATTACCGCGCGGAATATACAATCAGTGTTTCTGGTGGTGCGTACTTCACCAGTAGTGATGTCGGCGCGCAACTACAGTTCCCTTATACCGGAACTGATCCTGATACTGGTGATGAGGTGTCAAAAGAATTACGTTGCGACATTATTTCTGTAACCAGCAATACCGCTGTAGTGGTTCGTGCTAACAGGAACGTCCCGCCATCCCTCAGGAATGTGGCCACCACGAACTGGCAGATGGCGCGCCGGACATTTGGAGGCCTGTCTCATCTTGAAGGCCAGACCGTAAACATTCTCTCTGATGCGAACGTGGAACCACAGAAAGTGGTTTCCGGAGGTGCCGTCACGCTGGAATCACCGGGGGCTGTAGTGCACATCGGCCTGCCAATAACTGCTGAATTCGAAACACTGGATATCAACATTAACGGACAGGAAACGCTGCTGGACAAAAAACAGGTGATCCCGTCCGTTACTCTGGTTGTGAATGCCAGTCGCGGCATCTGGGCGACTACGCCCGGCGGTAAATGGTACGAATATCCACAGCGTGAATTCGAGTTCTACGATGATCCTGTTGATGATGCTACCGGAAAAGTAGAAGTGAAACTGGACAGTAACTGGGGCCAAAAACGGACGTGTAAAAATCCGTCAGCTTGATCCGTTGCCGCTGTCTGTTCTTGCCGTTATTCCTCGCCTTACTGTTGGTGGGTTCTGATGATCGATGTTCGAATTGTTCCCGCTACCGAAGAGCATCTTCAGATGATTTTGCCGGATGTTCGTCAGGCTGATATTGACGAACTGTATGCGGTATCACTGATGACTACCGAAGATGCGCTGCGTGTTGGTCTGCGTACTGCGACTATGGCCTGGTCAGGATTTGCGAACGGAGAACTGGTAACCATGTTTGGCGTATCTCCGGCGTCAATGATCGGTGGCAATGGTACGCCCTGGCTGGTCGGAACCAGCCGTATCGAAAAATATCAGAAGACATTTCTTCGCCACTGCCGCCCTGTATTGCAGCAGATGCTGGCAGTTTATCCGCGCCTGGAAAACTACGTCGACGAGCGAAACCATGTTGCCAAAGCATGGCTGCACTGGCTTGGATTCAGGCTTGAAGAAGCTGCGCCTTATGGTGCTCTTGGTCTTAATTTCCACAGATTTCACATGGAGAGAAAATAATGTGCGATCCGGTTATTGCTGGTGGCGCAATGCTCGCCATGAGTGGCATTCAGGCATACACCCAGTACCAACAGGGAAAGTATGCCTCGAAGGTTGCAGAAGCGAACGCAGATATAGCCACAGCTCAGGCAAATGATGCAATAAACAGAGGTAACGCTGAAGCTGAGCAACGGCGCAGAGAGACACGACAGCGGCTTGGTACACAGGCGGCGACAATGGGGGCTACCGGCGCTGATTTATCTACAGGTAACGCGCTGGATATATTTGGCGACACTGCCCAGTTTGGCGCTCTTGATTCTCTGACGACGGTGAATAACGCGCAACGCGAGGCTTACGGTTATCAGGTTCAGGCTGCCAACTATAAAGCAGAAGCCAGTTCAGCCCGTAAACAGGGGAATGTAGGAGCAGCAACAACATTGCTCACTGCGCCTCTGAAGGCATACGGTGCGTACCAGATGTTTGGTGGGACGTGGAGTCCGTTCTCTAAAGGAAGTACATCTAGTGGTGGGACGCCAATGTTATCTAACTCAGGTTTTATGAATTCTGACTCCCGATTCAAAATAGGAGGTTACTGATGCCTGTTGTTCCTACTACATCCGGACGCCAGGTGCAAAGTCGTGGTGTGCAAACCGGTGGTTTTCAAACCTTCGATGTTCCTCAAGCAGGTCAGGTGCTGGCGAATGTCGCAGATCAGTATGCGGTGGCATATGGTGAAGCCAGGCAGAAAGCGAATGTTGCTATGGCCCAGGAGGCGTTACTGCAATTTAACCAATTTGCAGATGACCAGATTAACAACCCAGAAAATGGGCTGATTTCTAAACAGGGTAAAAACGCTCTTGGTCAGAGTGACGCTGTTATGAAAAATATGCAGGAAAGGGCTCAGGCATTATTAGGCTCAATTCCTGAAAGTGAGGAAAGGAATAAATTATCCTTTCAACTCCAGCAGTCTATGCAGTCTTATTACAATCAGGCACGTCGATATGAAGTTGGGCAGTTTCAGCAATTCCAAGATCAAACGTATTTGTCAGGAAATGCATTGGCTGTCACTCAGTCTGCGGGGCTATATAGCGATAACCAAGCATTTGTCGATTTAGCCAAGCAGCGATTTGAATCTATTGATCAATACGCTGATGCGCATGGGCTTCCTGATGAGTGGCGTGTTCAGCAGAAAACTCAGCTCAAGGAACAAATGGGGCAGCAAGCATGGATAGGAAATATCGCTCAAAAATACAACGAGTTTCTTCAGGTTAATGGAGAGCCAGGGGATCTTGACGGTGTGAGCCGTGCAATGTCACATGGTAATTCATTGGATGCTCGTGGTTTACGTAATAATAATCCTGGTAATATTGAAGCGAGCAAATCTAACCCGTGGGAAGGTCAGATCGGTAGCGATGGACGTTTTGCAACGTTTGCTACCCCTGAGCATGGAATCCGCGCGTTGGGTAAAAATATGTTGTCTTACCAGCGTCAAGGCTATGACACCGTTAGCGAGATTGTTAATCGTTATGCTCCGGCTAGTGATGGTAATAATACTGATGCTTATATTAGGGCATTGTGTGGTGAGCTTGGTGTTGGGGAGAATGATCAGCTTGATATCTCTAACCCAAAGACACTAGCTGCTTTATGTGCTGGGATTATTAAACACGAAAATGGCAGTATGCCTTATAGCACCGAACAGCTTGAAACTGGTATCTCGGCAGCCCTTGGTCTAACTAACCTTGATTCACCTAAGCGTTATACGGGCAATGCGGCATTTGATGCTATGAGCCCTCAAATGCAAATACAGGCATTGAGGCAGGCTAATGAGCTGAGAAATCAGTACCGCCAGCAGTATGCGGACCAGCTTAGCACCGTAGTTAAAGATGCATATTCAGCCCTTGATGAAGGATTGAAACCTGAGCAGTTACCTTCTGAGGACGATTTTATCCGGGCCAATGGTCCGCGCATTGGCGCTATGAAGTGGAAGGATATGCAGGCGCAGATACAATATGGAGGTGTCATTGGTGCCGCTAAAGACCTCACTCCAGAAGGACGACAAGACATTCTTGAACGTTTACGTCCACAGGATCCAAACGCTCCTGGATTTGCAGCTAACCAGCAACGCTGGGAGAAAATGCAGGCCAAATTTAAAGAGATGGATAGGGAGTGGGAGATTCAGCAGGGAAGAAACAGGTTCGTGTCTTCAATGCAAAATAACTTCCCGCTGGACCCGAACGACAAAAACAATCAGGCAGCGGTAGACCGTTATTTCGCGCAGGATATCGCGCCTTCGTTTTCCATATCTGATCCGCAGAGCATCAATACACTGGTCACCGTCACAACTAAAAGCGGCATGATACCAACTCAGGTTAAAACAATGCTTAACAGTGGAGCAACATCAAGAGATCCTGCGCTGGTTGTCCCGATGGCAAAATTCTACGGTCAGTTATTCGATAATAATCCGGCGGCAGCGGCAACACTTGATAAAAGTACGATGGCATTTTACGGCAAGGTTTACGATTATTCCCGCGCTGGCGTGCCGGAGGATAAGGCTGTTGATATGGCTTACAGCCAGGTGTTCCAACAGGATGACCGAATGAAACAGATGCTTTCCACTGCCATGCGAGACAAAAAATATGTCGCGGCGAGGGCAACTGCTGCACAAAATAACGCCAGCAGTCTGACTTCCTTTGGTTCGTGGTCTCCGGATATTACCGATCCAGGAAAATCAAATGCGGCCTATCAGCGAGATTACCAGACAATTTACGATGCTAACTTTGTACAGACAGGTGGCGATGCAGAACAGGCTGAGAAAATGACCAATGCCATGATCAGAACCACTTGGGGAGTTTCTACGGTTAATGGCAAAGCAGAGGTTATGAAGTATGCACCTGAGGCATTGTACGGAGTAAATAATGGTGCTGGTAACTGGATACAGGGGCAGTGGGAGCAGGAAAAACGCGAGCTTAAATCAAAATCCTTTGGCGGTCCTCGCAGTGATACGGACTTAATACTTGTTTCTGATGGCCTTACGGCAAGGGATAGGAGTTATGCTGTTATGGTTTTACAGCCTGACGCAAACGGAGCGATAGAACCGAGAAATTATATTGGAGAAAATGGTCTCCCTGTTCGTTTCAAGCCGGATCAGCTGACATCTCCAATGTACAGGCAAACCATTCAGTTCCAGCAACAGCGTGTTGATGAGGCTAGAGTGCGGAGAGAAGGCAATCCGCTGCCGCAGTTCAGCAATAAAGATGGATATACTCCTCCAGATCTGACCAAACCATTCGGTTATGGTTCAGCCAATTACCTTCCGAGCAATATATACGCAGGGGGCAAATAATGCCGATATATGAACAGGATCCTAAAGAGTTGCTTGGCGAGGATATTCAGCAAATAGCAGCACCTGATGACAGTAATTTCTATATGGAAACACCTTCTTTGCTTTCTGCTGTGAACCCATTTACCAGTGATCAACGCGTTCAAAGGTCTAGACAAGCAGCATTTCGTATAGATAACACGCTGGGTAGCTTTATTGCCAGTGCTCCTTTCAGTCAGTTTGACAGGGTTGAAGGATATAACCCATTTGATAACGATGCAGCAGATATTAAAGGCTATGAAGATTTTGCAGATTCGTTTATCAACTCCGGTTCGCATGAAGAAACAATGGCAATTAAACATCGAATCGATAAGCAAAGAACAGATAGAGAATATCTATCTGAAATGGGTGGTGCTGGTACTATTTCAAGCTTAGCAATGGGAATGATAGACCCGGTTAATGTGGCTGCAATGTTCATCCCTGTAGGGGCGGTAGCGCGTGGAGGAAGTATTGCTGAGACGGCAGGGCGTTTTGCCCTGGCGAATGCTGCTGGTGGGGGAGTATCAGAAGCCGCATTACAGGCCACTCAGGAAGCTCGCTCACCGATGGAGAGCGTATCGAACGTTGTTGTTGATGCTCTCGTTGGTGGGATCCTTGGTGCTGGTGCACAGCTACTTGCTGGACCTAGCGCGCGCGAGGCAGTGGTTAACTCAGTAGGTAATCATTTGCGAGGTATGGATTCTCCTCAAAGCATTGGTGCAGCTCAGGTTTTCAATACCACACTCGATCAGGAACAGCTCGCTGGACTTGGACTTGCTAACAAAACGTTGAGTGTCACTCCTGCTGGCCGCTTGGCGCAATCACCATCTCTTGTCTCCCGTCAGATTAACCAGCAGCTTGCCGAAAATAACTATTTCTTCGCCAAAAATGATGAGGGGTTGGCTACGTTTACGGCAGTCGAGACTAAGATTAAGCAATACGACGCCATGCTTTATAAGCAGATGGAAGCCACTCGTGATGCTTATCAGCAGTACAGCAAATCTGTTAGCGCCCGCGGCGTGAAGAGGATGAACTTTATTGATTTCAATGAAGCTGTTGGCATGGCCATGCGCCGTGGTGATCAGAGTGATATTCCTGAGGTTTCACAAGCAGCCGCCAGAATCCGCCCCATTTTCGAGATCACAAAAGCCCGTATGCAGGAACTGGGGATCCTTCCTGAGGATATCGATGTCGTGACGGCGAAAAGTTATCTTCCCCGCATTTATAAGTTCGATAAGATACTTTCCGACCGCACTGAATTCAGAGGGCGAATTGCCAACTGGATACAAGGGATTAGTGCCAAAGGTGCTGACAAGGCAGGTCAGCGAATTGAAAGGATAAATTCATTGCTAAAAACTGCAGAGGAATCGGCACCGCGCGCTGATGCTCTCGCTAGTGAAATCGCTGAAGCGGAGAAATGGTCTGGTAAAAAAATTCTACTCATGGAAGAACTGGATAAACGAAATAAGCTTATATCTCAGGAGACTGACACACAGGCGCGTCTTACAAGAATAGAAAAAGAGTTGGCCGAGACTTCATCAGAAAAACTTCAGGCAAGAATGATGAAAGAAAGCTCTGACCTTAAAACACGCCTTGATGATATAGCGCAGGCAAAGAGTGAGCTTCCTGTCTATCAGCGCCATATGGAGTTGCTGGATAATCCACGGAAATATCGTTCTGAGCTTCGCCGACTGCAAAAACGGGCAAATTCAACCACAAGGCTGAATGCAAGCCGCGAACGAGCACTGAAGCAGATGGAGCCTCTATCCCGAGAGGAAGCAGAGGACGCTGCTGACGAGATCGTGAATAAAATAATAGGCGCACCTTCCGGGCTTGTACCAGCCGATATTATCCCAGAGAGACTCGTTGGTCGGGCTGGTTTCACTAAAAGCAGAACGCTGCTTATTCCTGATGAGCGTATAGAAGATTTTCTTGAATCAGATGTTAACTACATCATGGAAAGTTATCTCCGGCAGGTGGCACCAGAAATTGAGCTGACTGCGCAGTTTGGCCGTAAAGATATGGGGGAGCAAATCCGTCAGGTTAGTGAGGAATATACCCGGCTAATAAAAGAGGCTAAAACACCTAAACGACGTGCAGTTCTTGAGAAGCAACGGGAGGCTGATATTAGGGATATTACGGCTATGCGTGATCGACTGCTTGGTACTTACGGTGCACCTCAAGATCCACGCAGTTTCTTTGTTCGTGCCGGGCGAGTTGCTAGGAATATTAACTTCCTCCGTTTGCTTGGTGGAATGACTGTCTCCGCTGCAACTGATCTGATGCGACCGATGATGCAGCATGGCCTGAGAAAATCTCTCGGACCAATGGTAAGCATGCTTAAAAATATGGACTCAGTGAAAATTGCAACCAGGGATTTGCGAGAAATGGCCGTTGGGCTTGATTATGTCCTGTCTACGCGTACAAAGGCTATAGCGGATCTTACTGACCCCTATAGCCGGAGAAGCGCCGCTGAGCGAGGTCTGAACTGGATGACGCAGAAATTCGGTAACTGGACGCTGATGAATCAGTGGAACAGCGCACTTAAATCATGGTCTGGGATGATAGTGCAGTCGAGGATACTTGACGCGGCTCGCCAAGTTTCTGCTGGTGGCACGCTCTCCAAAAGTGAAATGCGGAAGATGGCACAGGTCGGCATCAATGAAGATGTTCTGCGTCGAATCGGGGAGCAATTCGGGAAGCACGGAGAGGATATGGACGGGCGTGTTAACCGGGCATAGTCATCTGTGGGATGACCGTTTCGCTAGAGAGATTTTCCAGTCTGCAGTGCTGAAAGATGTAGACTCAGTGATTGTAACGCCTGGCGTAGGTGATACACCGCTGTTTTTTAGTAAAGAAGGCTGGAAGATGATCACGCAGTTCAAAACGTTTATCTTCGCACAGCATAACAGGGTGCTGGTATCTGGTATCCAGCAGGGCGATGCTGCATTCTATCTTGGTGCGCTTGGCACGATTGCGCTTGGCTCAATGGTCTATATGATGAAACAGAAGTTAAGCGGTCGCGATATTGACTACAGCTGGAATAACCTTGTGAAAGAGGGGATCGACCGGGGCGGAATGCTTGGCTGGCTCTCTGAGCCGCTGAATACCGTTGAGAACATAAGCGGTGGTAGGTTTGGTCTTGGCGCGATGTTTGGTGCGCCTCCGGTATCAAGGTTTCAGAGTCGTAATGCTATTGGTGCTTTACTTGGTCCTACCTTTGATCTTGGCGGTGATGCCGCGACGGTTGCGAATGGTGTACTTAACGGAGAATTTGACAGCCAGCAAACCCACGCGGTCCGTAAAATGCTACCTTTTCAGAACCTGTGGGCGATATCACCATTACTAAATAAAGTTGAAGAGCAGATGAAATAGGATGAAAAAAATAAATTTGTTTTTTGGCATAGTGCTTTCAATAGTCTCTGTAAATCCTACAGCTGCCAGTTCATTGCAATGCAATAAGGATAACTTTGATGCATGCAAAACGTGTGAACAATTATCAAAGGCTATCGACTTAAAAGAACCTAATCGTGGCGATTACTATAGAGGGGCTTTATGGAATGGGCTTTACGCCTCTTATGTAATTAATTGCCCTGTGGTTGCTGAGAAGTTACTGAGCCATGGTGCTATACCATCATATGGCGGATATATGGGGTCTATGGGGGCGGTTCTGACAGGAAAATGGCCTCATAACAATGAATCAATAAATCTTTCATGGGCAGATTTGCTTATAAAACATGGATTTGATGTTAATAGGCATACGGGGAATTATAAATCAGCTACTGAAGTATGGGCTATAGATAAAAAACAGATTGAATATAAGTCAGTTTTTGACAAGTTAATTCAATCCAGCGAAGTAAAACCACTCGATCCTTCAAGAAATTTAGAATGGTGTGCGTCTGAAGGGTATCGCTCAGTTGTCGTTTATTCCCTTAACTCATGTATAGAAAATGCTATAAAACGTTTGGATGATGGTGTTTCTTCAGCGTCTGATATTTCATCAGCAGCCCGTAAATTCCTGTACTAGCGATGTAGAAAATTTCAATAAAGCATTTGGCATGCAAAGCAGCTGTTAAAGAAAACTCTGATAAAGAGAGAAGCGACGTTTACCAGTTATTAACCAGTGATAGTCAAATGAATAAAAATGTTATTGATATGCTGAAGGAAAGAAATATTGAAACGGTTCTTGAATTTAGAGCTGAAAATCGATCAGCGAAAACTGCACAGTGATCAAACAGGCCGCTTTCGCGGCCTTGTTTTTAACGAATGCCACCGCCGCCCGGGCGGGAATCCGCAGAACGCCCACCGCAGCGGGAGCCGTCAGCGGCAGTATCGCTGTCGTGCTGACAACGACCGGCAAAGGCCTGAGTTGAAGCTACCGAGAGACAACAAAACGAACAGTGCAGCAAATGCTTTTTTACATTGTGAAATTTTCCATCTATAAGCCACCTCAATGTGGCGTCAATGAGTGTAGCACTGACTTTTGTTTCGTCCATAAAAAACTACTATGCAGGCTTTTTGGATTTGTACGAATAATCCCACGGATAAACATTTCTACTAAGTGGAGCTGTATTCGTTCGTTCATGAAATAATTTTGTGAAATTCAATACGGAATCCATCCAAACTTTTGCGTTAGCTTTGGTGTGTGCGGGCGGGTCCCAATAAGCTAGTAAGGCTGCATCTCTTATTTCATTGACTGCATATATGAGATATGCGTTACTGGTTGGTTTTGGCCTGTAATTTCCTTGTTCATCAATCAATCCATATTGACCACTCATCCCAACACTGTTCAGTACATGAGTATGAC
>CYGL01000277.1_pt1 | contig 24323 bp, 33 predicted proteins | sample 485531 | NCBI WGS metagenome assembly CYGL01 (sample SAMEA3497897, study PRJEB9818) | human gut metagenome | reverse complement strand
GTTTTGCCAATCTTACTGATGGCACTACCTTTTCCGATACCGACCTGAATAATACGTTTAATGCGTATACGATAAAGAAAATATATGACATGGCTGGACAGGGAGGACTTGATGCTACAGCCATGTGGAATGAATTGAAAAAGGCTGATTCAAGTAAAGTCATAGATGCAAGTCATATACCGACTTCGGTACTTGATGGCAGATGGGTGAAAAAGGCTGGTGATACCATGACCGGAACTCTTACATCCGCATCTACCACTGGCTCCATTATATTCAAGGGGTTGGAAAACTGTGATATCACCAATATCTATACAAATAATGGTACTATCAAAGAGAATAGCGGAGGGTTTACAGCTATAAGAAATGGATTAAGATTCAACTGGTATGACACATACTGGTACATAGGAAATCTTAGAGGAGGTAGTACGGATAGTGCAGGATTTGGTGTGGTAGACCATAACAATAAGTTGGCATTACAGGTTACTTCCAATAACATAGTAGCACCAAAATTTACGGCAACTGTCGCAACTGGTACAGCACCTTTTACGGTTAGTAGCACTACAATTGTAAGTAATTTGAACGCTGACCTGTTAGATGATAAACATGGAGCATACTATCAGAACCGTGTGTATGATACTTTTGTTTCACAGTATAATCAATATGACTATATAGAATTTTTGAGGTTTGTTATTCCTAGCGGACAGAATCAGTTACGTGCTTATGTAGTATTTGATTTGTGCAGGACAGAAACGGGTGCTGAATCTAGCGGACGTGCAGTGCTTAGATTACGAAGAAATACTGATAATACAGCAAGTACTCTTTTTTATGTTACTAACTTCGGACGTAGTACTCTTCCAGAATTGCGCTGTACATCGGATGATGGTATAATATGGAGAATATGGATGAAATGTAATAAAAGTGGCTATGACCCATATATTGCAGTCAAGATAGTTGAGCAATATCCTTATGGGTATGTAACTACGCAAAATAATGGTACTACAGGAACACCTGAGGGAACAAGACATGTTTTTACTGCTTTATCGGCAGGAATTTCCAATGCAGCTAATTTTCTTGTTAATTCCCGTACCCTTTGGGGACAACCTTTCAACGGCACGGCTAATGTGAGCGGTGATATGACAGGTGTGGGAAGTATTACCATGAGCGGTGACTTGAAGATAGGAAACGCCACTTCTCCTAATACCATATATTTCTATGGAACTACGGGAGATGGACCAGGCGGTTATAACCATACGTTCATTGCTGAAAGACTTTGGGGAGGTACGGAAAGTGGTGAGCTGGTATTATTCAAAGGGAACGATATAGGTAATGGTACAGATGCCGTAGCTGTAAGTGCTTCGGGACCTGATAGAATAAGACATATTGCTGCCGCCCATTTATTCCAGACTTATACAACAGTATTATCAGGCTCGGTAGAGAGTGTTTGTACAAGCTCTGCTTTGAAGAACTTATTTAGCATAGCTTCAAACAGGGTCATAAGCTATGTTCAGTTACAATCTACCATAGCAAGTGGCGTTGCTCCGTTTATTGTGGCAAGCAATACGGTTGTAAGTAACCTTAATGCGGATTTACTTGACGGGCAACATCTGTCCGACCTTGATGGAAGATATGTCAATGTAACCGGAGATACTATGACAGGGGATTTGGCGATGGATACTAACAAAGGATTTTATATTACTCATGGAACAAGAGTAGTTAAAACTTCGGGTAATTGGATTCATGGTGGTGGTGATACAGCTTCTTCAACCGATGCAAATTTGCGTTTCGGTTCTTGGAATGGTATAGGTTGGTATCCTACGATAAGTGGACAAACGGTAACGCAGGGAAACAATGCCATGTGGTTGAATGTTAGAACAGGGACTTTAGATGTACATAGCGTTATTACCTCCCATAATGGTTATTTAGCCGCAAACTGGGATTCAGCTAGGCGTTTGGTTATAGGCGGTGGAAGTACCTATGCTTGGATTGACTCAAGAAATTCAAGCAATAATGTATTATGTAATATTGTTTTGCAAGATAATAAGGTAACTATCGGTAATTATGCCGAGTCAAGTAGATTTGTATCCACTGTAGGTACAGGAACCGCACCTTACCAATGTTCTTCTACTACATTGAATAACAATTTAAATGCGGACTTGTTGGATGGTTATCATCAAGGTTCGTTCATGCGGACTAATGGTGTTAACCAATATGTAACCCTTACAGGAGGTAATGGGAACACTGCTGGTTATAGGCTGGTACTTGATGTTACAATAAGCGGTGGATGGTCTATAAACAGTATGACCTTGTTGGTAAATAGTAGACATTCGGGTACAGGTATAGTAAGTATAGTATTCCATACGACAAATGAGGCAAGCACAGCTTATGCAGGAGGAATAAATTATTATGGAAATACAACTTCTCTTTACACATCCACATGGAGATTGTTTTATAATACGTCTACCAAGAAACTAAGATTGTTTTGGTATTATGCAGATTATAATGACTGCTATGTGACGATTCTGAACGGTAGAAGATATCTGACAGACATATCCAATGCCACATGGTACACGAGCCTTCCGTCTGACATAGGGACAGAACTTCCTACAAATTATAATGCTGTGGACAAACTAATCACAGGACGTACCATCAACGGTACTACTTTTGACGGTACAGCCAATATCACCACATCATACTGGGGAACGACAAGAACGTTCTATACGAACAGCCATGATTCCTACAGGGCAAGTGCAGGAGTGAATGTGAACGGGTCAGGTAATGTTACCCTGCTACTGCCTAATTCCATAAGATGCTCCGATTGGTTCAGAAGTACGGGAAATACAGGATGGTATCATGAAAACTATGGAGGTGGATGGTATATGACTGATAGTAGTTATATACGTAATTATAATTCTAAAAGATTACGTATTCAGACTGACACCTATGATACTATTCAGTTAGTAAGAACTAGTGGTTCTGGGGGAAGCTCCATAGCCTTTTATAATGGTGGAGGAACTTTCAGAGGTCAGTTCGGTATGAATGCGACTAGCTGGTTCACGTTTGATACTGGCACTGCTACGGCCAATCAAAATGTGGTTGAAATATCTCCTGCTGGTGGAATACACTCTAAGGCGGAAATAACAGCCAAGGCTAGTGGTTCTGACATCAGACTAAAAAAAGATATTCAGAATTACAATGCTATGGACATTATAAATAAGTTTAGGTCTGTGAAATATCATTGGAATGATGTTGCCAAAGCTAACTCGGAGGTATATAATAATGATTATGACCAGTTTGGTTTGATAGCACAAGACCTTATAGCAGGGGGATTTGAACAATGGGTAAGAGATGTATTCCACGATTATTATACGGTTACTTATGAAAGATTAATTCCTGTAGTATGGAAAGGATTACAAGAGGTGGACGATGAAGTTACAAGATTAAAGAAAAGAGTGAGAGAGTTGGAAAATAGATTAGGTATTTACAATCAATAGATAAAATTATGGGACATTCTAACGGTAAGATAACTGCTCCGATAAATTTGGGAGATGATGTTTACGCTACGCTTGGTATCGGTGCTATTGGTATTGGATATGATTTGGGATATGCGTGCGCAAATACACATGGGAAAATAAATCCTTGGGCTAGATACAAGCCTGTAAGATATGAAAGCCTTGGTCCTAGTGATGGAGAAAAATGGTGGAAGGCTTGGGATGGTAATTGTGGTGTGAAGCCAAAACGTATCTCAAGTTATACGGATGCCGAAAATTATGCTGATGGTAGTATGAATGGGTGGGAATATAGCCCACCAACAGGAGGTAATTTTCCATATCGTCTTACAGATTTTAATGGTTATAATCACTATGCCGATCCTCCTATAGATAAGTTCATGTGTCCTGCTACAGCTACAAATCAGTTTACTAGTAGTAGCTTTACATGTTCTGCTGCTATAATGATGCCTTCACAGGGAACTGAGGCTGATTTCCTAAACATGGGGGATTTTGCTGAGATAGCAGAGTGTTATTTTGGTGTTTATGTTAAAAGCAAAACTACTCAGATGTACAGGCGTGTTACTGCTGATAAGAAGATAGGGACAGGATATGCTATGGTAACAGTGAACTCATGGGGAATGGCAACTGGTAAATGGGATGTTTATCCCTTCTTAAGCACAGCCATATTAAACCAAGATGATCCTGATATACTGCATAGTGCTTATTCTATTCCTATGATGAAAAAAGCGGAGATAGAAATTGTAGGATCTTATGTAAGCATATCTATACTTGGGGGTACTTTACCGACTGTTACAGGTTATATAGAAGTTACTGTAAGAGTACGTAATGGGCAAAGTAGTTCAATAAGTTTTTCAAACAATGTCTGCTTGGCTAGATATACAAATAAGGATTTTAATGATCCAATGACGATAGGCGAAACAAGTGTCAATATAGAAAACTTTCAAGTATCTGCTAATTCTTCGGTTGATAAAAAGGTAAGGATATTTATCTCATCTGATATGATTCAATCTAGAAGTTGTAGAATATGGGTTAGTCTTAATAGTGGAAGTTACAAAGATAGTACATTACTTATATCTATGGGACCTGAACTATAATGAAAATTCCCCTTGCTTCCAATTAGTAAGGGGAATTTTCATTTTCCCTAAATGAATATGTAGAAAGACTATTTTCTTAGTTCATCTATTAACGCGTCTGCGTATTTTACAGCATCTTTGGCTACAAGTGCATATATTTCAGGGTCATTCACAGTACAGTAAACTCTCAAAATACCCTGCATTGCCCTACATGCGTACTCCTTTCTCAAAGTATTCCAATCTACAAAAGGCGTATAATCAGTTAGGTAATTATATACAGGTAATTATACATATACATATTGACGCTTCACCGCCCCGGCTACTGCCGACCACTCCACGTCCTCAACCCCTTCTACCAAGGGTGATATTAGTCCTGGCATAACTAATTTAGTTAAGGTATTAAGGAACAAATGAACACCATTCCAAATCGTTATAACAAATGGTTATACTTGTTCCATATTTTAAGTTGCTAAGATAGCTAGAAAAACTGAAATAACAAAAAAAGGGAGTGTGGTTATGCTCCCTTTTTAGTTTGGTCCCAATTTATCTTCCATCCTATTTTTAGATATAATATAATGAAGAAATATCCAATAAGAGAATAAGAAATAATATCTATTATAGTATTTATTGTTGGAGTTACTATACTAAAATTAAACAGTCCGATAATTAACATACAAACCTTCAAAACACATCCAACAAAGGCTATTAATGCTGCTGTTCCAAATTTTACAATCTTCATTTTTTCAATGCTTTTTCAAATAGTGAATATGTCTTAATTAGCTTCTTTGCGTTCTTTTCTTTTATATCAAAATCGTAATATCCATCATTGGTATAAATCCTAATAGCAGTCATTGTTTTATCTTTGAAAACCGAACAGTTTCCAATCAAGGTTAATTCAACTCCAAGCAGATTCATTCCAAAAGCAACGACAGCCCCACCTCTAGGTGTAGATAAAGTATAATCTTTGTTTTAAAATTGTAAGTATTTCCATCTTTGTCAAGAAATACAATATCAGCATCAGAGTCAACGGACAAGACTTCTTTACTGCACCATCTTAACTGGGCAAAATCCAATCCATGATCATGTGCAAAACGTAACCAAATGTTTTTCCCAATAGGAGATACCATCATGACAGATTCAGAAGATATCTTTTCAAAAGAAGTATATACTTTTTTCTCTTTGGAAAATTTGTCTACTTCGTTTATTTTCAAACTTTGTCCATAGACAGAAACACCCATAAGTAAAGAGGCGCATAATAAACAAATTCGGCTGTGCATAATCTAATAATATTAATTTTTGCACAAAAATATAAACTTATATTTTTACCGCATTAAATCTAAGTTATTTTTATGTAATGTTAACTATTCGAAGAATACACTTTTAGTAAAATGAAATTGCAAAATTAAACAAGTGTGCAAAGATATTAGAGCTCCATTTTATACAATGAAATTAATGTATCAGTCAAATGTGTTATTATGATTGATATTGCCAAATTATACAAGAAACAAAAAAAAAACGACTCCTATATGAAAGAGATAGATTATAGTAGAAGCTCTACGAATTTATAAATAGATATATAAAGCAACCATTAGATCGTTATTTGAGGGAAGTTGAAACAGACTGTAAAACAAGGTATAAGTCCGTTTTATTTAACTATTATTATTAAACATTTGCATATTAAAGCAAATAGGCTTACATTTGTATGTAAAAAAGCAAGAAAAAGGGTCCAATCTATTTCTTGCTTATTAATTTCGTTTTTTCATGAAAATAAAAAAAATCTTAAGCTAATTAATATCCTACTAAGGATAATTGAGTTGTATTTAAAATTTCGTCAACTCGACTAAATTAATTAGCGAATGCTGGGGATCACAAGGTGGTTGCCCGGCATTTTCTTCCTTTATTCTTCCGATATCGCAAAACTAGATAGAATATTTAATATATCCAACTGTTTTACGCAACAAAGATATGAAATTATATTTGTTTAACCAAATAAAAATAAATAATTTTTCAGAAAAGGTATTCATTTTTTCTTTTCCCCCTTATTCATTGCTTCCAGAATCTTTATCCATGATTCAGGAACTTCCACATCCATGATGTTCCCATCTCCATCTTTTACGATGTATTTATTCTTCTTTTTCTTTTCGTCCTTTGGCTTTTCTTTCTTATCATCCTGCATATCTGTAATCTCCTATATCTAAGTATTGCAAAAGTAATCTAAATCTGTCAGAATCGCTAAGTTTTCTGGTATTAAATCTAAAGACAAACTCATCTACATAGTGTTGCATATATTTTTTGCTTATATGATAATACGTGGCGTATATCCTTTTGAAAACAGACCAAGCGTTTTCTATCGTATTGGTAGTAATCATCACCGTTTCTTTATTCTCATTGTAATAAGTAATACCATAATACTTGTGCCCGTGGTCTACAGATATCTGGTTGTACATTTCGGATACTTCGCCATAGTCCCATCCATCAGTATATATTGTACTTCCTTCTTCAACATATTTTCTTATAATTGGAAGCAGCTTGGATGGACCTGTTCCGCTTACTACTTTGGCAACCAAATCCCCATTTCTGCCTATTAGTCCAAAAACAGGAACTTTGTCTTTAAAACTTCTCCCCTGGCATCTCTCCACTTTTTTATCCTTATGTCGGTTTGCATTTTTTCCACCTGCAAATGATTCATCAATCTCAACTTCTCCTTCAAGATAGTAGTCATTTTCTCCTGTCATAGCCTTACGTATCTTATGCAACATACGCCATGCGGTCTTTTGAGAAACATCAATATCTCTAGATACCTGATAGGAAGATATGCCTCTTTTCCCTTGAGCAAATAACCACATAACATAGAACCATTTAGTGAAAGGGACCTTACTGTTTGCAAAGCACGTTCCTGTTTTTACTGTGAAATACCTGTTTGTGTTCTTGCATTTATACTTATGATTCTTGCATTTATAAACCTTGGAGGTAGGATCAAATGGAGAAACAACTTTGTCACCCCATTTCCATTGTTCGTACAGGTCATAACAAGCATTTTCATCCTTTACAATCTGTATAAACTCTAGAAAATTCATTGACTTTTTCATACAGCCTCCTTTTCTTTGATTCTTTTGCAATATAACGATAAAAAGTTAAATATGCAAATAAATATAAAGAAAAGATAGACTGTAATATTATGTTATATAACTTTATAAATTTAAGTTGACACAAGCAGAAAATATATAATTATAACATTTTGTTATAGCTTATTTATCAAGTGTCCATTTATTCCTTAATGCCTTAGTTAAATATGTGTAAATTAGAATGTGATTGCCCTCTTTAATTTTACTTCTTCTGTTTTCATATCTAATCTCCTTTCTCTTTAATCCGTTCAATATATGACTTATGCTTATAAATTGCTATTTTCTTCATTTCTGTTCCATTTTGAATTATTCATCTTGAAAATCTCTCAAACTCCCAATCCATTGCATCCTCTTGTCGGATATTATCTAATAACCATTCATTTGCATTTTCAAGCTCATCATCCCATTCAGGTACATCCCCACCTTCATCATAAGCTTTAGCTAATTCATCATAAACTTTGTCAGGGACTTCAACATCACTAAGTACAACTCTATAAGTTACCTTGATTGTTAAATCTTTAATCTTCTTCATTTCTTTCTCGTTTTACGCTAACTGATTCTAACATACTTACCTGCGATATCACAGGTTCTTAATATCTCTGCATTCTCTTCACCGAAAGCGATTAGGATACTACCACAACCGGGAGAATCTCCGCGAGTACCATCTGGACGAAAGAAACGAATCCGGTTACGTAGAAACTTCATCGCTGTTGCCTTCTCGAATATTACATCTTGAAACATCTTTGAATCGCAACGGTTGAATAGTAATGCAATTCCGTTTCCATGCTCTGCCAAACGCTTAACAAACTGTTCTATAAGCGGACGGGAATAAGGAGGATTTAGCCAAACCCGTCCTATCCATTTTTTAGTTAAGCCATCCTGATTCTTGTTGTACATGATTTCTGCTGTTTGCCAAAGTGGGTTAACCGGAGCACATGGATCTAAATCGAACTTTCCCAATGCGTCTATAATTTCCTTTGGCGTGTACCATTCGTCAGTGGTATTAGCTGACTTTTCAAAGGTTGTATTCATTTCTGTTCGGTTTTGAAGATTATTTAGAATATTGTTGTTCTTTTGTACACGTATTTGTCCCAAAATGCCCTATCGGGCAGTCATCACAGTAAAAAGTAATACTTCTGTAGTCTGCATTACTTCCACATGGATGCTCGGTAAGCTCCATAACTTTATCATTTAAAAGTCGTACATTCTCTTCGAGTTCATTCACCTTATTAATAGGTGTTAGAGCTTTATATTCTTGTTCTGTTAAAATATACTGCATATTATTTCTCTTTTAATCGTTGTAACACATCTTTATTTGTTTCTAATATTTCATCGAAAGACGGGATTTCTCTCCAATGAGTAACATCCCAAGGTCGGAATGTTTCATAGGAGTAATTGTCATTCCAGAAGTATATATTGCTATCTTCTTCTATATCATAACATGCAAGCCTAATAACACCATCTTTAAGTCTTATTAATACAGGCTGTCCTTCCTCCGGCAACCGTTCCTTAACGCTTATCCAAGGTGATTGCTTTGATTGCCATTCGGCTCCGGCAATAAAAGCTCTTTCCGTAACATCGAATACTGCATCACGAGAACCTGCATCATAATTGTCCTCTTCAAAATTCACTTCAAAATCCGTTGATTCTAATATTTTCTGAAGATAGGCACTTGCCGCTTCTTCTACTGTTGTCATTGTATCTCATTTTAATTTTTCTTCAAACTCGGCAATGATACAATCTGCATCACCGCCATGTACCCAATTCTCTAAAACGAAGGAAAGAACTTCGATAGCTTGTTCTTTCTGCCACTCTGCGCCAGCGATAAACCCCATATAATATGCCGGAAACATACTTCCACTGCTTCTGCTTTCAGCGAAAGAATGAGCCGCTTTTTCTAATGTCTGTTTCATCATTCCTCCTCTGTTTTAATATCCGTTACTTTGCCACGACTGACAAAACAGAAACATCCCATCACATTACACAGGTATGATTCATGCTCCATCTTACACTCTTTGCATTCTTTACACAATGAACATTCACTGCAAACGAAATTTTCATTGAACGTTTTGCTCATTTCATGCAACACACCATCTATTATTATTCCGTTATTTATTTCCATAATAAATCCACTTATCTGACTTTCTTTATGATATAAGTCCTTTAAAAATATGACTAACAACATCTACAGTCCATCCATTTCCTAGAAGCCCCATCCCTATATGTGGCTGTACTGACTTTGTGTATCCTTCTGGAACTGTCTGCAATCTTTCCGCTTCTGTAATATTTGGTGTCCTGAAACCTTTTTCCGCATCACAGTCTGGAGAACTGAATATCAGAGGTGTAAGGCATTTCTTGTATCTTCTCAACAGTGATTCCTTGTTCTTGGCAAATCTGTTCCATGACTCAAGCATACACCATGACTTGTCTTTTTCTACATAACCGTCTGTAATAATATCCTTTAACAGTATTCCCTTATCATTCCATGACGGCACTTCCCAGTTACACCAATAATACCTTGACCTTATTTGTGCGGAGAAATCAGAACTGTTTATGTATATATAATTTACGCCAAGGTGAGATGATATCAAATCAGCCCATTCGGATTTCATCTTCACGTTTTCTAGCATAAATTTTACATTTGGATTAAACTGTTTTATATGATTAAGTATGTTCACATATTGAAAGAAAAGCCCCGAACGTTCACCATCAAAGTTTAGCTTTTCCTTTCCAAGTCGGGAGAAATCCTGGCATGGTGTACCTCCAATCAACAGATTAATATCTTTCCATTCTATATTCCATTCTTTCCAATTCCTGATATCACCTAACTCTATGATATCAGGATAATTGTCTAATGCCACCTTAATAGACGGTTCATTTATCTCGCTTGCGTAATATTTTTCCACTCTATATCCCGCTCTTTCTAGTGCGATGCGTCCGCAAGCTATCCCGTCACATAAACTCAATACATTCATTTTTCCAAATATTTAAATATGTGTTTTATTATTTCTATTGTCCATCCGTTTCCAAGCATCTTGTAACGCTTTGTGTCGGATATTCCATCCCATTTATACCATTCGGGTACAGTTTGAAGTCGTGCACATTCGGTGGGGGTAAGACATCTAATTTGTGTACCGATTCGGACACATGGTAGTGAGCTTCCGTCATTTCTAGCTCTTGCCAGCAATGTGCATGATTTACCCGATTTAATTTCACGGAAGTGTTTTCCTCCAAATGCGCGTATCGTTCCCGAAACAATTATCAGGTTATCCTTTTGTACGGTTGTAAGGCAATTGGTTTTTCCATCTTCCCTAGGTTCAAGCTGCTGGATGTTCTTTCTCTGTTCCTTTACAATCCCAGCTTCATATTCCTTTCTTATCTGTTTTCCATATTCGGTTCTTTTTGGAGTAAGGCAGGCTGTCATCGCAACACATGTCGGATCATTATCCGTCTTTACCCTGCCCTTCAAGCATTCAATCATCTTGTCAGACAAGAAATATTTTTCATCAACCTCTTCTTCAAGAATATCCTTTAAAAGTATTCCCATATCTTCCGGCTGTGGAATATCGTCATGGATATCCGTCCAGTATATGCGCCTTCTGTTTTGTGCCGATACAAGTGCGGAGTTGATATGTATTCCTTTCCTCCCCATTGTTTCATTGAACACAGATTCCCATTTCTTTCCCATTTCCACATTTTCAAGGAAGAACTTGGGATTGTCACCACGCTCAATAAGTTCGTGGTATATACGTATGTATTCCCAAAACAAATAGGATTGCCCTTCAAATTCAAAACCGTTCTCCTTCAATTCAAGATACGTTTGCAAGTCTAGAACCTCCATGCCTTCTTTCGTTGAAAGCCCTTTTCTCTTGCCAGACATGGACAGATTAGTGCATGGCGATCCTCCGATTATCAAATCTATCTTATCCAGTCTGCTTACTTCAAGTTCTCTTACATCACCAAGCTGTATGGTGTCAGGAAAGTTCTGCATGGTTACCTTTATGGCAAACTTGTCCACTTCGGACGCATAGTATTTTTCTACAGGAATGCCAAGTTCGGAAAGTGTTATCCGTCCGCACGACATTCCATCGAAAAGGCTCAGTACATTCATAGATATGTTTTTTTTAAATTTTCAGCAAATATACGACATAAAACCTTATGTAACCAATACGTTTAACTTTTTTTTAATATCTTTGCGATAATAGATAAAATTCATAATATGCAGTTTTCCATAGTACCAAAAATAGATGCCGAGATTATGTTTTCGGAAGATGACCTGTCCGTTTTCAGACGATCTACAGACGGTATGTATTATATTATCCATACCAATAAGGTTATTGAAGTGATGCCTATGACGTTACCTGAGGACGGAACGGAACACCCTTTCCCTTACGACACATACGACACTGGCACAAGAGAGTTTGAGAAGCTTCTTTTATCTGATGAGTGGATTAAAATGAGAGAAATATGAGAAAGATAGGTTTTTTTAACATAGGAAAACTTGGACTTGTAAAATCGGCATGTACAGGAAAAACCGATATAAACAAGGTGATAGAAAAATGGATACCAAAACACATGGTGTTCTGGTACGATATGTCAAAGCCTGTGGATGTTTATGCGGAAAACTTTAATGATTGGACGAAATTTACAGGCTCAAAATATACCGTGACAAACAAGAGCGTCAATATAACAAATTTTGATGCCGTAAATAATGCGTGTATATATATCGCCAAATCTAAAAAGTTTAACGGCATAACGATTACGGTAGATGGATTATTGGACGGTCAAGAAATAGCGTGGGGATATAACAACAACCCATTGGTAAGAATGCCTAAAAATGGAACTTATACACTAGAACCTATTGATAGCACAACAGGAAATATAGGTTTTAGAAGTATAAATATTGTCGGTGCTTGTAACATCACCATCACCCAACTCCCATCAAGACAATCCGTTCCCACAAACGAAATACTAAAAGCTAATCCTTATTTGCAGGATTTCAGTGGAAACAACAGACCATTGAAATTGAATAATTTCCTGTTCGCAGCTATGAGTGGTGTGGGAGGATATGATATATCTAGTATGAATATTCTTCCAGATAGGGCTGTTGTGACGGTAACAGACAATAGGATTATACATATTACTAGCAAGCTATCCACTACTAATAATATGGTAAATATAGTACCGTCAAATTCTACGCCTACTCATAAATTTAAAGTTACAGGGCTACAAGATGGTAGACAGGTTAGCTTAGTTAACAGGAATGGGGGATTCTACACATTTGACAATGGAGAACATGAGGTTACTCTGTCTTATCCCGAAGGGACTGAATCACTATATAATGCTATAGGAGTTACAGGAGATGCCGGAGATATGGATGTAACAATAGAGTTTATTCCTAAGTACCCCAATGCCCTAGTAACGGATGGAGTGGATGATTATGGGCAGGTGCAGAATTTGTCACAGGGAGTTAAGATGCTGTTTATGTCTTCCAATATATTTAGCATCAACAAATTTATTTACGACCAAAGATATGATGCGTCTGAGCCATTTTTATTCGCTATAAATAATGCGAACAATAGTATAGCGTATAATTATAGAAATTCAAATGGTACTACTTATATTGACGGAACACTTAATGAATCTACTGTGTGCCAAGAGTTATTAAATAAAAGGCACATAATTACCATAGTAAATAATGATGTTACTCCTTCAAGAAGTAGGACACCATTGTTTTTTAGAAATACAGCAGGTGATAATGTTGCAAATATGGCTTTCTATAACTCCATAGGATTTGATGCTGTTCCGGCAAAGGAAACTGATGGATTCACCGAACAGGATTTAATTGATTATTATATACCAAAATCCATTGTCACTATAACGGTAGTGGATGTGAATGGAGCACCCATAGAGAATGCAACGGTCACGATAGAAGGTTTACAGTACAATACACTATCTGATGGCACAGTAAAAGTAGTGGGGATAGCCAATAGTACCATGTCCATATCTGTAACAAAGGATGGATACATGCCATATTCAAACAATGAATGGAAATTTGCCAATTCAAGAATAATACTTGAAGTTATCAATAATACCATAATCATGGAAGACGGAAACAACATATTACTTGAAAATAACAACTTAATTTTAACAGAGGATTAGCAATGGAAGAAAATCTTAAAATTTCGGAAATGACTCCCGTTGAAGCCGTTACGGGTACAGAGATAATACCATGCGTTACAGATGAACCGAAGAAGAACAAGTCGGTCACTATATCTCAGATAAGAGAAGGTATGGTAACAGGTGTAAAAGGTAACAATGAGAGTTCATATAGAAAAGGGAACGTCAATATAACAAAAGAAAACATTGGACTTTCTAAAGTAGATAATACATCTGACGCGGAAAAGCCTGTATCTGATCCGCAAAAGACAGCCTTAGATAAAAAGGTGGATAAAGTGGAAGGCAAATCATTGTCTACAAATGATTTTACCGATATAGACAAACAATTTCTAGATTCATTAAAGCAACAACAAGGAAATGTATATGGTGTAGAAATGTCTCGTGGGCAAAGTGATCCCGTCTATCAGACATGGATAGGAAAAGAGGAATTTAAGGTATCTCATCCTATATTGAATGCATTTCGCCTGGCTAAAGTAAAGGACGGGAAAGTCGTAGGATATTTCGACCAAACCAATCTATTTAAAATGGCTGACGGAACACCTTCAAATATTATTATAGATGGCATTGATGTAGTAGACGATGGCACTGATGTTATGTTAGTAAATACCAAGCCGTTTTGGGTAATTAATGGAGGAACTGATGATACTTATGAAAGAAGGATTGTTGGAGATATACCATTTACTTATGGCGGTGATACAGCCGACTTTGTAGCTCCATTTGCTGTGTGTATCGGATATTCAGTAATAAAAGATAATAAACAGAGATCAATTAGAGATAATACCATTATGGGTACTACTGGAGCAGGAATGTTGGGCGTAAACATCATGACTACAGGCGGATGGCCTACAACAAATATTTCACGCTTTAACTATGAACAATATGCAAGAAATAAAAATACAGACACATCATCTAATTTACCATACGCAAATGCTTTTGCATTTGACTTGGATGTGTGGTGTACCCTTTTGTTTATAAAGTTTAGAACGAAAGATGTTCATTCTCAATCTGTATGTGGGAAAGGTATATCATCTAATGATTCTGCGCCTGATGCTTCAAGCTGGGGTAAAATGACAGGAATAAGATTTAAAAAGAATGATAATCAGACATACGTTTATTATAAAATAAATGGAGCTGGCTTCAAGGCTTCTGAAACAGGAACTACTTATAATTTTGATCAAGTAATCAATAATTATCGTCCTAAACTGAAAATGTTTGAAGCACAGTTGGCGATGTCATACGCAAAGGAAAACAATATTGAACAAAATACAGATTTCACCTATGATGGTTCCACTTATCGTTATTTTAATTTCCAAGGTCATAATGGACTTGCAGAGGGGGAAATGTCCGGTGTTGTTGTTAAATTTTTCACAATCAGCGTAACAGGATGGAGCATTCCCGATTCTGCGTTGGTTACAGACAAGGAAGTTGAAGTATGCTTTGCCCAACCTCTGATACGGGGAAGAATTGCAGGATGGGGAGATATATGGATGTGGTATAGTGGAATAGACTGTGTTATGCATGATTCCACATCTATTGACATATATCAAACTAAGTCGGTAAACAATATGACTACTGACAATGTATCAACCGATAAAAATCCTGGTGAATCGTATGGGTTTGAAAATATCTATGATTTAATTGGTACTAGGAACAAAGGCGAAGGATATCAGCTTGAAAATTTTAAAGACTGTCTTATAGGTAAAACTCAAGGTGGTGGACTTCATACGGGAGAATGCCATTATAACTGGTTTACAGGGGGTGCAGGTTCGGGTAAAATTGGAAGACGTGGTGTTTTCTTTGGTGGTCAGTCGTACTACGACTCTTGTTCTTTGCGGTCTGGTTCTGCGTACAATGCCCCTACGTACGCGGACACGTACATCGGTGGCGGCTTCCGTTGTACAATAACCCAAGCCTAATTTTTCACGAAGTGAAAAATCCTCATCCCAAAACTTGCAAATTATATTAATAATGTTTAAGTTTGCATAATAAAAATCTAACCAAATGCGTCAGCAAAGTGAAATAAGTCTGTCAAAGGCGGTTAGTTGAAAAAAGGCGGTCTGTAGATTGGTGGTGTTTACTTTGGTGGTCAGTCGAACAACGACAATTGTTCTTTGCGGTATGGTAATGCGAACAATGCCCCTACGAACGCGAACACGAACATCGGTGGCAGCTAACGTGCTTAAAAAAAATTACTGCTATACAGAAGCCTCGTCAGGAAGACGAAAAATGACAAGACATCCCATTATTAGAGAATGGGAACTTATTAGTACATACACATTTGTAGGTGTATGGAAAGTTAGTTAGCTTTGGCTCAACGGACAAAGAAAAAGCACGAAAAAATGAAAAGAGTAAATAATATTTTTGAAACAATATGCAGCATGGATAATATAATATCTGCTGCTAAAAAAGCGAAAAAAGGCAAAAGGAATCATAGGGGAGTCAGAGATTATGAGAAACATAAAAATGAATACCATCAAAATGTTTATCAAATGCTCAAAGACAAATCATACCAAGTAAGTGAGTATGAGATAATGGAGAAAGTGACTGATGCAGGAAAAACAAGGGAGATACATAAATTACCATTTTATCCTGACAGGATTATCCAACATAGTCTTTTGATACCAATGATGGATAGATGGACGAAAAGTCTTACACTTGATTCGTACAACTGTTTGCCCAAAAGAGGTATTACAAGCAAAGTTAAGAAACATTCTCTAGTAAAGAAGATGAAGCGAACGTTGCTTGAAATGGACAAAAATGGGAAAATATATGTCTTAAAAATGGACATTAAGAAGTTTTATCCTTCTGTAAGACATAGTGTTTATAAAAAAGCGTATAGTAAAGACCTGAAAGATAGGGATGCATTATGGCTTATGAATACGCTTAATTACAGCAACAAGGGTTTAGCTATTGGAAATCCTGATGCACAGATAGGAAGCCATTTAGTGTTGAGATCGTTAGATCACGTCATAAAGGAGCAGTTTAAAGTAAAACATTATTTTAGGTTTGCTGATGATATGGTAATACTGTCCCATGATAAAAAACAGTTGCATGAATGGTTATGGAGAATAAGAAATTATCTTTGGTATGAAAAGAAATTGGAAATGAAGAAAAATTACAGAATATTTCCTGTATCAGAAGGAATAGATTTCGGTGGATTTGTTTTCATGCCAGGACATACTAAAATAAGAAAAAGAATAAAGAAAAACTTTGCATTAAAACGAAACAATCCAAACTCCGTGTCAAGTTATATGGGAATGTTGATGCACTGTGATTCTAGAAATTTGATTAATAAAATTTTAACTAACAATAATAGCCACATGACAAAAATTGGCGATTTAGGAATAAAAGTATCAAGAAGGTTTGACGGGAAAGATGTAAAAATAGACAAACTCGTTGACGAATATATAGATATTCTTGATTTTGATGTAAGACCATCTACTAAAAAAGACAATAGCACATGGGTAAGAATGCAAATATTGTTTAAAGGAGAAAAATGCTTTGTAAAAGGTGGATATGAATCCATAGGTATATTTCTTTCACAAGTTGACAGAAGCCTTCTCCCATTGGAAGATGTTGTTATAAAATTTAATAGAGGTTATTATTTTGATGGCACATTAGATATTTAAAATATGGAAAGAGGATTGATTTTTGACGAAAAACCTCCCTTCATCTTGGATTTAGGGACAGGGTACAGTAACGTACATTTAAATATAAAACAGGTTGACGAGCCATATATTGACAGTGTTGGTGAACCCGTACAAGGAAAATTTGTAAAGAAATGGGTAGCTGATGTACAGCGTGTGAAAAACCCTGTATCATACGACAAAACTGTAAATGCTGCTATAAAGGACGAGTTTCCTAATGGTGAAGAAGAGGCTGCTCTAAGAAAAGGTATATTAAATAAATTAGACGCAGATTATGTCAAATTAAACGAATTTGCAGAAAGTGTAAAAAAATCATTTATAGAAGGCTATGGAGAACTATGATAGACAACAAATAGGAGGATATTTTTCTCAAACAAACGCTTCAAAAGATGAAGCATTGAAAGGTATTGTAGCAGCAAGAATATCACTTGCAAGTGATATTGCAGATAGTATGTATACAGCTACATCTAATCTTGTAAGAATAGCTACTATGGAAGGATGTAGAATTAGTCTATATAAAGAAGAATTAAAATCCCGTTCAAGTAGAGCGTTGGAAAATTTATCAATGCTTCTTCCTCAAGGAACAGTAGAATACTTCTCGGTAACGCCAGGAGATATCATTTATGTTGATGGTTCAGCAAATATATCATCTATAGAGTAATAACAATGGGAACAAATTACAATACAATATTAGCATCTCTGCTTGATGGAATTTCTTTAGCATTGAAAAGCGGAAATTCAAATGTAAATGCTGAGCAGTTCAATTTTCTAACAGATGCAATAAACAAGTCTACCATAATACCATCCTATTTTGATAGAGAAAATGCTATTAAATATCTTGATATAAGTGATACTGAATTTGCACGAATAACATATAAGGGCACTAAATTTCATCCTGTAACACCATTATTGTCTCCGATAAGGGTACAAGGAATGACAAAACCCGTTTATTTGAAAGATTCATTAGATGCTCTCAAGAATAACGGGCTTGTCCGTCCAAAAAAGCCAAGAGGAAAATATAAAACTAAAAACTAGACTACCTCATACGCATACATAATCACACAATCATCTTTATTATCCATATTAACCGCCTGGAAAATGTTTTCTTCATTATCCAAGGCGGTTATTTTATATGTACCATCTGTTAGATCTACAATATCACCTAATTTTATATAAGAATATTTATTCCCACTAGGTATTAAATACGTAATCTTTATAGGCTTGTTGTTCCATCTTTTAAATTCTTTCATAAAAAATCCTCATTTTTTTAATTATTGCGCTAATATACAAATAGAAAAAATATTCCACAAGGAAATAACTTACTTTAACAAGTTTAAACTATCTGAAACACAATAAGTTACGCTTTGAAATTTTTATTTTGTTTAGGCAATCCATGTTGTAAATTTACATTCGTAAAGATGAGTGCACAGTCTTTACGGGAGTTATAATACACACACATTAAATTACAATATTATGGGTTCAGACAAAATTTTTATGTTCGACAATCCTGCCGCTGGAGAAAGCGCAGGTATTATGTCAATGATTCCTGCACTGTTGCAGAATAAAGGATTAGACCCCAATATGGTTGCCGCTCTTATGAGCAATAAGAACAATCAAGATGCTTGGGGTGGTGCTGGTTGTTGGTGGATCTGGATTATCCTGCTATTCTTCCTGTGGGGTGGTAACGGATTTGGTAACGGGTTTGGCAATGGAGCAAACGGAATCCCTGCTCAATTGAACAATGAAGCAGGACGTGAATTGTTGATGAACGCTATTCAAGGAAACGGAACAGCTATCAATCAGTTGGCTAGTTCTTTGAACTGCTCTACTCAACAGTTGCAGAATGCTATCTGCCAAATTCAAGGACAGATTCAGCAAGTTGGTAATCAGGTAGGTCTTTCCTCTCAACAGATCATCAACTCAATTCAGTCCAATAGTGCAGCTATCGGTTCTCAGCTTGCTTCTTGCTGCTGCGATATCCGTACAGCTATTGAACGTCAAGGATGTGATAGCCGTTTGGCTACTGTAGAGCAGACCAATACTTTGACAAGCAATGCAAACACTCAGTTTAACATCTTGTCAAGTAAGATTGACGCTCAAACTCAAATCATCCAAAGCGGATTCTGCGAGTTGGAAAAGAGAGAAATGCAACGTGAAATTCAGCAGTTACGCCAGGAAAACAGCAATTTGGCTCTGGCTGCTTCTCAACAGGCCCAGACTGCAAATATAGTTGGCCAACTTAAGGCTCCGAGCCCGGTTCCATCCTATATAGTGCCTAACCCAAATTGCGGTTGTGGATATGGTTATCCGTTCATGGCTGGTTATGCTGCTGGTGACAACTGTGGTTGCAATTGCTAAAATGTAGTTAAGAGTTCTTTGACTTATTGAATTGGGCTTCGTAATCGGATAAGTACATCCATTGGAAATTTTTATGGCTTTTAAGTTTTCCTCTACAACAAGCACTGACAGATCCTTGTGTATATCCATTTCGTTTTGTTTCCATTGTGGAAGGATATTTGGCAATAATAAGTCCGTCTTTTAGTTGAACAACAGGTTTACTTTTTCTAGTATTAAATTTCCCTTTTTTAGATGCAGAAATCCTTTCCCTTGTAATAGGGTTATTCATATTAATGATGTTATCACACCATCGCAAATTGTTAACATTGTTATTTAATGGATTCGCATCTATATGGTCTATTGAAGGATAATTATTTGGGTTAGGGATAAAGGCAGTGGCTACAAGACGATGGGCTGTTATTGCCTTTCTTTCTCTATGGTTCTTATATAAGTGATATTCAAACCTTTTATAATTTTGGCTGTCATTGATTATATTAGGCTTTTTAATAGAAAAAGGAACGATTCTAAATGATTTCCCATTTGAAACTTTTCTCTCTAGTGAAATCACTCTACCAAATGAAGAAACCATATATAATCCTTCATATCCGATTACGTCCTTCCAAATTTCTCCTTCCAAGGAGATGCTCTTAATAAATTCTTCGTTTGTCATTGCTAACTAGTTTTAGTGATGCTAACATAGAAAAAAGAGGGAAGGGCGTTAGCGAACCCTTTTCAATAGGCTGATCACTCCTATCTATCCCGATGCAAAAATAGTAAAATTTTAAAGAAAGGGAAAAGTTATGAGTTATTTTTTTAATCCTTATATGATGGGATATAATGCTAACCGTTTCAGAGGGGTACATAGACTTGACTTTGGAGGGATACCGTTTGTTCGGACATCTTCTGTAACAACAGACACGACAAATTCAGAGGTTATCTATGGTATTAGCCCGTGCCTGTTCAGACGATTGCCAAATCAAGGTATTTTGCTCTTGAGTGTAAATCATGTTCCTGCTGCCGGATCTGACGGGTATCTTGTTTCTGTGGCTACCACACTGACAAATACCACATCAACATCCACAAGCAAGGTTCCTTTGGTAAACGGTTCGGGAGATCAGATTCCGTCTAGTGAAATTTCACAAGGCAATAAATACTTTGTCTATTACGACAAATGTAATGGGATATTTCAAGTAGTTAATCATATCGTTGCACCTGCTACTGCCGCACAGGCTAGAAGCACTGTAAAATGATATTAAAAAGTTAGAATAAGTATGTTTCAATCAATACGACAAGGACAGCAGTTTTTCATATTGCATAAAGGGGAAAACCCAAGATGTGATGTGGGCACTGTGGTAAGTGTTTCAAATCCTGTTCCTAAATATCAGAACGGATATACAGCATATCCTCTTCCGCAAAATGAAATGGTTGTGGATGTGAAAGTTAAGGTTGGAGATGATACTCTTGATTTTCAAAAGTTGCCAGCCAATCTTAGTATAGCAGACTTTTCCCAAGTAGGCGGAAATGTGGTTGTATCGGAAAGCAAGGATGCCATCAATGCTGAGATAGAAGCAATGAAAATAAGTAGTGTAAGGGTTGTGGAATCTGTGGAATACCATCAGAAAGTAATCAAAAGCTGCGATGAGATGCTTACAGCGTTGAATCCTGCATTTGCCGAAAAGGCGCAGCAGGACAAGGAAATGAAGGAACTTAAAGGTGAATTGTCACAGATAAAGGATATACTTGCACAACTTGCTGCTTCTGGTATCAAATTGCCTGACGTGCAACATACAAACAATAATAATAACAACAATAAAAAATAAACACTATGGGTTGGAAAGTATATGGAATGGGCCGTAGCTTTGAAGGTGAAGATATGGACCGGGAATTAGAAAAAGCGTATAAAGAAGGTTATCGTGACGCTATGGAAGAAATGGAAGATCGCTATGGTGAACGTGGCGGACGTGGCGGACGAAGTGGAAGCGGTTATGGCGAAAGAATGTGGGATGATGACGATGAATACGGAGAAAGACGTGGAGTTAAAGGTACTGGTCCCTATGCCAGACGTAGACGCTAATTAAATTGGTTTAAGCCCGTAGTAAACCACTACGGGCTATCTTTTTAAAAACAAAAGCTATGGAAAGAACGAGATTAGATGTATATGAGAAACTTCCTTCGGGAATGGAAAAATATCTTGCAGAACATGGATGGAATTTCTCAAAGAAATTGTGTGAATATGCCGTTTCAAAAATGAAAGACAGAAACGGTAACAAAATACACCCATATGACAAAGACCAAGTAGAAGCATTGATGAAGCAATTCAATGTTGAATTGAAAAACGATGTGGAATACAACAAGGTTTATGTATTGAATATGGTACGTGCCGACTACATGGGTTCATCCATCGTCAATGAACAATATGCCTGTATGTTTGTAAAAGACTATCTTGACGATGTTGACGGAAGCCCTACCCGTGCTCTTGACGAGTATTATGCAAAATGTATAGCTTGTGGAACACCTTTCTCTTGGGAGGATTATATCTGATGTTATGGTACGACAAAGACTATATATTGAAGAATATGACTGGACGGTCGATGTATTCTATTCTGTGGATAAATACTCTTATTTAAGAGCGATATACAGACTTGAATATATTGGCTGTCCTTTTCATTTGCTGAACAGGATAACGGATAAGATAAAGACTGAAAAATACAATTACGGTGTAACGTATTCAAACGACAAGTGCACTGTAATTATTATCAGTCATAGTACGTCTGATGAAGAATTTAATTGAATACGACTGGAACATGAAAAACAACACATGATTGGTCATATAATTGATCATTATGGCATAAAGACCTTCATCAGAAGAAGCTGGATACCTTGCAGGGTATGTAGGTGCTTTATTTACAAAACCTATAAAAGAAGAAATTTGCGATTGTTGTAAAAAGAAGTTAAAATAAACATATTATGAAAAAGATATTTATGGCTATGATTAGCGGAAAAAGCAAGGAAGAAGTGTATGATATGCTTACTGATTCAGAAAAAGAAATACTGTTTGGCATTGCGCAAAATATGGGTATGTCACGAGTGGAAAGAAGAAAAATGAAAAGGAAATATGAAAAGAAAAGATAGGGATTTTACTCCCTATCTGTATGATTTGTATAGTTTAATATCATTGCAAACAAAACATTCCTTATCTTTAATCTGAGGATACATGTAGGATGGTAATTGTGCTATCATCCTAGCGTTGCTCCAATGCAAAATCTTTCTTTCTTCATCAAAAATAAGTTACGGGAGAGTCATAGAATATATGTAAATTCCCCTATCTTTTGTGTCATTTTCATCCCATTCACCTTCATCACGAGCAATCCTATATTTTTTATTCTATATCTACTTTCTATTTTTTTTAGTTATAAGTTGTACTCTATTCCAATTCACAAATCCTCTGTTTGATTTTGTTATATCATACATCAATGGACATCCCAATGCTGCATCATCTATATATATATGACAATAAGGTTTGGGTGATGTTGTCCATGTATGCTGATCAGGGTTTTTGTTTACCCCAAATAGAGGTATATTGTTATCTTTGAACCACTGTATAGCTTCCGACAGATATTTACCTCCTTGTTTATGGATATTATAATCATCAGAAGTAACTTGTCCTATATCACTTCTCATAGTATACAGAATAAGTTTATGTCCATTTTCCACCAATTTTCTCAATATAGGTACAGCACCTATATCTTTGCCTATTTTAGGAAAATCATGTGTTACTACTGTTCCATCAAAGTCAATGCCTATTATCATATTCAATCTCCTTTCTGTTTAATCCGTTCCAATACATCCCTATTTTCTTCGAGTATATCATCGAAAGACGGGATGGGTTGCCAGCAGATAACTTTAATATCATCACTAGTTACATCTTTACCTAGATAAGAATTATCACTATCATCAATCCACCATCTATTTTCATACGTAAATATATCTATATGCTTACGTGATTCAACTTCTCTATCAGCATATTTATAGTAGTACAAGAATCCTACCAAAATGCGCTGTCCTTCTTCCGGCAACCGCTCCTTAACACTTATCCAAGGTGATTGCTTTGACTGCCATTCGGCTCCAGATTTAAACCCTTTTGTCAAACCGTTATCATAATCAGCCTTTGCACTAACCACAAAAGGTAGCTTGTCTAAGTTCTTTAATTCATAATCGGCAAAATCAACTACCGCTTCTTCTACTGTCTGTTTCATTGTATCTCATCTTAATTTTTCAATACACCAACACAGCATATCATAAACTGCATCAATAAGTTCTTCACCTTCTGTGATATTTATGAAAGACCTAGTGTAAGGATTCATATATAAGCATGTATAGCTATCTGCAAGTTTTTGGATGGTCAGCACTTCATCGCCAATAAAACAAGGTAATTTATTGAGAATATCCTGC
>CYGL01000276.1_pt1 | contig 24345 bp, 49 predicted proteins | sample 485531 | NCBI WGS metagenome assembly CYGL01 (sample SAMEA3497897, study PRJEB9818) | human gut metagenome | reverse complement strand
GCGGTGCGCTCTTGATGGCGCGGTCATTGCTGCGGTCAAGCCTTGCAGTGCAGGGGGCAGAATACGCGAGCCGCCGCCACAGGCACCACCGAGCCAAAACGGTTCTGGCAGTTGTCCGGCGTTGCGCACCATCACGGGGACGTTACCGAGATGGTCAATTTCGCCGCATCTCTTGATTTCGCAAAATCGTTTCTGCTCGTATGTAGTGCTTGCCATGATATCCTCCTTACTGCTTTTGCAGGGCTGCTCTTGCCCGGTCAAGAAAAACTGAACAGCCTTGCTCATGGTCTCTTCGGTGATAGCCCAGCTGATCAGCCTGCCCCACCGGCTGTTGTCCAGATAGGTGCTGGGCATCCTTGGCAGCGTGTGCGCCGCTGCAATCACGCTGGACAAGGTGCTTGACATCATCCACAAGTACCTCAAAAAGGCCAAAGAACCGGACGCGGCACAGGACAAACGCCTTGACGAGATGGACAAAAGGCTCGGTGTGTTGGAACAGGGACAGCTTCAACATACACAAGCACTTGCAAGAGACCTTGGGCGATTCAACGAGATTGACGAGGTGAACCGCCTGACGCTGGAAGCCGTTCGCGCCCTGCTGGAAGCACAGCTTACCGGAAACAACGTGGCAGCTATGCAGAAAAGCAAGGCAAAAATTGATAACTACCTGATGGAAGGAGTAACCAAACATGGAAACCATCCTTAACACCATTCTCACCCCGCTGCCCGCATGGCTGGCGCTGGTGCTCATCGTTGCGGGCACTGTGTCGCTTGTGCTGGGGCTTATCCGTCTGGGCTACGGGCGCAGCGGTTAAGACGCTTGTGCTTGACCTCATCGACCAAGCAGAGCGGGAGATTCAGGGCACCAAGCGCGGCGCAGAACGCAAGGCGTGGTGCGTCAAGATGCTGCGCACCTATCTGGACAACAGCCGGTGGGGCAGGCTGATCAGCTGGGCTATCACCGAAGAGACCATGAGCAAGGCTGTTCAGTTTTTCTTTGACCGGGCAAGAGCAGCCCTGCAAAAGCAGTAAGGAGGATATCATGGCAAGCACTACATACGAGCAGAAACGATTTTGCGAAATCAAGAGATGCGGCGAAATTGACCATCTCGGTAACGTCCCCGTGATGGTGCGCAACGCCGGACAACTGCCAGAACCGTTTTGGCTCGGTGGTGCCTGTGGCGGCGGCTCGCGTAATTCTGCCCCCTGCACTGCAAGGACTTGACCGACAGCAAATGACCGCCGCCATCAAGAGCGCACCGCTTGGGAGGGTAGACCGTAAGATAGCCTTACTGCGGTACGTTGAGCGGCTCCCGCTGCCGGACATTGCAGCGCAGACACATTACAGCCGGACGGCAATAGGATACCGGCTGAAAGTTATTGATGAAAAGCTAGACGAAAGGAGCTCACCGTGAACCTCGAAAATGTTCCGACCGCAAATCTTGTTACAGAGCTTCGCAAACGCGAGGGCGTGGAAACGACCATTGTCGAGCCATATCAGGACGCAGAGGTCAGCGTCAACGGCCCTGCGCTGGTTCTTGTCGTGACGGATTGATTGTGGTATAATAACATCAACAAATCCGCCCGGCCTCTCGAAGAAGCGCATTAGGGCGGATATTTGTACAACTGACCAGTCTCCCGCGCGCCTACTTATAGTGCGTACCATGCGGGAGACGATTTTATACGAATTATGGCAAATAAAATATATCGCTTTTTGTCCCGTGTTTTGTTCGCTCTGATTATTTTTGGGGCGACATCAAGCGTTCTAAAAGCCGTCATTCCGTTTTGGCATAGTGCATTTATAGGCGTGGTTTTATCGGTATATGCGTCTTTGTATTATACGCCATACGATTTATGATTTGAAAGGCTCCGGCCTTTGTAGAGAGCGGCATTGCCTGTGGACGGTTCCGCTCTTGATTTTAGACTTTGCCGTTTCGGCGGCATAAAAACCCCCGGTGTTCCGTTTGGAGCATCGGGGGTTTCTTTATGCCAGCGCTTCCTTAACCGTCTTGCAGTGGAGGGAAACGTGCTTGAAGAAGCTTCTGGCTTCTTCGTAGGTGGAGAATCGGACGGTGGCTTCTGCGCCAAGCTCGCCTTTTTCTCGCAGGGTAACGGAGTAGACCCTGCCCTCGGGGTAGATGTCGTTAACGAGCGGCTGCCGATCCGGCATCAGCGGGGACGGGATGGAGGTCAGTTCTCCGCTCAAAACGGTGGAGAACTCGTCGTAGTGGCTCACGCCATCAATGACAATATGGGGGTGACAATCTTTTTTACAAGAGATCATCGTGCTTTCTATACAAGATAGCTGCAACCAGTTTACCCCTAATGCATCCGCGATTCTTTCAATTGTTTCAATTTTTGGCTTTTTTATTCCTCGTTCATATTGGCTGATGGCTTGAGGTGTAACGCCAAGCCTACGAGCCAACTCTGCTTGCGTGATACTAACCGTAAGCCGCGCATTTTTTATTTTTTCTCCAACCTCTTTTGCTGTTTCCATTTTTGTTTCTCCATCGTTTTTATCTTATTCTTGTAGTTCTGAAACTGTCACGTTGCAAGCTGCTGCGATTTTCTCAAGCGTTTTCATCCGGGTGGGCTTTCCAGCTTCTGCGTGCTGGATAGTTGCGGTGGACAGCCCGGTCTTTTCTGACAGCGCCCGGATGGTCAGACCGGCGCTTTCCCGGGCGGCTTTGATTTTGACGGCAGACACGCCAAGTGTTTTATAATCGGGCGACATATATCCAATCTGGAACACACCCTGCTGCTGCATCGACAATGCTTTGAGCGCAAAGCTGTTGTCAACGTCCTCGATGTCAACATCCTTCAGAACGTAAGCGCAGGCGTTGTCGAGTTCCGGGGTCATCTTGTGAAGCTTGTGCGCCAGCGTGATTTTCATCATCACGCCGCGCACTGGGAATCTTGTGGCATTGTCAAGATCTGCCCGATTCACATTGTTAGAGCACGCATCATCGAGCAGGTGATACAGCTTTCCGAGATTCTGAATGGTCTTGTTTTCCATGGTGTTTCCTCCTTGTGTTCGCCCGTATAGCCAGATAGCACAGCTTGATAGTTGATTTACTTGCGCAGATCGCGGCTACTCATGTAGAAGCCTTCATACTGGCAGGGCTTGTTGATGATGATGCCGCACACACCGGTGTCCTCGGCATCAGTGTACCACATGGGCACGGACAGAATGCCTTGATTCATGCGCTTGTAGCATTTGAGCAGCATCTTCAGGCGGTTGTGATCTTTGTTCTTTCTTGCGAAGAAGATCTCGTTGATGGGGTACTTGTAATCATCGTATACGTTCATTTTCATGCCCTCCAAGTTGTTTTTTACGTGCTCCTCTTTACACCCTTATTATATCATGAAACTACCACAAGTGATACAGGCAAAGTTACCAGACTTTGCCTTATTTTTTGTTCATTTTGTAGCAGTTGTAGCAGTTTATATTTGTCCTTCGTTTGACGTTCGTTGTCTTTCGTTTTTTATCAATGCAGTACACTAAATGCACAAGGAGGGATGTTTTCATGAGCTATTATCCGACACCTGGAGCTCCCTACGTTCCGCAGCAGCCTGTCAATCCTTACGGCGGCATGGGAACGGTGGGTCTTACCACTCCCCTGCCCAATACGCAGATACAGCAGCCGCAGCGTCCGCAGCCGATGAATGGGCAGCAGCCTGTTCAGCAGTCGGCGCAAGACGGCGGTTGGCTGCTTGGCAGACCTGTTTCCAGTAGGGAGGAATTTTTGGCGATACCGTCCGACCTGTACGGCAGACCAACCTACTGCCCGGACTTGCGCAGTGGCGTGATCTACTGCAAGCGTCTCAACCCGGACACCTGCGAATCCTATGTGCAGGAGTTTTACAGCCCGGAAGCATGGCGGCAGATGCAGGCGCAACAGGCACAGCAGACCGCTGCACCGACACAGCAGTATGTGCCTATTGAGCAGTACAATACCCTCGTGCACAGGCTGGATGAACTGGAAAAGTGGCAGAAGAGCTTTTCTAAGCCCGCTGTCACCGCAAAGAAAGGAGAATAAGTGATGTCCTCTCCGTTTGACATGATTACTCACAGCCCTATTATGCAGCTTGCAAATCTGGCTCGCGCCGGGCAAAACCCGATGGGGCTTATCCAGCAGCTGGGCGGGCAGAGCGCACCCATCATGCAGGGCTTGAACTTGATTCAGGGAAAGAACGAAGCACAGCTCCGAACGATGGCGCAGAATCTCGCCAAAGAGCGCGGCATCGACCTGAACCAGCTGGCAAGCGTCCTGAATCTGACGCTGCCCCGATAACGCATCCCTCTAAGCGAAACGCTTCTCAGTCTTGCGGACTTGACAAAAACCGCACTTGTTTGGCTTCGCCCATCGCATACGGCGGTGGGATAGCATAACGCAAAACTGAAAGGAGTTTTGTTATGGACGATTTTGCAACTGGCTATCTGGCTGGACAGGACGGCGGCAATAACAGCGGCGGTTTCTTCGGCAACGAAGGTCTGTGGGCGGTTATCATCCTCGCTATCATCTTCGGCTGGGGCACAAACAGCTACGGTCGGAACGGTGGCGACAACGGCATGAACAGCTACATCCCCTATTTGGTGGGCACTGGTGCAACCGGTCAGGGCGGTGCAGACACCCGCGCGGCGCTGTCTGAGGGTTTCTATCAGCAGGATACCTCCCGCTCTCTGGCGGGCATTCAGAGCGGCATCTGCTCTCTGGGCTATGACCAGCTGGCACAAATGAACGGCGTCAACGCCAACATCGCAAACGGCTTTGCTGGTGTGAACAGCGCCATCTGTCAGCTTGGCTACCAGAACGCACAGCTCGTGAACGGACTGGAACGCAGCGTGTCCAGCGGCAACAACGCCATCAACCTTGCTATCATGCAGGAGGGCAACGCCCGGCAGGCTGGTCAGACCGCACTTGCCACGCAGCTGGCATCTTGCTGCTGCGAAAACAAGCAGCTCATCGGCGACCTGAAGTATACCATCGCAACGGAGGACTGCGCTACCCGTCAGGCTATCGCAGACAACGCCCGCGCCATCGTGGACAACTGCAACGCCAACTTCCGTAGCATGATGGACTACTTCACGCAGGATAAGATTGCCACTCTGACCGCTGAAAACCAGAGCCTGAAGTTCGCCGCTTCTCAGGATCGTCAGAATGCACTTCTGACCACCGTGATGTCCCAGCAGACTGATATCATCCTGAACCGGGTCAATCCTCGTCCGATTCCCGCTTATCAGGTTGCAAACCCCAACGTGGGCGTGAACTGCTGCGGCTGCTAACCAACACACTCCCCGATAACACCGGGTGATCCATCGGGGCAGGGGGATTCACCTCTGCCCCTGATTTTTTAGGAGGAAAACATTATGGCTTGCAAAACAAGCTGCAAACTCTGCCCCCATCTGGTCTTGAGCCAGTCGGTGACTTTTGCCAATGATACGCTGACTATCAATATCCCTGCTGGAGCATACCAGAACGGAGAAAAGTATTGCATCGTGGTCGCCCAGAGCATCCCGGACACGACCACCATCAACGCACCTGTGGTCATTACCATTGGTGCAGGCACAACCGCATACCCTCTGACCGACTGCAACTGCGCTCAGGCAACCGCTGAAAGCATTCATACTCGCACCCGCTACGCTACCCGCGTTGCAACGTCTGCGACCGGCACAGGCACGTTCAAATACCTGGGCTGCTTCTGCCGCTCTCACGCAGGTACGCCTGCGTCCATTTCCTAAGGAGGTATAGATTATGGGCAAAACTAATTTTCGCCGCATGATGATGCTCCGTGACCACGACAAAGACCGTGAGCCGGAACGTGACCGCCTTGAAGAAGAGCGTGACCGCAGGGAACGTGAGATGGAGCGCCGTCTGCGTAAGCTGGAAGGCGGCAACGACCGCTATCCTTACTATCCGCAGGAGAAGAACCGCTACATCGACCCCTACCCTGTCCCCCGCTATCCTGACGTAGAGTATGGACGCAGAATGCCGCAAATCGGCTTCTCGCAGAACGATGACTGGGACAAGCGGTCTGGGCAATATGAGCGTGGCGGCGCAGACAGCCGCTCCATCAAGATGCCACGTCAGCACCTCACCCATGATGAAGCAGAGGAATGGTGCGACAACATGGTGAACGCTGACGGCACAAAGGGCTGTCACTGGACGTTCGAGCAGACGCAGGATGTTGCCAAGCAGCGCGGCATAACCTGCGACAAAAACGACTTCTGGGCTGCCATGAACATGATGTACAGTGACTATGGCAAGGTTGCAAAAATGTACAGCGTGGACAACACCAACTTCTACGCAGACATGGCCGCAGCATTCTTACAGGACAAAGATGCTGTGGATGGCAAACTGGTCGAGTACTGGGAATGCATTGTAGATCACAAGTTTTGACTACTTTTTGACAACTTCGGGATTGATATTATCCGCTTTTATCACGCAGTATCTGTGAGTATCCGCATCTCCAAAATAGCAAAAGCCCGCACGAACACGTCAAAATTCAAGTGTTTGTGCGGGTCTTTTCACTGGTGCAGAAGAAGGGACTTGAACCCTTCGCGCATCTCGTTGCTACGCTATTTATTTTAAAGTGACTACTTATGTACATCTTTACTTCCGGCTTTATCGGTAACGTAGGCGTTCAACTGGTCGATATACTTGCGGTCCTCCTCGTCGCGGAACTGCTGGTAGATCCGGCGGGTGGTCATGATATCGGCGTGACCCATCAGCTTTTGCGCCACCATGTCCGGCACGCGTGCGTAGTAGAGGTTCGAGGCGTACAAGTGGCGGAACTGGTGCGCGGTGACGGTGGCGCGGTACACCTTCCGCGTAACTGTTGAAGCCGGACGCGTGGAGGTGGCGGGCTTTTTTATCTCGTACAGGTAGTAATCCGTCAGGCCGATCGGGCGGCAGTACATGACCCAGCGGGCTCTGTACTGAGACTGCGTCAGCGGCTCGGCACAGCCGGACATGACATAATCTGTCGGCTTGTGCCTTTCGGCACGCGCAAGCAATGCCGGACGGAAGGGCGAGAGGATCGGCACATCACGGTAGCCGTTGCGAGACTTTGGTGTTTCGAAATAGGCGTTGTTGTAATCCCACGGCATGGCTCCCCGCACATGGATGCACCCGGCGGCAAAGTCCACGTCCTTCCATTGCAGGGCGTTGGCCTCTGAGACGCGCAGGCCGGTATACTCAAACAGCTGCGCCCAGAAACCACAACCTTCCGGGTGGTCGTGGATGATCTGCTGCTGCTCGGCGGTGGGTTCATCCCGGCGGCCGCGCTTCATCCCGGCGGGCGGAGCAGCCAGCAGCACCGGATCGCTTGTGCCGTGGTAGTTTGCACACCAGAACTTGAACACGCAGCTCAACACGCTTTTGGCGTTGGTGATGGTGTGCAGGGACTTTCCGCTTACCTTCATATTTTCCATGAGCCCGCACACGGCCTGCGCATCGATCTCCCGCATGGGCGTGTCGCCAAAGTGCTCGGCGAAGATTTTTAGATATCTTTTATAGGATTTGATGGTACTGCACTTGATGGGCGTGCCTTGCCCGGTGATGTAGTTCCTATAGGCCTGCGCCATCTCCCGAAAGGTTGCTCCGCCGTTCTGCTTCTGCTCGTCCAGGATGATCTGTCGGCAAGCCGATTCGTACTTGTCCTGTGCCTCGGTGATGGTTTTGCCGTAAAAGAACCGGCTGCTGCCATCCGGCATTTTGCGCTTCAGCTGATACCGGCCATCAGCGCGTTTCGTTCTTTTTCTTGGCATCCTCTATCGCCTCCTTGTTTATGGAGTAGACATCTTCCATGTCTTTTGCTGCTGCCATTCCGCAATCGCGGGCTTGGCACAGCATTTCAATATTCGGCTGCAGCCCTTCCGGGTCTACATCCGTTTTTGTCGCCATGGCGATTTCGTAGTGGCTCAGGATCGTATTGACCACGGCCACCCTGTCCCGCAGCGGCGTGTGCAGGTTGGCCACCATTTCGGTAAGCACGCTCAGATGGTCCGACCCGTGCGCGCCGTAGCGGATGTACAAGAGCGCGTCTACCTCGTATGCGCTGCATTCTTCGATGGCCTCGTGCAGGATTCGGCGCTTTTCTTTGTCGGTGGGGTCATTTTCCAGCCGTTCCAGCAGCCCCGGGTGGATGCAGGAATCCAGATACCGCTCCAGTGAAACCCCCACAGCCCACAAACCACTTCATCATCATGGGAAATGAGATCGCGTTGATTCCCTGCTCCCACTTGATTACGCTTTGTCGGCTTACGCCCATTCGTTTTGCGAGTGCGGCTTGGCTGATTCCGGCCTCTGCTCTTGCTTTTTCCAATGTTTCCGCAACGCGCAAAACCCAATCATCCATTTTTATACATCCCCATTTTTTGAAAATTTTGCAAAATTCGACTGATTTTCTGTCTTTTTTGGTTTACCACATGCTTCCAAAATTTGATGTTGAATCTATTTCTTTTTCCGTGTTATAACATAATTGTCAAAAAATTAAAAAGGAGCGCAAAAATAATGGATAACATCAAGGTTCTGAACGAAATTCAGGAAGATATGGTAATCATTGACGGTATGCCGGCATCTAAACCTCAGAACGCTGATGGAAGCCGCAAGCCGTGGGAGGGTTAAGCTATGATCAACACAAAAAACAAGGAAGCTATGCTTTACGCCTACGCACAGAACGACGTGCGCAAGCTTGTCTATCACCTCTCGCAGGCCGGGTCTGATGGGTCTGCCTATGATGCAGCCTTCCAGATCCTGAAAACTGCTGTTAAAGACCATGACGCTGGACACGACCCCGGGGCACGGTATCGCAATGTCAATGGGCGCATCGTTGCAGCACCGGCGGTGTCCACTTGTCCGTGTGAGCAGGAAAATTAACATCGTGGTTAATTTGTCGGGCGTTCAAGGTGTCCACTGTGGACACCTTTTTGTTAATCATCCCCGGCGGGCTGATTTAAAAGTTCGATAAACTTTTGCGCCGACATAATTTCAATATGCGCGCCATTTTCGTTTAATTGTTCGGCTTTTTTCTGTTCATTTGACTTCTCGCCATATTTGTAGCTCATCATTACAGACCTGGAACCGCAAACCAAAATATCCAAAGTGGGGCTTACAGTCAAACGAATAATAGCCCCTCTATTAGAAACTTCTTCAAACGCTTTTTCTTTTGGAATTGAAACATCATCGATAAATGCAATCTTCTTGCCATAAAAATATCCGTTTTTATCTGCATTAACATTTTGCTTATACTTTTGCTTTACCGAATTATCTATTTTATTTTCTGATCTTTCTTTTTTTACCGCGTTGTTTTGTTCTTCAATAAAATTGTAAATTTTTAAAATCGCCCTTGCATCTTCTAATGAATTGTTTCGATCATAAATCAAATCAAATTGATCTGCCGCATTTTCCAGTGTCATCCACTTTGGGTTTTCAATTCCATGTGCAACATTATATTGACGCAATTCATAAACAGGAGTTGTCAAGCGAAACTTATGCAAATCAAATTTATACTTTTCTAAATAATCTTTTACAAAGTAATAGTCAAACACAACAATTTTATCTGCTCGTTCAAAAATGTCCTGAACATACGGCTTTACATCTAAAAAACGAGGACAATCACTTACTGCAGAAAAATAAATTGAATTTATTTTTGATGCATTTTCCCAGCTTTCTTTTTTTCTTGGTTTACAATATTGGTCTATTAACACATCTTCGTTTTCGTCAATTATGGAAACCTGTAAAATATCGTTATCGTATTTTGCACTATTGTCATTATAGCTTGTTGTTTCAATGTCGAGAAAGACAGTGCCATAATGTGCGTTTTCGTCGTCTCTTTTCTGCTTGGCTTCTTCCAGCGTCCTGAGTGCTATTCTTACACCTTCGTTTGGAAGGGGTTCTTTAGGCTTTGGTGCAGGCTTTATAAATTGATAATGTGCGTTTGTGGTTTCACGGTCGGCCTGATCAGCGGCCAGCCTGGCCAGATGATTCTCCACAAAAAGGTCGTCCGGCGGCACTGGCTTGGCCGGTTCTGCCTTTTCAATCGGATCTGGGTAGCTTACCGTTTTCTGTAAAACGGTATCGATATGATTTTGCTCTGCCTGCTTTTTCTTTTCGTGCTTTTTGTAAAGGGCGTATCCGGCAGCCGCCACAATGGCGATAAGAATCAAAATTAAAACTGCCGGGTGTAGCTTACTGCAAATCGTAAACAAAAATGCAAACGCGAAAAATATCAGAGCTACCAGAAAAGGCATCCAGACAAAAACGCAAAACAGAATGTACAGACAGCCGGGTGATTTTTGCTGATTATTGTTTTTCATAATACTTCTAGGCTCAATAAGCAAACTTTATAAATTTACTTCCCTGTTTGTGCGCTTCTACCTTTTCCAGCGCCCGCGCACGAACAGCGGGGGAAGCTGCATTCATGCAATCGTAAGCTTCCATAATCTGAGATATAGCATTTCGGTCATTTACATAAGTGCTCATTTTATAATCGAACTGCGCATTATCTCCTTTAAATCTATACGTCACCTTTTCTGCGTTGATGGATTTTTTCAGCATCGAGATTTCCTGCTCGTCTGCAATATCATCGCCAAGCTCCCAGACGTAGGCATCGCCAGAAAAAATTTCTTTTACAACTTTTTCACTTTTCTTGGTTCTGTCAATTTCCTTTTTGTAAACTTCTCCATCCACTGAATAAACTATTTCGTCCCAGAAAATCCAGTTTTTTGCGTAATAAGTGTACATCAACCGCAACGGCTGAACGTTGTTATCAACTACGCAAAAATACGGCAAAATGAAATTAGTCTGATTCAGTTTCGGATAATCCTTCCAAAAGAAAAAATCCACGTTTTCCACATCATCGTGTTCGCGGTAAACCGTATTGTTTAACTTCTCGGCAAGTGCATCCACCTGAAGATCTTCCAGTTCTTCCTGATACAATTTCAGTTTATCATAGTTTGAAACCATCGCCTGCCATTTTGTCGGCATAGAATCGAATGCAGCTTGTGCGTTGTTAATTGCAGTCTCACTTTCCAGAGTAACCGGGGCGATCTGGCTAATCAGTGCTTCCACCTGCTCTGGCGTCACGGCGCTATTCTGCTGCGCAAGCACCGCAAAAGGGACGTCCCCGGCGGGGCTGGCAGCCAGCGCGGGCAATGCGGTGCCCGCCATCAGAGCAGCCACCATTGCGCCCGCTACAATAACTTTGCATTTTTCCGCAATTTTCATTTGAAATTCCTCTTTTCTCTTGATTTTTAACTATAACAGTTGTAACATAGAATTATCAAATACAACAAAAAGGAGTGTTCCTTATGCCTGACGCTGAATTTCTTGCCTACTTAAAGGAGCACCCCGCGCTTTGGGGCATTGTAATGGGCGTTTTGCTGGAGCATTCCGAAACCGAAGATGCTTCACAGGCGTCCTGAACCGGTTTTTACACCAGAAAGGAGCTCTATATGTTTGAGTTTTTCCGCAAGAAGAAGTCACCCGCTTATAATGAAAGCTACCAGTCCGGCCATGTTTCCTGCGCTATTGATGAAAACAATCTCCATAAATACACCATTGATTTCAAATCGTCTTGCTATAATCGCACCATACCAGAAGTGGAGCGAATCGTAGACGAGATTCTGCTGGAGATGAACAAAAACGGTGTGGACTTCGGCGTTGCTATGCAGGTGCCCTCGCTCTTGCACAAAAAGCTTACATTCTATTTTGATTGGGAAATTGCTAAATCTGCCGCAACGCCGATTCCGTACTTAATGTATGATGGAGGCAATCAGAGCGACGACGGAAACCACAAAGGCGAGAACTGACATTGTATTAGCAAAGCGCATCTCGCTTTTACGGCGGTCGATATAGCGCAAATACAATTTCCCGTCTGTGGTGATCTGATACACAGAACTTCTTATCTCCATTTTTGCCAATTTGACTTTTGGCTCAATAAGCTTTTTCTCGTACAGCGTTTTTACTCGTTCTGTCCACTCGGAAGTGCAGTCTACCGGTCCTTGCGCTATCACACGCAGCGTGTTCAGTTCCTCAGTGGATAGCACCAGCTGCTCAAAATCCATTGTGGTCACTCTTCCTTTGCTTTTCCGTTTTCCAGCACGGCCAGCGCGGCGGCTTTTGCGGCTGCACGCGCTGCCGGTGTTGCATTTTTATAGGCTGCTTCTACATCAGCCCATTCCCATTGGAGCCCGCCCATCCCGGCGGGCTCTTTTTTTGTGCCCATAAGTTCTTCCACGGGCTTTCCTAAAACTTCCGCTATTGTCATCCACCGTCTGCGTGTTGGCGAAGATTTACCTGAAGCCCAATCGCTTACGTTTCCAGTGGATGCGCCTATTCTTTTTGCAAACTCATTTTGCTTCATACCTTGTCGGTCAAGTTCTTCAAAGAGTTTTGGGCATTTACAATTTTCAGAAATGTTGCCCATTTTCTCATCTCCTTCTTTGTGCGTTTTGCTATTTTTTCGCAAATCTCGCATTTCGTATTGAGTTTGCGAGATTTGCGAGTTATAATACAAGCATACCGAGCGGCTGAGCTGAGGTTCCCATACTCTCCGATCGCTGCCGGTACTTCACAGGGCTGCCACGCCGCGGTGAATCTTCACAGCTAAGCGGGGAATTTTCTTACACCGTCCTGTTGATCAGGTGCCTATGCGCGGGCACCGGGTGCAAGAAGCAGAGGGTCGCGCGTACCTTCCGATCTGCTTTCTGCCCTAAAAATGTTGCCAAGAGTAAAATGTGTTCCGCAAATTCATTTTACACTATCTCGTATGGCTTGGCAATGTTTTTGTAGTGATTTTTTGAAATGATTTTCAACCATGGAGGTGGAAAACTTGCCGACCATTGAATGGAAAGCCGAAGTAGCCAAACGCAAAAAGATGCTTGGCTGGGGAAACCGTGAACTGGCTTTGCACGCGGGCTTATCAAAGGGCGTTGTGGACAAGTACCTGTCCGGGCACTACCCCAACGAAATACCCCGGGAACTGATCGAGACCGCTTTGGGAATGAGGTGACGCGGATGCTGGCTTATCTGATGTGCTTTATGGCAGGCTGCTGCCTGATGGCGTTTTTGTTTATCTGCGCCACAAGGCCGCCCCGCAGGATGCTGGGGGTCTGGCTGGCGTATTTTGGCTTGATCATGGCGCTTTCGTGGCGCATAGGAGGTTTGATAGTATGAGAAGTTGTTCATTTATTTTGGCTGATCTGATGGTCGCCCTGGGACGCGACCCCTACCATGCAGCCTGCACCGAGATGTGGCTAATGGTGATGATCGTCGCGCCGGTGCTGGTGCTTGCCCCTTACCTGCTGTGCCGCTGGGATGAGTACATGCGTGCCGAGAACGCCCGGAGAAGGGCGGCGAGGAAGAGGAGAATGGAAAGGTGCGCAAAATAAAATGTATATCATGAATCAAAAACGCGATATCATCGTGAACTTTTCCCAATGTGCGGAAATCTTTATCAATTCAGACTCGTGCATCAAAGCCCGGCCTTCCGGCATTGACAATGTTATTTTTAGGGACTTATCCCACCAAGGAAGTGGCGCAGGCGGTTTTGAACGACTTGTTTGTACACGCGCGGGCAGACAAGACTTATTACATGCCGGATGACGACCGGGCTTTGATTATTGCACGAGCGACAATCTGTGACAGTCCAGATAAATTTTCCTCGAACGGAAAGAAAACTGTTCGTCGAGGTGGCTCATGATTTTACCTATTCTGAACGAAGAGATTCGCGTTGGCGATGTATTTGAATGCTTGGTTGATAAATCTGTTTTAGAGGTTTGCGAGATCAAGCCAAAAGGCCGCTTTTTTCGCCGAGATGGTAGTTTTTATGAGAGAAAAGAACCTCTTGTGATTTTAAAAGACCGAAAAAGCGGGAAAACATTTGAAACCAACTTGATAACGGTTCAAACACTTTTAATGCGGAGGATTTCTAAATGAATGATGTCCCTCTTGTTCTTCAGCGTAAAGCCAGAGAGCAGATGAAGTGCATTTTGATGCAAGACATTTTGCAAGATCTGACCATTTGTAAACTTGAAGGTTGGTCATGTCTTGAGTATCTAAACGAACTCAAACAAATCATTGATGGGTTTTTACCAAAATAAGTTACAGGAGGCTGTCATGGAAAATCCTATTCGCCGCTGCAAAGATTGCGGCGCGGTGCTGCCGGAAGGCGCTGGAAGCAACAGAAGGTACTGCGATGCGTGCCGTAAGCTCAAAAGAAAAGAAGCAAATCACAGTTACAACATGAGGCACAAGGGCAAACGCCGTGAAAATCCTCCGGTTGTGCGGTATTGCAGCGTTTGCGGCAAGGCGCTCCCGGCGGGGTCTGCGGCGAACCGGAAGTACTGCCTTTTTTGCGGCGAGAAGGTGCATCTGGAAAAAGCAAGAGAACGTGCCCGGCGGGCTTGGGCAGTTAAGCCGAAGGTCAAAAAACCTGCGCCGCCGCCAAAGCCTGCACCGAAGGAGAGGCTTTCTCCCGGAAGGCACCGCAAAGTAGACAAGCCCTGCAAAGAGTGCGGCACGATGATGTACGGCGTGGACCCCGGCAAAATGTTTTGCGATGCCTGCAAGAAGCGCAGATATGGGAAGTCCAGCGTGGACACCGACCCGCAGTCCGGCATTGTAAAACCCAAGGAAAAGCCCAAAACCAACCACGACCTGCTCGTGGACGATAATGCCGCTGCCGCAGCGAAGGGCATGAGCTACGGCCACTTCAAGGAGTGGCAGCGCAGACAGAAGGAGTTGAGGGAACGTGGCGAAATCTAATAGACCCGAAGCGTGGCACGACAGCTACAAGGCTATTTTTGATAAAGCCGGCTGCATCCGGCTGACCTTGGAACAGGTCAGCGTATATATGGGCATCCCGGCGCGGTACGTGCGCAAGCGCTACCCGGAAGGCTGGTCTAACATGGCCGGGCAGGAAGGCTCCGGCCGCGGCAACACCATCCGGCTGGATACCCTGCTGGATCAGGAATTTGGTACTTACTGAGGAGGAAACGTCATGGAAGAACATTAAGACTTTTTGGAGGTGAGACGCAAAATGGTAAGCAAGAATGGAATGCGTACCCGCGAGCGGATCTGCTATCTGATCGGCAAGTATCAGTGTCGGCTGGAAGATGAACGCATCTCCGACCGGGAGAAAAAGATCTATGCGGACATTCTGGAAGATCTCCGGCATCTTCTGGAAACGGCAATGCAGGAAGGGCTGCAGAGCTAACTTCCCGGCATTACACCAATTTTGAAATGAGGCTAAAAATGCTTAAAGGTTACAAAATCGTATATACAGCTAGTGATTACACAATGAATGAAAAAACCTTAGAGAAAAATTATTTCAATTCTCAAAAAACGGAAATTGTGATTTTTCTTCCAGCTGAGAGTTATGCTTCTAGCGCGCTGGATGACATGGCAAAGAATCTGCAGTTTCGTGGAGCTCTCTGTATTGAAAAAGCAGAGGACAAACTTCTTTTAGGTTATTGCTTAGGTTGGTGTTCTGAAATCAATCGAGAGCATGAACCAACGAGTTTTGACGGAACTTGACACGATAGAATCTATTACTCCTATAAACCCGAAAGAACTACTTCATGAATTGGAATGATTCTATTTCACCAATAGCGGCAGGTGGGTAAACAAAAGCCGCTGCCATCCCCTTTGAGATGCAAAAACCGACTGGATCAGTCGTATCTGATCGGGCCGCATGTTGAGCCTTTCTCATTGTGACAAGATGTGTGGATTGGGACCACACGGGACCCCGGCGGGCCTTGAGAGGCCGGTAATGTGCAGATAGCAGCACTAGTAAAAAAATCCGCAACAACCTACTGCGTCAAAAGGTGGGTGCCTTTGTATCCGTAAGACTCGCACCCGGTAACAAATAGTTGAAAAGTAGTGTCGGTGACTGCTGGAACATAGACAGCCTTCCGATGGCGGCAGGAAGCAAAACAAAAGCCGCTGCCAGCGCAATGCGCAAAATAAGATTTTGGAGGTATGTATTATGATCCACGAACGCAACAGCGGCCGTTTCCGCCGCCAGTACAGCGCACAGGCCAAAAAGGCCGGTGAAGCCATGATGAAGGTGATGCGGGACTTTGCAGAGCCGCTCAGCGTGCAGGACGCGCGGGATGCGTGCACCTTCTGCCGCAGCATTCTGGAAAGTCAGGTGCGCGGCTGCCCGTACAACGACGCTGCGATGGAAGCAGAGGAGGATCTGGATGCGGTTGCAAACGCTGATGAACCCGATGCCTAAATCCCCCACCTACGAGGAGACCGCCACCGGCTACGCCATCGCCGCCATGCGCATGGCAGAGCTGCCGCCGGATACCATCCAGCTGGTGGTTGCGGAGATGCGCGTTAGGATCGACAAGTATTCACCGGCAGAGGCGGCGCAGATCGCCACCTCCAGCCCCTACTGATGGAGGTGGTAAAGGTGGCAACACCAAAAGCTTCCGGGCGCGGCAGGCCGCAGAAGAGCGCTTCTGCGGCTGTTTGTGCCCCAGACGTCAAATTCCCCGTTGAAGTGCCAAAAGCCCCGAATACAGCCCCGCAGGCGGTCTCAGTGCTGATTAAGGCCATCAGCGAGGATGCAGTCAAGCTGAAACTGCTCCCCGGCGCCAATGCCGTGCGCGATATGATGGACAAAACCTTTGGCGCTGCCGGTTGGACCATGCGGCGCTATTTTGCCGATGGGCGGCTGTGGTGTCAGGTGGGCGTATACAGCCCGCAGGAGCGGGAGTTCGTCTACAAGGACGCGGGCGGGCTTTCTCTCCCCTGCCGTGACCCGGCTCTGATGCGGGAGGTCACCAGTTTTGTTTCTGCTGCCTCCTTCTGGGGTGTCGGCAGGGACGTGATGGAGCTGGAGGACATCGTGCTCAAGAGCACGCAGGTGCCCATCGTCAAGGATGACAAGGGCGTTTGTCGGATGCAGACCAGCCTGAAGGTCGACCGCTTCGCCTACGATGACGCGGGCAGCATCACCATGGTGCAGTTCGTCACCGGCGAGGGTAAGAAGATCTTATGGCCAGAGGCGTGATCGGCAAGCTGCCTGTTGTATATGACCCGGTTGCCCGGCGGGTGGTCGTGGAAAACTCTGCGGAATTTGTGGAAACGCAGATCCGGCAGAAGCTGGACGAGCTGGCGCACGGCAAGCCGCTGCATCTGATTTTGTCGGTGGACTTGGAGCGCAAAAGCCGCACCCTGCCCCAGAACCGTATGATGTGGGCACTGCTTACCATCATGGCAGACCACTACAACGGCGGGCGCACCGGCGGTGTGACCCCGGAGGACTGCTACACCGAAATGCTGGAGCAGTACGGCGCGGCGTTCGACTACTTGGAGGTACCGGTAGGTGCTGTGCCCATCTTGCGCAAGTCTTACCGGCTGGTGCACGTTGTGGAGCTGCTGGACGGCAACCGCTGCACGGTGAAGTGCAGTCAGGGCTCCAGCAGCTTTACCACGGAGCAGATGGGGCAGCTGATTAACGGCATATTTGACCGGCTGGCGGAAATGGGCGTCAACGACCCCAATGTTACCGCCTACTGGCAAGAGTGGCAGGAGGTGCCGAAAAGATGATTGACCGAACATCTTACGAATACAAGCTGCTTGTGCGGCTGTACCAGCTTTTAGAACGTGGAAAGCGCTTGAAAGACAAGGAGTTTATTTTGACTGTTTGGCCAAAACTTTTGTCTGTCACACAATTGTACATTCAGTATGCAAAGGATGCATTTACTTTTTCGGGGATGTCAGAATGCGTTTTTTCCAGAAATCGTAATTTTGGTCTGCCACTACGGTTTACCAATGAAACAATTTTTGATATGTGCATGTTGGACGAGGGAGAGTGATTATATGACGCAGAAACGTTTCAAAAAGCTGCTGATGGCGCAGGGCGTCTGCGCGAACACTGCACGCGGCCTTGTGGAGTATATGAAATCCGTCAGATACTGCATTGAAAACGGCGAAGAGGTATTCAAACTTGCAGATGCTGAAAACGTGACGTTTGAGTGTGTGAAGGTTCACCCCTACGCAGAGACCTACAAGCGGATCTTGGAAGGGCGTGATTTCCTTGTCTGAATCCATTATGCAGACCCGACGGGAGTGTTACGTCTGCCGGATGAAGTACGGCGTTGAAACTGTTAAGGACTTAGAGGAGCACCATGTGCTCAACGGCCCGCTGCGCCCGGTGGCGGAGCAATACGGCCTGAAAGTCTATCTCTGCCACCGGCACCACAACGAGCCGGGCTACAGCGCCCACTTTGACCACAAGCTGCGTCTGTACCTGAAAAAGCAGGCACAGCGTAGTTTTGAGGATGTGTATGGTCACCGCCAGTGGATGGCGGTGGTCGGAAAGGATTATTTGAGATGCTCAACGTTGTAGCGATCATGGGCAGGCTTGTCGCGGATCCGGAGCTGCGCACCACCACGCAGGGGAACAGCGTGTGCAGCTTCCGCATTGCGTGCGACCGCAGCTATGTGCAGCAGGGTCAGGAGCGGCAGGCAGATTTTATTGATATCGTGGCATGGCGGCAGCAGGCTGATTTTGTGTCCAAGTATTTCCAGAGAGGGAGCCTTATTGCCGTTGAGGGCAGCTTGCAGACCCGGCGGTATCAGGACAAGAACGGCAACAACCGCACTGCGGTGGAGGTCGTGGCGAACAATATCAGCTTTGCCGGTGCAAAGCGTCAGGACAGCCAGAGCACGCCCTCCTACGAGCAGCAGACCATCAGCCATGTGCAGCAGGCCAAAGCGCAATCAGGCTTTGCACAGGGCAGCACAGATGACTTTGCTGTGATAGACGATAACGACGATCTGCCGTTTTAGGGGGGGGGTAAGGCGTGAAAGGTGTAAACAAACGATGCAATTACGTCATGGTCATGGACTGGATGTATGACAATTTTGACCTCAACGTAGCAGAAGCAAACGCCCTCGGCATTGTTTATGGCTTTTGTCAGGACGGCGAAAGCTGGTACAGAGGCGGGTCTTCTTACATTGCCGCACGGCTTCACATCTCCCAGAAATCGGCTAAAAACTACCTGAACGATTTCACCAAAAGGGGGATTCTGACCATGAAAAAAGTCATGGTCGGGAACGTGGAATGCAATGCATACCAGACCGTGCCGGGCATTGAAACACTGGTCCTTCGGAAGGATGCAGACCCGGGAAAAAATTTCCCTAGTGAAAAAATTTCCCCGGTGAAAATTTTGCCCTTAGACCCGGGAAAAAATTTCCCTCAGACCCGGGAAAAATTTTCCCACAAGAAAGAAATAGAGAATACTAAGGGGAAATCTATCTATCCGCGCGAGGAGCGCGGAACGGATACGATGGATGGATTGGATACCGCACGGGAGGATGTGTTGGAACGCTTCCGGGAGCAGCTGGAGCTGGACACGCTGGAGCGCCGGTACGAACCGGAAAAGCTGGAAGAACTGCTGGACAACATTGTGGACATGTACTGCTGCCCCAGCATGATCCAGACCATCGGGCAGTATCCGCAGACCACGCAGTCCATCCGCAAGCGGTTGGACAAGCTTACCAGCCAGCACATCGAGTACGTTCTGGATGCCCTGCTCAATAGCACAAAGCCTGTCCACAATATCCGGGGCTACATACGGGCGACGCTGCTAAACTCTCCCGCTACCATGGAGCATTACTATCAGGCAAAGGTCAACAGCATCACAGCTGGCGGAGGAGGTAGGCGCTGATGCAGGAGATCTGGAACGAGAAGCTCCACCCTCTCCCAAAGAGCAGTCCTTGCTGGAACTGCCCACTGGAACGGTGCTGCGCCTCGAGTTATTACAGGAAATGCACAACATGGCTTGCGTGGTTTGCCAAAAGCTGGGACAGCATCCAGCGGCAGGCCGCAAAAGCCGCAAAAATTTGAGAATGGGGATATCGTCATGAGAACAATGGCAAAAATCGCGATCATCAACCTGAAAGGCGGCGTGGGGAAATCCGTCACCGCCTGCAACCTTGCCTGCCTGCTGGCAGAAATCTGGTCCCGGCGGGTGCTGGTGATGGATCTGGACAAGCAGGGCAACACCACCAAGTTTTTCAACCGCTTTGCTTATGGCCGCAAGACCATGGGCGACGTGCTCACCCTGAACGCCACTATGCAGGATGTGATCATGCAGACAGACTTTGAGCACGTCGATTTGGCTCCCAGCAACATGAAGATGCTGCTTGCCAACAAGAACGTGATGCTGGACGTACTGCGGCCGCAGTGGAACAGGCTGCGCAATGCGCTGGACACCATCCACAACGACTACGACTATTGCATCATCGACTGCCCACCTGACATCGACATGGCCACCGTCAATGCTCTTGCTGCCGCCGACTGGGTGATCATCCCGGTGGATTGCGACGAGTGGGCGATGGACGGAATGGACGAAATCCGCGAGCAGGTGGATGCCATCCGGGATGCCTACAACCCGCAGCTGGAAGTGATGGGAGTGCTGGCTACCAAGTACACCCGGGGAAGGTACAGCGTGGACACCATCAATGAGATTGCCAACATGGACCTGCCCGCCTTCCGCAACCAGGATAACAGCATCTTGCGCATCGATTACAGCGTGAAGGTCAAGGAAGCCAAGGCACGGCACTTGCCGGTGCACAAGGTCTGTCGGAACATCAAGACCAGCAACCAGTATAAGGCGCTGGCGCAGCTGGTCAAAAAATGCGTGGAGGGCGAATGAATGAGACTGATTGATGCGGAAAAAGTTGCAGAAAGTTGGAAAAGCACCGGCCAAAAGCGCAAAGATGACGCCGAAAAGCTCATGATGTCCGGCGAGGCAGAGGATTTTATAAAGGGCGCAATCGAAGAAGCGTGTGCCGAAATGCTGATAGGCCTTGCAGATTCGCTGATGAAAGAAGTACCGGAAATCACAAATTGTAAATTTCACGAGATAGGCGAAGAAGCCCCAATGGACAAAGATTTGCTTTTGTTTGATGGCGTAAACTATGCAGTTGGAATAGCTATGCATTCAGGCGAGATGTTCCAAAAGTATGGAGACGATCTTGGATTTGATGATGAAAATGTAAAAAAATGGCTGGTTATCAATGAATTGGAGGAACTGCAATGAGTACTGGATTATTGAATAGCCTGATGAATGCCCAGAGCCAGACGGCCACCCCGGCAGGGCAGCAGATGCAGGTGGTCATGATTCCGAGCCGGAATATCATCCCGAACCCGGATAACGACGAGATCTACACCATCGGCAACATGGATAGCCTGAAGGACGATATTCAGCAGCATGGCCTCCGGCAGCCACTGGAAGTCATCCCGGTAGAGGGCGAGTCGGATCGTTATATGCTGATCAGCGGGCACCGGCGCTGGGCGGCGTGCGGCATCTTGTCGGCGTGTGGCGATTCGCGGTTTGACGCTCTTCCCTGCCTGATCCGGGAAAGCCACGGCAAACTGGATGACCGCATTGCGCTCATCACGGCGAACGCTACCGCCCGCGATCTGACCGATGGTGAGCGTCTGGCGCAGTACGAGGCGTTGAAGGATGCACTGACCAAGAAAAAAGCGGCCGGACAGCTGGAAGGCAAGGTGCGTGACGAGGTTTGCCGCATTCTGGGCTTGTCCACCGGCGCTGCTGCCCGGCTGAATGTGATTGCCTCCTGCGAGAATGAGGTCATCAAGGAGCACTTGAAGGCCGGAGAAATCGGTTTGATGGAAGCATACCGGAGCGCACAGGATTATGCGCGTTTTGCTAGAATCAAAGAAGAACAGGAGGAAGAATCTGAATGTGCAACTGCCCAGAATACGGATGCTGCTGTGACCACGGCAGAGAATGCTGCGACGAATGCCACGGCGGAAACGTTGACCACCTCGGTGAACGCGGAGGATGCAAACGCATCGACCCGCGCGATGTCCCGGTGTCCTTGCGAATCGGACCATGTAGGATCGGAGGAAGGTTTTTCTGTGTTTCCACCATCTGCGACCGGGATTTCGGAAACGATACCGAAGGCATCTGATTTTGACAAGAAAGAGCCCCGAAATCAGCCGAAGGAGCAAGCCCGGGGGTGGGATACGCTGCGCAAACTGGCGGAGAAAACTCTGGGCGCGAGTGCAGCGTGGGAGCTGGCTTGGGAGGACGTGCGTTTCCGGCTTGCATATTACAAACAGCCTCTGCCCGGCGGGGCAACGCTGTGGAAGCAGGTAGATGTTACCAGAGAGAATGTCGGCCAGCCCTGTGAAAACTACGCGATCATTCTGCAGAACAACAGTTTTTACACTTGCGGCTGGATAGGTTTTCATTCCGGCATCACAAGTATTTTAACGAAATATTTTTTAACGAAATGTTTTGAGCTGAAATAAATTTTGAGAGGTTGCCGAATGAAGCCATACGAATTTCGCCGTCTGTATGCGATACCCTACGACATTGCCAAGCGTCGGCAGCGCATTGAGCGGCTGGAGATTTTACAGGCAGATGGTCCGCAGGCTGCCTCGGATGTGGTAAAAGCTTCTCACGGCGAGGGCAACAGCTGCGTTCTCGGTCATGTAACAGTGACCGGGACCGCAGATTCCTCCTACAACCAGCGCGCTGCGGAGATCCGGCGGCTGAAGGATATCAACCGTATGCAGAACAAGCTGTACAACATCGGCGTGCACATGGTGGAGGACTGCGATGACCCGGAGCTTCGGGCAATGCTCTCCGCGATCTGCGTAGAGGGCAAAAAGCCGCAGGACGTTGCCGTGGAGCTTACCGAGCGGGGTTTTGACGTGGATGCGGAATCCATTCGCCGTAGGGTTTACCGGTGGATACAGAAGAATGTGGGGTGATCTTATGGATTGCGTTTCTTGTAGGGTGCGTTTTCGGTGCCCTTCGGCAGCTGAGCCGAACTCTCTTGCGTGTATATTTACGCTGGCCACATACGGACAGAACGAAGAAAGCCCGTACCGGACGCCCGGAACGCCAAAATTTTGCCCGGTCTGCGGGAAACCGCTGCGGGTTATCGGCACCGAACGATTTTGCAACAACGTCCAGTGCGTAAACAGATACATTCCGATGGAGGGACACAAAAGACTATGAGTGAAAAAGAACGTCAGAGCGCGGCTGATATGAAAGAAGCCCGTGAAAAGCTTCTTGAATGTTTTCCTGGCAGCTTTATAAACGAGGTGGACGAGTTTATTGCTCATCCGCGCACGAACCAGTATTTTATCCTGCGGGACTGTAAGACCGTTGAAGCGGTCGAGGCAAAGGCATTGGAATATCTTTCTCGGGCAGCGTTCAAGTCTCAACCTTACTCGCAGGAATGGCGAAACCGCCGCCTACATGAATTTATGCTGGCTGGAATCAACGCGTTTCTGGACACTGATTTCTCGTACGAGGACATGGAGCTAATCTATACCTACATGGGCGGTGGCATCAAACACGGCCTGATGCTGGTCTTTATCGACCACGACATGAGCATGAAGTGGTTGAGAAACCACATTTCAGAAAACGGAAAGTAGAGGATGAATAGTGAAAGATTATGTTACCACAAAATGCAAGCCGTGTCCGTTCTGCGGAAAGGAAGTCGTTTACATCGGTGTGTGCGATGATGAAGGCAACTTTCATGGCCATTTAGGATGCGAGTACGAGCAAGACCCGTGGAGTGGACTCTGCTACGACTTGCATCACGAAGAATGGGGTAAATGCATCCTTTGCACGGATGGCGACAATCAGAGTATGGGTGGTGCGCTGTTTGACACGGCGGAAGCCGCAGCAAGAAAATGGAACAAAGGAGCAGCTTTATTGTGAACTGGGAGTGAAGGGGATGGCACAAATGGTTTTAATCTATTGGCTTGCAGCCACTGTCCTTATGGCTTGCCTGAGCATTCCGGTGTGTATGATTTCCGTGCGGTGGGCGTGGAAAAGCGGGTGGACGGTGCGGAAGATACTTATGGTGTTCACACCGGCATCTGTCGTACTGGGCGGCGTTCTTGGGTACACAATGGCGTGTCTTGTGCTCAAAATGACTGGTTTTGCATGATTGACACAAAATTCACATTGTACCACTTCTCTGCGTAGCTACGCAAAAGCCGTGTCACAAAATGGTCGAAATGTCACAAAAAGGTCGAAATGTCCGGAATGTCCCATTTTGATGTGGTAAAATTATAATGCAGACATTGACGGAAACGTAAATGTGTCTGCCTCATGACGAGACCCGGCGGGAAGCATAGCACAGGCTTTTGGAATCTTCCTGTGCTCAATGGATCACCGCGCCGTCCGCTTCAAGATCCAGCGGCGCACACAAAACAAAATCAAACCCGGCGGGTGTCCACTGTGGACACCTTGGAAAGGAGCGCAAACCATGCTTGAATTTTTCATCAAACTGTTTCAGCCTCTTGCGCTTGCACCTGTGTTCC
>CYGL01000275.1_pt1 | contig 24359 bp, 28 predicted proteins | sample 485531 | NCBI WGS metagenome assembly CYGL01 (sample SAMEA3497897, study PRJEB9818) | human gut metagenome | reverse complement strand
CTACAACCTTATTGTATCACAAAAGAGAAACTTTGTCAAGTCTTTCTTTTTGGAATCCTTGAAAAATTTCTGGCAACAATATAATACCATAGCCACCGATTCTTGTCAACTGATTTTTTCAAAAAAATTTTCGGCAAACCCCTTGACAAATTTTTGAAACCATGGTACAATTCAAATGAAGTTGGAAAGGGGGTGAGCCAGATGAAGGATAAAGAGTTAATGAATCTTGGTTTTGGTGTATATATACATAAGGCAGATGTGCTTGGTTTATATGGTGCAGGAAAGAAACATACAATGAGACGTATGACAAGTAAGACGAACGCGCCTATGCCTAATCAAGTATTGAATAACCTTAATGGTCGTGAGTGTTTGTCTTATGTAGAAACCCCATTCCATATTTACCTGTGTGCATATCCAGTAGAGGTACTCGTTGAAGAGTATACTGGTGAACACACAGACGAGAACGATAGAATACGCGAGAGTCTTGACTCAGAAGATTACGTATCCAACTATATGAAGCAGCAGAGCGATACGTATTACGGACTGTATCTCAAGAAGATGGAAGAAGCAAAAGAGTCAGCGCGTAAAGAGTGGGAGAAAATGACACTAGAGAAACAGAGAAAGGAAGCGTCAGATGAGTAACACATTTACAAACTTACATCAGCACTCCGACTATTCTATTGGAGATGGGTATTGTACTATCGACGAGATTATCCAGAGAGGTAAAGAGCTCAGGTATGAAGCGGTAGCATTGACCGACCATGGTACAACTACTGGACTGTATGCGTTTTATCACAAGTGCAAACAGGCTGGTATTAAACCTATCCTTGGTATGGAAGGCTACTTTTGTCCAGAGCCGGAGATGAGGAGCGGAGAGAATGCTCACATCATACTGTTAGCTAAGGACATTGATGGACTCAGGAACTTATATAGGCTATCTACTGCGGCGGCACATCAGTTCTATCGTAAGCCTAGAATAGGCATCAAAGATTTAGAGATGTACCACGAAGGACTGATTTGTACTACCGCATGTATAGCTGGGTTCTTCAATCGCTACCCCGATGTTGTTGATGATGTTGCCAAGTTGTTCGGTGATGATTTCTACATGGAGGTGCAACCGCATGAGTTTAGGGAGCAGAAAGAATACAACAAGCGAGTTTACGATTATGCTATGGCTCACGGTTATAACGTGCTTGTTACTAACGATAGTCACTATTCCAGCCCTGCTGATGTTACTTATCATGCTAGGTGGGTAAGCATCAGAGGAACTGGTGACGCCTATAGCAGTAATGATTTCTACATGATGGATGGTGAAGAAGTTACACAGAGAATGGTTAGAGACGGGTTCAGTGAAGAACAGGCTGACGCCATGATTCAAGAAGCCAGTAACATTGTTCATAAGTGTAACGTTGAAATTCCAGAAGGGGGTGACAATTATCCTAAGTACAATACTGAAAACCCTGAAAGACAAGTTCGCGATTGGTGTAATGAAGGATGGAAAAGATTACACATGGGAGCCAGACCGAATAAGAATGATTATGTGGTACGAGTTGAACGCGAGCTACCTGTGCTTCGGCGATGCGATTATCTCAATTATCTCTGCATTATCAAAGATATTATGGGTTACTGCAATGAGCATGGTATACTTACTGGGTTGGGTCGCGGCTCTGTTGGTGGGTGCTGCACAGCTTATCTCTCGGGTATTACTCAAGTAGATTCGATTAAGTGGAGCACAATCTTTGAACGATTCTGTAACGAGCAACGAGTAACACCAGCAGATAAACTATATGTCGAGCTAGTGAGAAATCACTAGTGTTAAATTCCGTGAACGCATGTTAAAGCGGTGTCACTTATGTGGCTAACGGTGAAACTCTCTATGAGACAACACCGTGCTAAGATTGGAGAACTTATGTGGAAGATTGTAGATGGTTATGACGGCTATGAAGTAAATGAGTTTGGAACTATTAGGAACAGACGTACATGCAAGGTTAAGTCTGAAAGGAGTAGCTCCACTTCAAATAGACCGTACGTTAATCTATGGAAGAACGGCGTAGGCAAGAACGTTTCCGTTGGAAGAGTAGTCGCTAAAGCATTTTGTAGCGGATACAGAGATGGATTTGTCGTTGACCATATTGATAACAACCCATGGAATAACCATTATACAAACTTACGTTGGGTTACTCAGAAATTCAACGTTGAAAGAAGCTACATTGGCTTCCGTCGACACAAAGATTCTTGTATATTGTGCGTCGGTGGATGTGAATATCCATTTGATTCTTACGCTAGTGCAAGTAGATTTGCAAGCAAGGAATACGGTGCTAGTTACAGTATGTTAGTTAAATGGCATCGTTGGCATGATATAACAATAAAGTGTAACGACTAGTTCAAAGGAACGTAGGGTGGAGATTAACACCATCCGAAGTGCGGAACGCCTAAACCGAAAGGCATGGCGAAGAGATAGTCTAATCCTTATGGCGACATAAGGTAGTAATGATTGACGTTGACTTTGAAAGCGATAGGCGCGACGATGTGATTGAGTATGTACGTCAGAAGTACGGCGAGGTTTACCATGTACGTACCATGAACTACATGCAGGAGAAGGCAGCAATCAAAAGAGCTGGACAAGCTCTCGGGTTGCCGTCAAGTTACGTGAATAAGATTAGCACTAATTTTCAAACATGGGAAGGAGTAAAAGATGAGAAACTCAGAACGTTGGCTAGGCATTTCTTTGGACGCCTACAGTCTTATGGCATGCACGCCAGCGCCGTTATGGTATTCCCTAGAGACCCTGCTGAATGGTGTTCGGTAGAGAAACAGGGAGATGACTTTGTTTGTGCCACCGATTATCACGACCTTGAAGCACAGGGATGTTTGAAGCTGGACATGCTTGGGCTTATGCAGTTATCTATCGTACATAGAATGGCTGACATGATGGGTAAAGACGTGCAGAAACTTTGGAATAACATACCAGAGAGAGACGACACAACATGTGCGTTATTGAATAGCGGTATGACGGAAGGTTGTTTCCAGATTGAGTCCGCCGCGATGAAAGGTTTTATCAACTCTATTCACATCTATGGTGCGAAAGATTTGATACCAGTCATGGCACTGTGTAGACCAGGCCCACTCGATAGTGGTATGGCTAAGGACTACGTTGATAGAAGAACTGGACGCAAGCCAGTCAAGAGTTTGTATCCAGCGTATGACGAGATTACCAAAGATACATACGGTGTAATCTTATATCAAGAGCAGGTAATGCAGATAGCACAGGTTCTGTGTGGGTATTCACTTGGTGAAGCGGATATCCTACGTAAGATTATCGGACGTAAGATTGCTTCCGAAATGAAACCAGCTATGGAGAAGTTCAAAGAAGAAGGACTCAAACATGGCGTACCAAAGGATGTCATCGACTACCTGTCCGATAGTATAAGTAAGTCGGCTAACTACCTGTTCAACAAGTCACACGCAGTTGCATACGGATTAACATCATGGAGAACAGCTTACCTTAAAGCTAATTATCCAGCGTACTACATGGCTTCATTGCTCGAGTACAACAAAGATGATAGAGCTAAGGTAGCTAAGTACATTTCACACTCTCTGCGACTACAGATTAAGGTTGAACCGCCGAGTATAAAATCGTTAAAATGCTCAGAAACACCGTTGAATAACGACGTTTTTAAGCATACCTATGTGCCTGAGAGTAATCACATAGTCTTAGGATTCGACATGTTAAAATACGTAGGAAATGCATTTGATACTTTGACATTCAACAATGATGGTAAGCAGTGGATAGAGGACAACAAGAGTGCTAATCGTAGGGTGCTCGAGTCTATAGTTAAAGCAGGTGCAGTTGAAGGTAACAGAGAGGAGTTGTTACAGTACATTGATTGGGTTAAAGATTCTCGAAAGAGTAAACCGCCTTTCCAGTTCGTCCATCAGAATGATGTCCAGTCTGATAGAGAGATGGAGCTTGCCTCTATCGGATACTCTTTTTCTACTGTTGATGATTACGTTTCTGATTTGTGTGACGGGAAGAGTATTTTCCTTGTAACAGTAACTAAACGTAAAGCACACAAGACTAAGCTGGGCAAGCCTATGCACTTCGTCACTGGTGTTGTTGATGGTACTGTCAAGGAGTTAGTTATCTTTAACAACAGAGGTAGCAAGCTGGAAGTTGATAGGACTTATCTCATGAGACTTGAGGGAACAAAGATTGTTGATTTCATTCCAGCCACCAAGAAAGTTTAGGAAAAGTTTAGAAATAAACTGCTTGACAACTTGGCTGAAGTGTGGTATACTGTTTACAGTGAAGGGGGTGACAAGATGATTGAAACATTTATCGGCTCACTGCTCGGAGCTATTATTGGTATTGTGATTTCTAATGCTTTTTTACATGACAAAGGAGAATAAGCATGGCATTATTTGCAGACGTACTCAAAGAATTAAAGAAACCTTTTGACCCAAAGGATGTTGAATGGCGTATTCAGAAGAAGAGTAAGGACGGTACTAAAGGCATGGCTATGGCGTACATTGACGCACGAGCTATCGCTAATAGACTGGATGAAGTGACAGACCGTAACATGATTGATGGGTGGAGCGTAGACTATAGACCAATCGACATGGGTACAGTCAAACGCCAGCGTCGTGGGTTCGATACAGAAGAACCTATCAAGGGTTTTATCTGTGCAATTACACTCTATAGTGGTGGAGAGAAGTACACTAGAGAAGATGGTGCAAACCTTACAGACTTTGAGGCATTTAAGGGCGGTCTGTCTGGTGCGTTTAAGAGAGCTGCATCAGCGTGGGGTATTGGTAGATACCTGTACGACCTGCCTACAACATGGGCGCCGATTGATAACTGGGGCAATGTAATTCGTAAACCTAACCTTCCTCTGTGGGCATTGCCAGAAGGATATGTACAGCAGGAGCCAGAGACAAGTAATGCACCTATGGATGACGCGATGGTTACAAATTCATTCGATGACTTTGTTACATCGCTTGATGATGAGAATCCGTTTACAGAAGACAACGGCGCTTCCCCAGTAGGCGACATGGTATTCCCGTTCGGTAAACATAAAGGCAAACACCTTAGTGAAGTACCGAAAGAATATATGCAGTGGTGTCTGAGTAACATGAATAGGTTGGACCCGAAACTTAGAGAAGCGATGCAGGTAATGGTTCAGGGATAAGGAGTGATGTTGTGAGTAATCTCGAAAGTGTTATCAGAGCGAAAGTAGATTTGGCAGATTATGTTAGTCAGTACACAACACTCAAGAGAACAGGCAACACTTGGAGAGGGGCTTGCCCCATCCATGGCGGAGAGAATACTTCTGCATTTACCGTGTTTCCGCACGGAACATTCTACTGTTTCTCGTGCGGAGCTTGCGGTAATGTAATTAACTTTGTTGCTGAATACGAGCACATAACATACGAAGCCGCTACTGAAAAGTTAGCTGACATGTTGAACATTGACGTGTCAACTAATGCGGAATACGTAAGACAGAGAGATTTGATTCAGGACTATAGACATAGAGTGGTGACAGCCAGCCGCAATCTTGAATCGAACGAAGAGCTTCAGAGTTATCTGAGCAAGAGAGGAATCGGAGAAGATGTAGCTAGACTATTCCATCTTGGCGCAGATAAACAAGCATCTGGTAGTTTGGTTATTCCGATTTACAATGTCAACGACCAGCCAGTCGCTATCGCTAAACGATACTTCAATGCGAAATACAAGTACAAGAACTCAAAGAACAGTGAAGTGTTTGACAAGAGTGAAACACTATATGGCTTGAACGTATCTCGCAAGATTGGTGGTGGTATTCTTTATCTGGTGGAAGGGTACTTCGACGTAATGTCTGGTACTGAAATGGGATTGCCCACCGCTGGATATTGTGGAGCGGAAATTGGCAAGGAACAGATTCAGTTATTGAATAAGACCGTACCACCCAACACACAGATTATACTTGTGCCAGACATGGATGAACCTGGGTTGAAACATATCGACAGAGTTCGTGAAAGGTTCAACAGTATAACAAACTTTAACGTCAGGGTTTGTCCTTTGCCCGATGGGTGTAAGGATATGAACGATGCGTTAGTCAATGGCGTAGATGTTAAGGGGTTGCCGACAGTATACATCGACCAGTTTGTTCTTGTCCGTAAGTTGGACGAATGTAATTCCATCGAAGACCAGTATTCATACGCAACAGAGTTTATGAAAACTGTAAAGAACCAGATGGTAAAGGCAGACTTGGTTGATATTCTAGCAAAGCGTTGGGGTAAAGACGCAACTGATTTGAAAGATGCGTTCGACCTTGACGGAGACGAAGTAGATTCTTTAACCGACAGTGCGGCTACACTGTACGATTGCTTAGGAGACCTTGGCAAACTGTACGAGAAGGGGATATTCAAGACGGGTATCGCTGGTATTGATAGTTGCGTTGGTGGTATTATGAAAGGACAGGTGGTTGTCGTGGGAGCGTATAGCGGAAGTGGTAAAACTTCTTTCGCTATCGACTATATCTTAAAGAGTATCTTACACAACGACATGCGAGTTGTATTCTTTTCGCAGGAGATGAGTAAGGGTAATGTACTTGAATGGATTCTTGCTAAGTTGATTGGCTGTCCGTTCTATCAGGTACGAGAACATTTTGCTAACTCCGAAGAAATAAAAAAACAACTTGACAAAATTGGAAATAGGCTTATAATTATAGATAAGAACGGAGTAACCATGGATGAGATTGATAGAACTATCTCAGCTATCAACGCCAAGGGGCTGTTCGATAGACCAGTAGACATGGTTGTCTGTGACTATTTCCAATACCTGAAAGGTACTGAGGAGTATGACGGGGCTGCTCAACAGGCAAAGGCGATGAAGAGAATCGCAAAAGACAAAGACTTAATCTTCGTAATGTTGAGCCAGCTGAATCGTCAGAGTAATCAGTACGAAGAACCAACGATGAACTTACTGAAAGGAGCTGGTGATATCGAGGCGAGTGCTGACATCTGCTTACTCATGTGGAGACCAGACCTGAGACCAGGAATCGGACTCGAAGCAGAGCAGAAATGGCACGGCGTTACACGATTTAATCTGGCGAAAGTCAGAGGTTATCAGTTAGGTTCTACTAGATTCATGATGAAGTGGAACAGAGACAAGAGTGTACTAGAAGATTGCGAGGATGAAGACTAATGCCACTTACACATTACAGATGCCCAGACGGAAGAGAATGTCCAGTGAATGAATGCTTAAAGCATTGCCGACTAGAAGGTAAGCTGAACCCTACAACTGGTATGTTATACGTACCATGCGGTCGATGCTTATCTAGGCGAGCACTGTTAGCTATCGCCGCCGAACGTAGATGGACTGGCAGACCTAGTACAACACAGCTACTGAACGGTACGCTGGAAGAATACTTGAAACTGACAGAACCATACATGATTGACCCGATGCAATCAGTGTTCGCATTACATGGTACTGCGGTGCATGAAGCACTGGAAGAGAACACAGAAGGTAACGCAATGACAGAGAAGAGGTTGGACGATGGAGTTTCTACAGGTGCGTTCGACTACTTCGATGAAGAAGCAACAGACGAGGAGAACACTGGCTACCTGTACGATGACAAAACCTATGGGAGTTATAAAGCGGCTAAGGTTCTTGGTGCTGTAAAGCATAAGGAACAGGTTGGTTTATACAAGAATGGTAAGCCAAAGTACAGAACGTACTTCACATACGATGGAGTACATGGTAGCGGTAGACTTGACCTCGCAATTCAGTTGAATGATTATCGCATGAAGCTACAGAAGTGTCTGGGTAAGACAGCGAAGAAGATGATATGTGAGATGATTGTTCGCGATGGTAATACTTATATGGCTGAATCCCGTGGCGTTATGCAGCCAGCATATCTGGTAGAAGTAAACAAGATTAGCGACCACTGGGTTAGCAAATACATGAAAGCGAAAGCCGACAACTTAGTACACGCAATGGAAACAGGGCTACTTCCAAAGCAGTGTAGTTACAGAGAGCGTTGGGGAGGTATGAAATGTGAGAGGTTCTGTAACGTCAAAGACAAATGCCCATATGCAAACATGAAGGAGACATAAAATGAATAACGTAACATACAAACTTAACGACAAAAAGGAAATGAACGTTGCAGTAAAGGCTACACTTTCTAGTCAGGGTGTGGATATTAAAGTAGACTCTGACGTAGAAACGCCGATGACTGCTACCGCATTGTTCCTTGGACTGATGGCTACATACGAAATGACAGAAGATGAAGCTACCAAAATCTTTGAAACGATGGCGGATATGGTAGAAGATTTTAAGAGCGAAAGGAAATACAAACATGCAGGACACATCAACTAAGACAGTAACAGTAACATGGAAAGACGTAGAAGATGGTAGTGCTGACATCGGGTTTGACACTAGCATGGATGGTAATGATACGGCACAGGTACTGCTCGGTGGACTTCTGGCAATCCTTGGCATTGAAGAACACGAGCAGGTAGCTGATGTCGTGAGAGTTCTTAACAAGTACACTGGGAAAGGAAAGGTAGAAGAGAATGCGAATTGATAAGCCTGACTATCTAAAGCTCATGGCTATTGTAGCACCTGTTCTTGCAAATCTTTATGCGACTAAGGATGAGCAGAACGATGGTGTAGTTGATGAGGATAAGTCAGTACCGAACGACTTGTATGTGTACTACGATTTCGTAGCAGACCTCTTTGATGATATTCGTGACAAGATTGTTATCAAGGCAGAAGAGTATGTTGGTAGTGGTAAAATCCTCGACACCGTATACAAGGCGGCTGCTAGACGTGTTGGGGGAATGCCAACGAGGGATGACGTACTACGTACCATCTTGAGTATGAAAGACAAGAACGACCTTGCTCTTCTCCATCACGGTATTAACTGTTACGATGTAGAGGGTAAACTTATCGACAGCATCGTGTACGATTTGATGGCACTCTATGCACTCAAGGACAAAGAAGTGTATAGTTATTATGGAGAGGAGTGTACATGTGACACGCCGAAAAGACCCACTAAGAGTCGCAATGGGTAAACGAAACCGACGTAGTGGTAGGACGTTTGAACGTAGGGTACTGGCTAGAATGATCGCCATGGGTTTGCCTGTCTACAAGACACCGATGAGTGGCGCACTCAAGTCCAGCGGTTTAATCCCTTGCTTACGTAGTAGCTTGGCGGCTGACCTACAGGTAGAGATTAAGGACGAGAAGTATCTTATCGAATGTAAGCATATGTCTACGCACGAAAAACTCTTTAATGAGTTACCCGACGTAGACTGCTACCACTATAAAGGTTTCTGTTACATGATGAGTGACGAAGCTTTCTTATCTTACTTATGTGGCGGCAAGATAAACATCGTAGAGAAAGAGGATAAGCGTAACAAATGGTTACATAATTTTTTCAACCAAGACAACAGCCACATAGTTGTCTTAGGTTATAATTATAGGGATAACATTTATTGTGTGAGAGAAGATGTATATGATATCTTCTATGATTGCAGAAAGGCAAAAGGTGTTTAATATGTTTGTAGTATCCGACAAAGAAAACAAAATGATGAGAGTTGTAGACCTGTACATTAAGGCAATGAAAGACAAGGAAAACAATGAGGTTACTGGGTATATGCTGATGGGTATTCCAGATGGTTCCAGTCGTGGACAGATTCTGGCTATCGTCAACACGTACGAAGATGCACAGAGACTGCTTATGAAACTTGCCGCCAAAGTAAATGCCGTAGAAATTAACAAGCTCGATGTCTGAGGAACAGCAGTTAGCCTTGAATGAACAGCTCGGACACGACGCTCAGAAGATGCTTGAATTACTGGGCGATTTCGATGAGCAGTATACCAAGGCTATTATTTCCAACATCCTGTCATGTGACCCGAAGGACTTTGAGGGTTGGCGGAATCTCCTTAAAGCAAAGGATGCGTTCGTATCCTATCTGAAAGACAAGGTTCGTGACGGTGAGTTGGCTACTGAAAAGATGGCTGAGATTGATGACAGTATCTACACTGACATGTGGAATAATTGAGGTGACAATATGGAAGATGAACTTCTGAAACAGTATAACGCTGTGAAAGAAAAGTATCCTACCGTACAGGACAACGACCCAGCTAGTGCGTATCGCCTGATGGTTACTGCGTCTACGCTGATGGAAACTTTCGATAGTCGAGTGGCTTGGATGTATAAAGAACTTGCACTCACAGAACAGAAAGCAAAGGCACTGACCGCCGAGAAGTCCTCGGAATATAGTAGCAAGGTAGCAGTGGGAGATAGACATACTCTTACGGATGAAGAATGTCAGGGCGCTTGGGAAAAGGTAGCTGAAGTACAGTATGCGATTCGATTGCTTGAAGCAGCTATCAAGTTCCTGAACAGAGTGTACTTTGATATGAAGAATAACGTAGCGTTTAATCGTGGCGTACCGAGATACGAAACAGAAAAGGAATAGGTGATTTGAATGGCTAGGATTAGTAAGGAAGAAGCAGGAAGAGCAAAGATGTTACAGGAGATTGCGAGCGGTAAGCTAACGCCACTCAAAGCCATTAAGCTACACTGCCTTGATTGTGTATGCTATGACAGGAATGAAGTGGCTCAGTGTGGTAATGTTAATTGCCCACTGCACGCATTCAGATTTGGACGCAACCCTAGACATAAGGGTAGAGTTGATAGAGCAGGAAAGAAGGTAGGTACAGAATGATTATTCTGGATGAGAAAGTAACAGGACTGGAAGAATCGGCGAAGGCTATTGGGTTATCGTATGGCTCACCGCTTGATACTGAACGTGGTATGAAAGTGATGCGAAGCCTTATTGCTAAACCGCTGAATAGCGGTGAAGCCAATATGCTTACGGGTGTTAACGTACAGATGTCCATCATTGCTAGTATCAAGTGGTGGCAGCAGGCACAGAGATACCACTGGTTCCAGATTGTTATGAGCCAGTCTATCATGCATAACATCGCCAATCCAAAGTTCGTCTTGACTCCAAACCATTTCGCACAGAGTGAGATTGGTGCACTGGGTAAAACTAGCCCAGTGATTGATGCCTTCATTAAGTACAGAGAAGACTTACTTGATAGGTACAAGGGAGTACCAATGCCACCGAAGATTAAGAGAGAACTAATCTACTCTGTGCCAGTCGGTATGTTGGAAGAAGCTAGAGTAACAACGAATTACTTACAGCTTATGACAATGTACACGCAGAGAATCAATCATCAGTTGGATGAATGGAGATACTTCTGTGCTTGGATGTATAAACGATTACCATATTTTAAGGAATTAGTGGAGGCTAGAGGATGCGACTTACCGGATACGCGGTTGTTGTCTTTGATTCCAGAGGCATGCCCAGATGTGTTGGATTAGCTGGCGACCAGGATGAAGTAAAAAAACTGGTAGACGATAACGTAACAAACAAAGACCTGCGAGTACATGTGTACCCGCTACCAAAGACAGACGATTCTATTAAAGTAATTAAGTACAAGAAAGGGATTAGCGATAGATTATGATGTGTAATGAAGAAGTGCTTTGGGCAAAAGACGAAGTAGCATACAATGTATTCCGAGCTAAGTATGCGAAGGATGATATGGAAAGCCCTGCTGTATTTTGTCAGAGGGTGGCTAGTATTTGTGACGATAGTATTAGGGACGAGGTTGAAAGCCTGTTAGCTAGTGGTACTTTCTTCTTCGGCGGAAGAACTATGTACCTTGCAGGACGCAAGAATGAAATCAATGCGGCAGGCAGTAACTGCTACGTAGTTCCTATCGAGGATGATACTATCGAAGCAATCTACGAAGCGAACAAACACATGGCTCGTATCTTTAGTAAAGGTGGCGGAGTTGGTACAGACATTTCTATTCTCCGTCCACGTAATTCTAAAGTAAACAACGCAGCTAAGACATCTACTGGTGCCGTGTCGTTCCTTGATTTGTTCAACGAGACTGGTAACGTTATCAGCCAGCACGGTAGACGCGGAGCAACGATGGTATCCATTGATTGTTCCCATCCTGATATCGAGGAGTTACTTGATACCAAGATGAAAGGTGACAGGCTTCAGTCTATGAACGTATCTATTAAATTCACCGATGAGTTTATGACTGCGGTAGACTGTGACAAACCATACACGTTGAAGTTTGATGTGAAATCTACGGGCGAACACATCGAGAAAACAATTAAGGCTCGTGAGTTCTTCAAGAAGTTCTGTGAATGTCAGTGGAATTGGGGAGACCCAGGTGCGTTATTCATTGATGAGTTCAATGATTATAACCTGCTGTCTGGATATGATAACTTCCATATCCTTACTACCAATCCGTGTGTAAGAGGCGACACTTTAATCCTTACCAAGTATGGCTACATGCCTATCGAAGCGTTAGTTGATAAAGAAGTGGAAGTGTGGAATGGTGAAGAGTGGAGTTTGACTACGCCTAGGCTGACTGGTACTAACATGCCTATGCTTACAGTTAAATTCTCTGACGGTTCATCTGTTGACTGCACTTACTATCACAAATGGGTGCTGGCTAATGGTGAACGTATTAAAGCAGAAGACCTGACGGTTGGTACAAAGTTAGCTAAGTTCCATCTTCCTGTAGTAGGTAAAGATAACGTAAGTATCGACGCCACTGGTAATCAGATGTATACACAGGGTGTGTATGCTGGTGACGGCACTACAGGAAGACGTAGCATTGCGTTGTACGACGGTAAGAAACATCTGATTAACTATATCGATAGCGAGGACGTGAAGCACGAAGACAGAGGAGATGTGGTGCTTGTACCGAAAGGCGTACTGAAAGAAAAGTTTTATGTTCCAATGTCTGATACTAGCATTAGTGACAGATTGAATTTCTTAGCTGGGCTGATTGACACTGACGGGAGCCGCAATTCTGAAGATGGTAGCGTAAGTATTACGTCTATCAACAAACCGTTTATGGATAAACTGAAACTCACGCTCACTACGCTTGGCATTCACTCGACAGTATCTCGCGTAAGGGTAGAGGCAGATAGACTTATGCCAGACGGTAAAGGTAGATACAAGAAGTACCATTGTCAGGACTGCTACCGACTGACCATCGCAGCGTGGTATATGAACAAGCTAAATAAACTCGGACTTCATACCCATAGAGTTGACACCGAATGTCACCCGAATAGAGATGCGTCTAGGTTTATCACTGTGGTGTCTATCTCGGAAGCCCCGATGGCCGACAAGGTATATTGCATGAACGAACCTAAGAACCATACGTTCATTGCTAACGGTATGCTGACCGGTAACTGCGCCGAACTTCCGTTAGGTGCATGGGGTTCATGTAACTTGGGTAGTATCAACTTGGCTAAGTTCGTAGACATGTATACTGGCAAGTTCTGTTGGGATGACTTCGCTAATACTGTACATGTTGCAGTCAGAGCGCTGAACAATGCGCTTGATTACTCGTATGACAAGCAGCCATATGAAGAGAACCGTAAGTACATCCGAGACTGGAGACCGATTGGGTTAGGTGTGTTCGGCTACGCTGATATGCTCGTGGAACTTGGACTGGAATACGGGAGCGATAAGGCATTGGAGTTTACTCGTGAGTTATTCCATCGTTTAACGAACGAAGCTGTGAAGGCATCGGCTCTCCTGTGTCAGGATTATTTTAATACGTTCGGTGAGTACGACTATGACAAGACGGCTGATTCTAAATTCTTCCAGTCCCTTGATGACGACACAAAGGAATGTGTGAAGAAGTACGGCTTGCTTAATGGACAGCTTATTAGTATTGCCCCAACTGGTAGCATTAGTCTGCTGGCTGGTAGATATACTGGTGGTTGTGAACCAATCTATAAACTGTACTACGAAAGAACTACACACAAACTTGAAGAGCAGGGTAAGACGTTCAGAGTATTCTCACATTCTATCGAGGACTTGCTTGTGCGAAATGAGCTACCAATGGATACGAGTGCGGAAGATATCAAGAAGATGTTCCCATATGTTATCGAGTCTCATGACGTTGAACCGATTCGACGCATACTTACACAGGCAACTATGCAGAAGTACGTAGATAACTCCATTAGTTCTACGGTTAATCTGCCAGAATCTGCTACACCTGATGACATCTTCGCTATCTATGATGCGGCATGGCAGGTAGGGTGCAAAGGTATCACTGTATTCAGAGATAACTGTGCGAGAGGTAACATCCTTGGGCTGAGTAAGAAGGAAGAGAAGCCTACCATTCTTCATGATAGTCTTAAACCAGAACGACGTGGTGATATTGGTACACTCGTTGGCAAAACCTATACACAGGTGATGGGCGATGGTACTAAATTGTATATCACAGTCAACTGGAAGGACGATAAACTGTTTGAGATTTTTGTAAACAGTGAACGTCATAAGGATGAAGTCGATGGTATCACTAGACTTATCTCACTCTCGATGCGGTGTGGTGTAAGCATTGATGCTATCATTAAACAGTTGTTTAAGCTGAACGCAGATAGCGTAGGGTTTGCAGTAGGTATGACATTGAACGATGCGTATACTCTTGACTCGCATGAACCTATTGTGCAGGAAGTAGAAGTCGAGGATAGACCAAGAGAAATGGAATGTCCAGAATGTCATAGTAAGAACGTAAAGTTATCGGGTCATTGCTGGCAGTGTGATTCGTGTGGTGCGTCGGGGTGCGCGGTGTAAGAGGTGATATGAGTGGCGAAAGGGCCTAACACAGTTAAGTTTATGAACCGTATGATAGACGAGTACCGAGCTGGCAAACTGAATGACAAGCAGGTATGTTCATCTATCAGGAGAATCACTAGACTTAATGAACGGCAATGTGCGTATTGTGAAACACGCATCGCTCTCAAGATGTTCAACAAGATGCCAATGAACTACATGTGCAAGGAACCCTGTGCCCCTAGCATAGAAGAAACTCTAATCGAGGATGAGGAACAGGATATGCTAGACCTGTTTCTCTCTACGATTAAAGACAGGTATCCAGATTGGCAAGAGCGATTAGGTAAACCATGTACCGAAGAGTACGATAAGTGGATTAAAGATATTAGATGTGACTTACTTAACGGTAAGTATGGTGCAGACATGAGACAGTATTTGGAGGACGTATGGCTACACAAGAAAAAGTTATCCAAGAAACATTAAAGCAACACGTAATGCAGTGCAGAGTTGATGGTGACTTTGGTTATCTCGCTGTGTTATCTGACATTCACGAGGGGTTAAATGACAGAGACTATTTCAAGAATGAGATTGAGTTCTTAAATAGTCTACCCGATAACGTGAAGGTTGTAATCGGCGGTGATGCAACTAACACGGTGACAAGAAACAGTAAGGGTAGTATCATTGAGGAAACTCTGAGTGGGGATAAACAAATCTATGCACTCGTTGATGACATTAAACCTTTGTATGATAGCGGTAAACTCTTAGGTATTATATCGGGCAACCATCCAGATAGAGTATACAGCGACACCTATATCAGCGTTGAAGGCGTGGTAGCTTCGCTCTTAGGTGACAGGAATTTGTACAAAGGTAGTCAGGGTATTGTGTACTTTAATGTCAACAAGAATTGCTACGTGCATTACATTATCCATAAGCATGTAGTAAGACAGGATGCATATGATTACTTCAATGCTGATTGTGTATGGAAAGAACATAGACATGCACCGTCAGCTACACCAAAGATTAGTATTCAGCATAATGTATTTGCTAAATGCCCAGTAGCTAGAACAGTATGGGAGATTAAGCAACCATCCTTTCAGGCGTACCCAGATTACATTAAGAAGGGCGGCGGTCGCCCGTTACCTATGGGATATTTTATCTGTCAAATGAGTGGTGACACTAAGAATAGATTCTTAAATCCTATGTGGAATGAACAGTTAAAGTTAGCGATGGATGCTGGCATGACTATATAGGGAGGTGATTTATTGTCGGCACTAAAAGAGTACGGAGATAAACATTTCAATCGTAAGGATGGGAAAGCTGGTAGAAAAGGACGAAGCTATCAACGCTATGTCACTGACGACGACATTCAGGTAGTCGAGCAGGTATCGGCTGGCGTACCAATCAAGACGGCAAGAGGTTCGATAGGAAAGACAGGCGGCTTAACTCAAGTACAGAAAGAACTCATCGCGGATAAGCAAGAGGCAATGAGACAGCAGTTCCTTGATGATAGCGCATTGATTTATGAGAACCTAAAAGACCTAGCCTTTAACGCACGTTCAGAACTTGTTAGGTTTAATGCAAGCAAAGACATCTTAGATAGAGCTGGACTTGCAGCACCTGATAAGAGAGAAGTGACGGAGAATAAATTTATTTCCACCGATAGTAAGATTACTTACGATTTGTTACAACGCTTTAAGACACTGGAACTTGAGGGCGATAAGAGCAACCCTAGTATCACGACAATAGAAAACAAATAAAAAAAAGGGCGTAACCCATACGAGTTACGCCCTTTTAATGTGTCGTGCTTAGGAATCGAGCTAGGAATATCCACGTCTGGTCAAATCCTAACTGCTCACATCGATTGAGGAACCATGTGTATCTAGCTTGCAATGTTTTCACACCATAGCCAGACATATCTGATAGTAAATTCATGTTTCTTAGGTTAGACATATCATATGACAAACCTTGCGACAACATACTAATAGCCATGCCGAATACATATTGTGTGAAACAACAGAACACACACTCCCAGTATATATCCTCGTTACCTTTCACTTGTGTATTGGCAAGCAACCAATCGCGCGACATCTCTGCGATAGCTATGGTAAATTCATCGGAGTAAATATCCATGCCGAAGTATGGTGATGTATCTATACTACCATCTTCAAGACAAGCAAGGACACTATGAGGTAAATTACCAAGATAATATCTTCCATCTTTCTTATCCTTTCCGTCAATAATATCATCGGCTATTGCAGACTTCCATCTCATTTGTTCTAGTCGATACCTATCATAACTGTTTTCCATAATCAATGCGAACACTTCTGTAGTTTTAGTTTGCCCTCGTCTTGCACACCTAGCAATAGCCTGTTCGTATATCCCTTTAGTCCAAGGGAACTCTGCGAACACAACTCTATGAGAGCGAACTAAATTAAGTCCGCAAGCAGCACAAGCTAATGAGCATAGGATAATATCGGCGTCACCATTCAGGAACTTCTGTACGTTCTGTTCCTTTTCTTTGTACGTCATACCACCATACACTACAGTGCTATTAGGAAACACCGCACTTAATACGTCTATCATTTGCCGATGATTAGCGAACACTACCAACGGCTCATGATGCGTATCGTAATCCCTTTGAATCCAGCGTACAACTAGAGGTAGCTTACGATTCATTACCTCATTCTCCACCTTCTGTATGTTGGTGATGTTGACTGATGATAATGGAGCGTTAGCAAAACTACCTAGCGTCACTTCCGTTTTCTTAATCGGGAATGTTGGGCGGCGAATATCGCACCATCTACGGCGACAAACAAAAGGTTCTATCTTTTCGTGTAGCTCATCGAGATGTGCAAAGTTACAATAGAAAATGGCATTATCTTTTTCTACATTGGGGATGTATCGCCGTGTGTATGCATCAATGCCACCGAACTCTGATAGCTTGCCACCAACGTACAATAGGCCTAACAAATCGTTAGGCCTATTCAGTATTGGTGTGCCTGTCAACATCATTGGATTACCAACTTTATCGACAAGACGTTTAGCTTCATACGTTCTACCAGCGTATACGTTTTTAATCATGTGTGCTTCGTCAAATATTACCCCCTTAAAATTATACACATAATCACCAATCATATCTATCATGCGTCCTACTTTCTCGTAGTTAGTCACAATAATATCCCCCGTGTAGATGTCGGGTTTAACTGTTATGCCTAACCAGTCATTGAGTTCGCGACACCAGTTAGATTTAAGAGAAGAAGGACACACTACAATAAAGTGACAGTCGGTAGTTTGTTTCATGTACTCGATTGCTTGTGCAGTCTTTCCCATACCCATACTGTCAGCTTGTATGAAGGTGTCCTTTCTTTTCATAAGACTAACGCCATCTAATTGGTACTTCTCTAGGAGCAAATACGAGTATCTACATGACGGTTACTTTCCTCGATAGCTTCGATAAACCTCGGGTCTTGTAACAGGTTGGTGTACCCCTTGTCCTGTGCTCTTTCTTTGATAAGTCCGAACGTAATTGGATTGCCCAACGTTGCTTCAATAGACAGCTCAGTTAATACATCAACGAACTGGATAATGCTGTGCATGCGGTTTATATCCAGCGTACTTGCAAATGCTCGAATCTCTACCGTTGTAACGTTACACAAGTTGACTACAGAATAATGGTCTGTGCTTTCGTTGTATCTTTCGTACAGTTCTTGCATTGCTTCTTCGGTGTCACCTGATAGAAGTAGTTCTTCCGCGATAGCTTCCTTTGTAGCAGACGGAGACATGTAACTATGTGTCCAATGGTCGAACGTTTCTTTCGACCTATTAGCATAGAGCCTTAACGCTTCCCTATTTATGTCGCAGAAAGTAATTAAGTTTACAATGCGGCAGTTTCCACCGTTGTTTTCCCAATACTTTTTCGACACATGTACATGAATACCGCTACCACTACGAGCACGATAACATAATGTACGGAGCCTTGCTAAAACATCAGCCCACAAGTGCGTCAAGTGCCAACTAACAGTACATGGGTGTGACACCAATTCCATACCGTTCGTCAATGAACCGTCATGTTTCGCATATAGTTCCTCATGGTTACGGCATACTGTTCTCGCGTTGTTGGAGCTTTCACCGCCATCCATAACTTCAAGTTCAATACCGAAGAACTTCTGTGTATCTTCATTATTTCCCTTGAAGAATATAGGGTCTGGTTTGTAGAAATACCCGTTAATATGAGTACAATAGCGTTCGGTGAGCACATATCCTCTAGGTGTGAGAGCAAGATACATTGCACCATCTTCATCGTCTACCAGTTCCCATTGCTGTGTTTCGTGATTCCATGTTGCAAACCCGTCAATGAGACCTTCTTCTTCACCAGGTACAGTCACCCACCATTTTGACAGTGTATATTCTCCATCGCAACCACATACGTCGCGACTGTGTATGTGTAATGTGCTACCATCTTCAATTGTAATATCCAGTGGGCGACCATCAAAGAGAGAAGAGACGCAACGGTCACACATTGTTTTAGTGTACTTCTTCCCGTCAATGAAATAGACGAACGTATACTTACCGCCCATCATAGTCTTTGCATGACATAACGGACATTCTGTACACCGGACGAACCGACTATGTGTAAATATATCGATTGCGTTCCGTGCAGCTCTCGGCGGAATACATACGGCATCAGCCGCACGAATCCATGCAGAGTTTCTACCATCCCACCGGTAGCTTTCTCCTTCGTACTCCATACGACAATTCCGTATTGCGTTAAACGGAACGTTCCTAAGCATGTGCATCATGAATCCGTCATCGAAGTTTCTGTACACCTTATTGCCATCTTCGTCAACAGACATCGAACGAAGCCATACAGAACGATGGACACCGTCTTCGGTTACAAAGTTGTTATTGAACGCCGCCTCGCTCGTCAGTATTCCATTATACAGCATAGGACGCGGCTCATACATAAAAGTGTCACCAGTCAAGCAGTCTGCATATTCGTTATCGACCGTATTGATATTGTATGCCTCCCCAAATCTGCCACAGAATGAAGAAGGCGACACACCAAAGGCAGACATAATAGGGACTCTAAACTTACGTGTAAGTTTGCACCCGAAAATGTCTGGGTAAACTGGCGTCAGGGTCATGTATACTTTGGTGCCATCCTCATGAAGGACAAGCTGTCCATATAGCCCGCATCTTGGATACGAAAGCGTCGTGAGTTCTTCGTTCCCGATAAGGAATGCATGAGCCGAAAGCGTAGGTTCTACGAGGTAGCTATTATCACCATGGAACACGAATCGTGAGTTTAAGAATGCACCAAATGGAATATGGATATCGTTTGGGCAGTTAATTGGTGGCCTTACGATTACGTAATTACTGCCACGGATAGCTACCCAATATCTGTTTCTCGAGAGGTGCCTTGATTCATCTTCGTTCCCAGTGTGATATACAACAAGGCAGTCGGGTGCAATATCAGAGACAACTACCTCAATAGTATTACCGGTTTTCTCGAGGTAAATCCAACGACCATTTGAGTCTCTTGCGACAATATCCAAATTCTTCGTAACGCCTAGCGAAAACTTTGGCATATCTAGTGCAGGAACAACTGGGCCGGTGGTCGCCTCACGATAGAATATTCTTAGTAACTCGTTCGCCAAATATGGCCAATTGTGTTCGTACTCTTCTTGAGTACACCAAACAAAATTATCTGGCAGGAACTGATGCTGGTCAACACAATCCTGTACGTCACGCAGAATAGTCCTGACGTTACTGTTCAAGGAATGGACACGAGAATCCGCAAGTCCGACCCCTACAATCCCATGTTCGCGAGGCATACTGTTCAAGGAGCGACGGAATCGGACATTCTCTACAAATTGACAATATCTAGGCATGCGCTAGTCTCCTTTCTAATTACGCAAGGGTATCAAAATTAACATCCGATACTGTGATGTCTACACTGACATTCTCATGTAACGCATCGTTGCTTCCCCATACGTCACGGAAAGTTTTCCCTTCGTAAGTATTGTGGAATTGTGCAAGAGCGTCGTCTACGTATGCCATGCAGTCGACCGTGAATGTCATGGAGTTGTTTCCTACAGACGAGATAGCAATGTCGAGACCGTAGACATTATACGCTTCCAGATTGTCCAAAACAAACTGTTCATAGTCGTTACGAGTGTAACCAACAAGTGCGTGGGCTGATGGATTAAACGTAATCTCCGCAGTGAAACTGACACAAGCGAGTTCGTCGTCATCTTCTTTCACAATAGTGACGCTTTTGGAGTCTTTTGTGTTTTTCCTTTTCGATTCTCTCTTGGGTACGGTTATGTTCGTGTTATAACCGACGTGATAGTATCCGCAAGTATCGTAATACCCACCGCCGTAGGTATACGACTTCCACTGGCTTCTATCGTAAGAGTAAGAGCCATTAGAGTACTGAGCACCACTGACTGTACTCGTGATGAATTTCCCCATTGTAACGACTTCGTGGTCATTCATAATAGCCATTCTGTCACCATCAATAGTCGATTCAATCATAACGTCGATAACTGGGTCGAAAAGGTCAATGTGTTTTCGGACTAAATGGTCGAGGACTTCTTTACCAAAGACCATCGTATCAGAGAACGGAGATTTCATCCCTTCTTTAGGTGTGTAATCAGTCAGCACACCGTTATGGGCATAAGCGACTGGAACTTCAATCTCAGTCTGCATCATTGTCTTGAAATCGTTTGCGACTGGGAATGGATGGCAGCATGCACCGCTTACCTTGCCAGACGTAGCGATTCTGAAATGAAGCACTCTATCAACGTCTGTAGGAAGAGTTTTCAGGAACTTAAAAAAGGCTTTTTGCTTCATGAAACCCTTTTTGATATGGACTTTACCACCATCCTGCCACATTACACCTGCTCCATCGGGATTATTCTTGAAGCAGTTTTTCAGTTCGCCATTGTTAAACGGCAGACCCTTCGGATAAAAAGCGATAACGCACATAAGCACCTCTTTCTGCTACTTCTGTAGCCACTAAATACTACCCCTACTAAATAATGGGGCTATTAGTATGGGTAACAGAGTTACCCACACTCAATAGGCTCACTATTCTTCGTTTGCTAATGTAATGTCTTTTTTTGCGTTAGGGCCGTCCTCATAGTATTGTCCGTTGGATGTAAAGCGGTCATAATACCCAAAATATACAGGGCTTTCTACCCACATTACTTCGATTGGAATAGTGCTTTCCCTAGGGCAAACTTTCGTTACAATACCAAGGCCAAACTCACGAGAACGGACTTTATCTCCTACGTTGAATTTAGTTTTAGTCATTTGTCACCCCCGATTACCAATCGTCATCTTCGTCATACTCATCTTCTTCGCGATAACTGTAGTCGTTAGATGCATGAGTATCCTTCGGCGGTTCGTACATCAGATTGGCTGCGAATGGATTACCAAGCTCCAGCAGCTTGTTGTGCATAGACTCGATACTCATATCGTAAAAGTCTTTATCCGCCAACATCCATAAAGCGTCGGCAAAATCAAGAATATTACGCATATCCTCAGCTTCCAGCGTAGAATTGAAAATTCTCAACTCCCACGTTGTTGACGAACAGAAGTTGACGGCCTGGTATCTAGTATCATCAACCCGAATATTGGATGTATATTCCCATCCAAAGGCGCTATAGTCGCCGTTTTTAATCTCGTCAAGGTATTCGTCGATGTCATTGTATAACCGATATGGAGTGCTGCACCAATCATTCCATTGGCTCTGAGAACGACGCGCAAATCGACGAATAGTGTCATCGTTCTCTGTGATAAACGCCAGTGCGTTTACAGCCGCTTCAAATGGATGATGAAGTGACCTGCGATTCACATGTACGTGAATGCCAGCCTTATCGTACTCATTGAAGTCGGTCTGCTTATAGTCGGCATTCCGAAGTACCCTGAAAAAGTCTTCCCAATTAAGGCTTCTAAGCAGGGTCATTGTCATTGGAGATGTTACCATCTCGAAATGATTTCCCACCAAAGAGCAATCGTCTTTGACTTTAGACAACTCTTCACAACCAGGAAACGGCGAGAAAAGCTCATAGATAGCATCACTCGCAGTCTCGTCATCCACATAGGAGTGAGAGTTGTAATCACAGGCTTCGATTTCAACACCGAAATGGCGTCTCTGACGACCATCACTCAAAAGGGAGCAGTTTCTCCCTGTAATAATTCTCCCAAGTTTGTTTGAGAAATTCGCGAAAAGCAAATCAGTAGTTCCTGGCATGGTTTTATCTCCCTTCTGCCAAAACATTAACGAACGTGCTCAACCCATAGAGTACATTGTCGTAAGTGGGCTGTACGCCCATGATTCCCGCTAACATATACATGAAACCAGGAATAGAGTATTTTGTACGAGACTTACCATCTCGTACAATCACCCTATTGTATGCAATGGTCGCAGTTCTTGTACGAACACGACCCTTGTCGTCGATAAAATAGCTATCAGCACAACCGTGCAAAATAGCCTTCACGAAAGCCTCTTTGGAGTATTTCATAGAAATACCCCCTCTCTTACTGGATACCAGCGAGCATTTTTACTACATGCTCTTTGATGGCTTCCGTAATCTCTTCGACAGAAGAGTCTTTCATTTCAGCCGCCTTGTCTGCACTGAGCTTTTTCAACGTAGCGAGCAGTTTCTTCTTAGCTGCGTCATCTGCGGACTTCCATGCTTTCATCGGCATGGAGAGGTCAAAGCGATAGATTTTGCCTTCATATTCAAGGCCGCTGGTATGAGCGATGAAAGCCTCATAGGAATCGCCAGCGTTATGACCGCGACCATCACGAGCATACTGTCTAGTCTCTTTCGTCAGCTCTGCTACTAAGAATAACTTTCCGTCTCTCTTCTCAATTTTTGCGTTTGCCATGATAATGGCTCCTTTCTGCCCTAATGGGCAAAACATATTTTTTGGGGGAAGCGTCCCCATGGAATAGGGCTGTTTATGGCACAACCCTTTAGAAGCCCTAATGAGTTATCGCACGGAGCTTGTTTATTTCCTTCCTGTAGAGCTCCTTCTTCTCTTCGAGATAGTAGTTATTCACTTTCTGCATCTGATAGCATTCGTGAACAATATCGAAGTGAAGTAATTGAAGCTCCACGTCCAAAGCAGCGCATGCGTTTACTAACGCAATCAGTGCTGAGGACATACCAGTGACTACACAAAAGAGTGTGTCACCAAAGCTGTAGTGCGGCTTAATCTTTTCCAGGATGGCTTTCTTCATTCCATACATATCCATAGGATTAGTAAGACACTTAGGTAGTAAGCCACCCATATTGGCGATTGGGTTATCGTGCCTAGAATCGCACAACTGCCATACGGGGGCATCTACTTCCATAATGCTCCCTACGGTGAATTTCTGCGCCTGTGTAAGCGTAGTGGTGACAACACCACCGATTGTTACAAAAAAGTGACTGTTCTGATAGCCAGTAACGGGATATTTCTGACGGTAAATACTCATGATTTTCTCCCTTCCGCCTATTTAATCAAGCTGACAAACAAATGTGCAATCGCACAAATGGATGCTCCCATAAGCATCCCTGCAAACATGAGCATAAAATTATCGTTATGCTCTTCGAGAGAAATCTTATTCTTTCTCATGTTTCTCACCCCTTTCATAATAACACAGGAATTAAATAAATGGAAGTGGGCTTTTATTAGGAAAACACCCA
>CYGL01000274.1_pt1 | contig 24381 bp, 23 predicted proteins | sample 485531 | NCBI WGS metagenome assembly CYGL01 (sample SAMEA3497897, study PRJEB9818) | human gut metagenome | reverse complement strand
ATTATATTATTTTATATATTAATAATATTAAATTTATTATAATATAAAATAATACTAACTTAATAATACTCTTTTTGCCCCCTATTTTCCATATCTATATGTATGGATACAGTATTGAAAAATTTTATTAACGGAGATTTAATTATGAAAAGAAACTTTCAGTACCAAAAGGGACCATTCACAACAAGTCTATTTCTACTTTATTCCATCTACCTAAATCACCATTATTTATTTTTCTCTACCCAGTAATTTTATTTTTATATCAAAGTTTAAAGTTGGTATATAAATTATGAGTACCAATAGCAACGAAAATTACGTAAATCAAAATGAATTCAACACATACAAAGAAGAAACAAGTTGCTAACTTCTCTAAGATATTTACAACCTTAGAAGCTAATAAGGATGAATTATCATCCATTAACAAAGAAGTTGCAGATCTAAAAATAGAAACGGCTGTAATTAAAACCCGTATGGATTCAGCCTTAGATGGGATACAACGAGTTAATGATAATATGGACAATCAATTTGAGTTGATGAAAGAATCTGTCAATGCTCGAGAAGAAGTTAGTTTATTAAGGATTGAAGATAAGTTAGTAGAAACTATGAAAAAAGAATTTAATAAGCGAAAAGTAGAAACTACGAAAGAAGAATTTAAAAAACGAAGAGATGAGACTGATAAAAGTAGAATGAATATCCGCCTAACAACCATAGCTGGCTTCTTTTCAGTTGCTTCTGCTGGTTTAGTAGCTCTCATTCAAATTATACCAACTTTAATCAGTAGTCTGAAATAAGCACTAAAGTTTGTCTAGTAGTATTTATCTAGAAAGTAGGTTATCTTGTGAAGAAGAATAAAGCCACCATTGATAAAACAATAGAATCACCAGACAAACGAACGGAAGATTTATTAATTACTAGAGCAGAATTTGAAGCATATAAGAAAGAAACCCTAAATAATATAGAAGTTATACAAAATAAAGTAAAAGAAAGCTCTAATCAAACCAAAGAACTAGTTAATGATGTTAAACCTTTAGTCAAACAAATTAATTCTTTGAATGAAGATGTAAGAATTCTTTGTGATGAGACTTCTAAGTTATCTAGTGGTTATGATAAGCATACTGGGTATAAGCTAACTACAAATAAATATCTTACTAAAGAACGTCCTTCTATAAGAGATTTTCTAAAACGTAGCTTTTTTAAATTGGTTTTAGCTGGAATTTTGCTGACAGTTATTATTATTTACATTTACTATCATACTTAAGTAATGGGTAACTCCTAATATGGGAGTTACCCTTTTTTTTAACCGATTTAAAAAAGTTAATGTTGATAACTAACACACTAGTATAACAAGATTAGTGAAGAAAGTGTAGGAATTTCGATTTAATGGCTAAAAATAAAACAAATTCTGTAGTAAAAAAGGAAATGGATAGATTAGATGCCTTAGGCGCTGCTGTAAGTATTGACCAGATTGAACCTACTACCTTTGTATTTAATTTTAATTTTGAAATTATGAAATATCACCGACAAAGAGTTAGTAGATTCCATCAATATGACCCTTTGTCTAAATATAAAGACCGAGTTAGAACTATGATTACAAGTAGTATGGCATCTTCTAACTTAGAAATCCCTAAAAATTGTTGGAAAGCTCCTTTTGAAATTGATATAGTCTGTGCCAGACCTCCTAAGAAAGGATCTGGCAGCAAGAAGAGTTTGGTCTATAAACTCTTAGGTTCAATTAAGCGCTCTATTTATCCTGATTTGGATAATCTAGCTAAAACTCCTATGGATATTATGAATGAATTAATTTGGTATGATGATGCTCAAGCGTATAAATTAAGTATTGAGAAATTATATAGTTTGGATGAATATACCAAGATTACGGTTAAGTTTAGTCCAGAAGACCCTAAACTTAGTGTAGGTCGTCTTACTAGTGAAGAAGCTACCCGTTATGAAGACTTAATTAATCAAATTAATACAGAAATTTGGAATACGACTAAATAAATAATAACAGAAAAGCGAGGATAACCATATATGACTTCTTTTAACAACTCTCAAACAGAAACATCTACAACTCTTATTAAAGACCCTGAAGAATTTCGTAAATTAGTAGCTGCTCGTAACAACTTCTTAAATTTTGTGGGTCATGATAATATCATTAATATCATTAAATCTATTATCAAAGATTCTTCTTCATTTTCTTTCCGTTCTGAAAAAGCTGAACGTTTTATTGAACCTATCAATCCCCTATTTATTTTAAGCTGTTCAAATCCAACAGTAACTACTGCACCAGATGAAGAAGCTTATACTGACACACTAACTACTACTCTTGAAGCGGAAGTATGTTCTCTAGTTAATATCGAAGTATCTAAATATGCTAAAGAATTCCTAGCCAGTGAAAAAGCTAAATTCTTATCAGAAACTGATGGTGAATTCATTACTCATAATACCTTCTCAATTATTGGTAGTCAGAATGATAATATCATTTACCTACGTCTTCTAACATTTTAAGGATTCTTCCTTTCTTGAACAAGACCCTATAAGAACTCTATAGAAAGGAAGACTATAATCCTTGGCAAATTTACGTAGAACTCCAAAAGATTTATCTATGTCTATCTCTACTCAAAGTCTGTCTGATAGCTTAGATGGTTTATCTTCTTTCGTCTTTAATTATTTTTTAGCTAAATTTCCAGACGGTATGTTTAAAGAAACATATATTGTAGATTCTTTAAATGAAGCTAAGTTAGCTGGAGATGTTAATCATAAACAGAAATTACCTTATATCGGTATGGAATTTGAATATACTCCTGAGCAAACTACCTTAGGAGATATTCCTTATGGTTATAGTAATATGTATCATGTATATAATACTGATAGAGACCGTTATTATACTAAGATTTTAGACGATCCAAGTAATGAAATTAAGATATATGCAATTCCTCAACGTATTAGAGTTAATTATAATTTCGCTATGAAGTTTCAAACTAAATTAGCAGCTATTAACTGTATGAATTATATTACTAATAACTATGAACCTGAAGGAATGAATTATATTAATGGTATTCGCTTACCTGCTCGTTTGCCTAAATATTTTGTAGACCGTATTGGTTATTACTTTGACTTATCAAATGATGTTTCAGAAGATTTAGAAAGTCTAAGAAATTACTTTTTAGAACATTCTTTGAATGCTATCTTTGAGACTAAGAATTTATCATCAGGTACTAAAGATTATATCTATGAGTATCTATCTAACATTCTCTTCATTTTTAATAATGAAGCTAGTACTGAAACTAATCCTAAGAATTTAGTAATTGAAGATGCTACTGTTAACTTTGGATTTACGGTAGAAGCTTGGATCCCAACTAATCTCTTACTAGAAATGAGATCTGATGATTTGTTACCAACTGCTCCAAACCTAGATTCTTCTTCAGATACATTTAAATTCAACCTAGTTATTAAGACTGATTTAATCCCTCAGACTAATGAATTTGGTTATAACTTGATTGATATTCGTAAATTCTTAACTGATATTAATACTGAAGTTGATGTCTTAGAATTTAAAGATGAACTTCAACCCGCCTTTGTAACTATTATTGAAAAGTTAAAGAAGTTGAAAGCTGATATTAGTAAAGTATTCATGTTAGATGTTTATGAAAATAATATCCTCTTACCAGACGACCGATATGACGTAGACTTTGATGAGTACACTATAACTACCCACCAACCAGATAGTAACAAGACTTACGCTTTGGCTATTTATGGTGATATGAAGTTACTAAATCTTCTAGATAAATATATCAGAGAAGATCGTGACAATCGTATTGCTAAATTAGACATCTACTGATTGATAAAATATCCCCTAGACTCACTTTGAGCCTAGGGGACTTTCTTAAGAAATATTAGTCGGATCAATTTTACCAGTTGCTACGTCTTCATCCATCTTAATGAGATTATTATAGGTATCTATTTGATCTGGGAAGAAACCATCATAATACTTATTTACAAATTCATTAACATTACCGAAAATAGAATCTAGTGGAACGAAGAGCTTACCAGCATGAGTTAGTTGGTGAGATGTTTTAGATAGCCTAGCTAAACCAATTAAGTTATCGAAATGGCACTGAATGACTTCATCAGCTATAGATAAACTAGTGAATTTGTCTCTGTGTTTTAAATGATAATTAACGATAATTTCAACAATGTCATAGAGGGTAAAGGGATAATGGTGAAATTCCAAAGTAGCTTTTTCAGCTGTAATTTTAGAATATACTACGTCATTAACTAGACCTTGGTCGCTAAGATACGCAATATATAATTTATAACTAGGAGATGATCTAACTAAACGTTCTACATTTTTAATAAAGCGTTTAGTATCTTTACCATCCATAGAAGTGAAGAAGAATCGTCCGACTAAATTACGGTTCTTATTATTAATTAACGTAACGTCCCCATTTGCAGTTGGTAGAGACGTTATATTATTTACGGTTTTTGTCTTGTTAATCTTTAACATGAAGAGACCATTCTTCCTTTCTAACTAGAGTATACATAAGGATTTGTTTCTATAAATAAAAATTCTAATGAAAATCAACAGAAAGTTATGTTGGTAACCATCTAGGTTTCCTAATTTACAAGAAAGGTAGGGTAAATGATAGGTTGGCTGAAAGTATAAAATTCTCAGTAGATATGCTGAGAAAATTCACTCCTAAGTATACTTTCAATATCTTCAATAGGGAAGATATTGATGAACTAAACAATCTCACCTTATATGCTAGTGGCTTGATTATTAAGGATGAGCTAACTGCTGAAGAAGCTGAAACTGATACTAGTTTACGTTTAGCTGATAGATATATCCGAGCGGTTGAAGGAACTTTAACTGATGCTCGTAGTTTTGAAATTAATGCCATTATTAAAAATTACACCGAAACTAATAAGTATTACCGAGGTCTACAAGATCTGTACAATATTCCACCTTACGTAGCTAGAAAGGCTAAAGACAGAGAAATAATTACATCTCTAAATAGTTCTGCATTACCTTTAGCCGATCAAAGTCTATTTCAGAAATGTTATTATGAGACTTTAGACTATTATAAAAATGTAACTTACACTAAAGCATTCTCTAATCAAGACTATAATATTGAATTTTTTAACTGGTACTTAGTATTTTCATCTATATTGAAATATATGAATGCTAAGATGGAAAAATACTTTGACGTAGATACGTATGATGAACTGAAATTAAAGAATGGTTTTATTTCATGGGGACTAGATTATTTTGATGATTTTCCAACTACGTATAAGCGAAAAGTTTATAAAGCTATGAATGACCTTATTCGTAGTAAAGGAACTAATGAAGTTTTCTTAAAAATTAGAAATATCTTTCAATTTGCCGGTTTAAATATTCATAAATATTATTTAGGTAAAAATACAGAAAATTCTAATTTAGTATTCTATAAAACTCCTATAGACGAACAACCTGATTTTAGGAATAATAAGAAGGTCGTATATGAAGATTTAACTGATGATGATCCGTATTGGCGAGCTGATAAAGAAGATATCTTAGATAAAGATTTTAATCCAGCTCCAACTAAATATATCTCAGTAGATACTATTATTGACCTTATGGATAATAATAAGAAACTATCTTATTTAGTAACTTTCCTTAATGAGATTATGATCTATAACGAGAACTTAATTAGAACTCCTATGTTGAGGGATAAGAGTCTTACTCGTCAAGAAGCTTTATCTACCTATGGTATACTAGATGATTCTTTTAACTTTAGAAATTCCAAAATCTCAACAGGAAAAATTAAGATTTTCGATGCGTTAGTAGCCTTAATTGTCTTAGTGATGAAACGCATGAACTGGGATGAAACGATTCACCGTAAATTAGTCATCCCTAGAGTCTATCAGTATACTAGTCAAAATTTAACTGACGTAGTTAAAGAAGCTAGAAACAATTTATACTGGTCTAGAAAACGCTATAAAGTATCCGTATGGAAATCTATGATGGATCTTTTGAATGAGTTTAAAATTAAAACATTTAGTAACTTCAATCAAATTGATTTAAAAGAAGTTCTAGATATGTTTGAAAGTTCATCAGTCTATGCTCGTCAATTAAAATTTGTAGCAGACTACAGTAAAGATGATGTTATTCCTACTAAACTAGATCAAGACCGCTACTTTGATGTTCTAGAGTATACTATGAACTCAGTTCTACATAATGTAACAGATTTAAAATTAAATACGTTACATATGTATATTGATTTACAAGACCTTTTAACTAAATTTGTAGGGTATGAATTAACTACGGGTTACTTAACTGAAGATGATATCTATAAAGTCTTACTAGTTAATGATGATCTTTTAAAGGATATCAGTGTCTTAGTTACTGTAATTAATAGAACTAGTCTCCAGGCTTCTTTGGATAAATACCGTAAAAATCCTACAGTAGATACAGCTAGACTATTATTCTTGAATCTAGAAGCTAACTTAGAACAACTTATCTCTCAAGATAAATATACGGGTCGAGTCGTTGTTGATAATTATACTACCTTATCACCTTACTTAAATATTTTCTTGAGTAATATTAAGAAGAAAGAACGAGAAATATTTTCTATTAAAGATTTTCTATCAAGTTATTACTATAATGAAAATCTTCGTTCTCGCTTAGAAAACTTTATCTTACAGGCTGAAGATCCAGAAATTTATAATTCATTTTTAGATCTCTGGGAAAATAGTTATGTATCATCTTATCATAATGATATGATGAAAGGCTACAATACATTTTCAGACTACTTAATGAATAATGATGCTGAGCTCTATATGTTCACCCAAATTAAAGAGAGTGATGATTATGATTACGAGCCAGATTATAGTAAGCAATATAGAGATAAAATTATTGAATTAACTGAAAGTCTATCTACATATTTAGATTTGAATGAAGAATTACTGATTCAAAATAACTTTATCGGTATTACTACCTATATTAAAGATTACATGAATATCTTAATTACTATATTCAAATCATTTACTACTCAAACAATTGATAGCAGTAATAATTTCACTTTTGATAATGAATTTGATAACTTCGTTCGGGTAACAGATAGTTTCCAAATGAATTTATCTACTTTAAGCTTTTTAGATGTTATTGAAATTTCTGAAAGTTATCAACAAAATGTAACAGATGGAGAACCGATTAATGGTGATTCTCTACAACTTAAAGAAGGTTTAACTCTAACCATTACAGATGGAGATTCAGAACCACTTATTAAAAAATATAAATAAAGAAAGTGAGAAACTATGTCTGAAAATAGATTTACTAAAATTACAGATGGCGTAGGTTTAGATGACCTACCAACTACACTCGAGCAAGTTCATGGTCACGTGACTGTGAAGGATGCTGATACTGGAGAAATCCTAGTTGATAAAGATAATTTGGTTCTAATGAGAACTCGTGTATGGTTATTCGAACAACTATTCAAAATTGATGCTCCAGCATCCCTAAATTATACTAAAGATAATAATCGATCAATTGCTCTATTTAGTATTGGATCAGGTGGAGCTGATATTAATGCTAACCCATTTGCTCCTTTTGTACCTAAGTTTTCTGATATTGAATTAGGACAACGTATTCCTTTTGTAACAGTGGATCCTGATAAAGCTAATAATGCTGAAAGTCAAGCTAATCCATCTATTGTAAGTTCGCTTACAACTGCTCAAAAGAATGTATACTATATGCCAGTATCTAATAGTGATGGTACTACACCCTATTATGCTAAACGATTCAAAGATGCTACAGCAACTAATCCTTTTGGTAGCTCTGGTAAATGGGTGATTGATAACTATAGTGGTAAAGTAGCCTTTTCACTATCTATGAATATTGATAAAAGTGAAGCCCGTGGTAACGTAATTAATGAAATTGGTTTGTGGATGGCTACTTATAATACAGCTGCTAATACATTCACTAATCCTTTCCTAGCAACTCGCATTTGTTTTGATACTGATAGTCTAAGTTCCCTAAATAAAAATATTGAAATTGAATATTTAATGTATATCTAAGGAGGGTGTTAGATGTCTGATAAGAACTATAAAACTCGTAAACTAACAGATGAAGAAGTTACTAGATTATTTCATTTAACTAAAAAACCTGAAGATATCAATTTAGATTTAATTAAAACCCTATTTGCGTTCACTGAAAAGTCACAAGCTACCTTTCAACCGGGTGATTATTTCACTTTGAAAGCAGGTACCTTCTATAATAAAGAAGATGAACGTACTTGTGTAGGTAGATTCCTCTTTAATCGCTTGATTCTTAGTGACCCTAAAATTGGTAATGCTATTGGTTACTTAAATATGGATATGGGTGGATCCGGTTTAGGTTATTTAGATAGTAAAATGACTGACCTCCTCTTAGTGGATATCTTAACAGTAGATGAGTTCGCTCAATATATGGATAAAATCCAATGGTTGGGGTTCGCCACTACTAAATTCATGGCTCCATCTCTTACCACTGATTTGATTATTCTACCTAAGGATGTTAAAGAACGTAAAGCTGAGTTGTTAGAAAAACATGCTAAAGCAATTGCTGAAGCTGATGTTGATACTATCGGAGCTATTGAAAAAGAACTTCTAGATATGGCTAAGAAGGATCTAGCTAATGTTTCTGATATGGCTATTTATGATAGTGGTTCTCGTGGTTCTTATAGTAATAACTATAAACAAACCGCTGTAGGACGTGGTATCGTTCGTTCTATTTCAGATCCAGATAAACTTATGGCATCAATGGCTTCTCTAGAAGAAGGTATCCCTAAAGAAGATATTTCAGTTTTTGCCGATGTATTGACTGGTGCTAGTTTGTCTCGTGCAATTGGCACTAAATCTGGAGGTTATGAGGCTAAGAAACTTTCAGCCAGCTTCCAAGGTGTTAAACTGGGTGAAAAAGGAAGTAATTGTCGTACTACCAGAACAGTTGATATGGTTTTAGATAAAAATTCAGCTAAATTGTTGAATAAACGTTATATCATGGTGAAAGGTAAACCAGTTATGCTTACACCAGAAAATATGAACGATTATATTGGTAAGCTTATTCACCTTCGTTCTCCTATGTACTGTCAAGATGAAAAATACTGCAATATCTGTTCAGGTGACTTGTATTATGAAATGGGAGTAGAGAATGTAGGGTTGATTACTAATATCATTGGTAGCTCCCTTACTACTCTATCTATGAAGAAAATGCACAATACTTCTGTACAGTTAGCTAAGATGAATCCATTCGATTATATCGATAACGAAATTAAATAAAAAAAATAAGGTTATCCCCCTAGACTCGATATGAGCCTAGGGGTATACCTTAAGAATTTACAGTTAACTTATTTATTAGCTAATTCTTTAGCTAAATCTTTCTTATGATTGATTAGAACTACAGCTTCTTGGATCAAATCACCTAAGGAGAACTTAACTCGTTCACCACTATATTCAACCACAATATCACCTTGAGAGTCCACGATTTTAATGGTTTCATTGTCCAAGGGATTAGTTGTTGTACCAATAATTTCTGATACAATTGGATTGTCCGTTACGTTTAGTAGTTTACCTTTAACCATTTTGATTCCTCATCTTTCTTATTCTTCTATTGCAATAGCTTTTAACTTATCTTGTAAAATTTCATTAAACTTACTAATGATGCCATCTGGATAAAACTCTCGTCTAATTTTAGCAGTAGCATTATGAATACCAAACAAAGCTTCTACTAGAAACAGTTGTACGATAGACATTAATAAGGTATTCTTATCTGTTAAATCCAAGTAATATGGATTTATTCCGTGTTTCTCATTACTAGAGTTATAAGTACCTTTATAAGTTTTTACTTCTTCTGGAGCAGTATTAGTCATTAGTGGAGTCAAATCCAAAACGAATCTACCAAAAGTTTCGCTCATAGGAATATTACCTACTAAACGTTTAGCGATATCCTGAGGGATATTTTGTTTAACTGGTTCATAGATAAAATTCTCATCTTGAACAAAGACTTGTAAGAAGTCTAAAAAGATATCGGTTAGGCTATCAATCTCATGGTAGATTTTGTTGTAATCATTTTTATAGGACATGAATTTGTAAGTATTAATCATAATTGATAAATAAACTTCCTCAATGGTAATGTCCTTTTTATAGTTTTTCAGATAAGGTTCTATCGCCTTGTAATCAACCTTAACTTGTGCTTTAGCTGTAGAGGTTCTAGTTATTTCTAAATACGGATACGGAGGACGAAAGCTATCTAAGATGTCGTCTTTTTGTAATTGATCTTCAATTTTCATTGTCGGTCCTCTTTTCTTCTAAAACGTGTGACTTAAGAAATGTGATTGTATAAATATCACCATCTTTTTCAAAGTCTGAAATTGGTATAAAAATAAGTTTGTCATTTCCTAGAATGTCCTTGTTGTCTTCTAGGTAATCATCAAAGCTATAATCATCAATAGTGTCTCGTTGGAATCTACCAATGTATTTAGTATATCCCATACTATTTAAAGCTAGATCTTCTACTTCATCAATTGAACGTACTTCTTGTGGTTCAGTTGGAAGAGCTGTTTCTTCTTCATCTACTTTTTCAATTGAGATAGTATTTACTACATTAGATGTTGGATATTCTGTATCCAAACGTTTTTCTACCTTATCAATTTTATTAACGATGATGTGGTCAAACTCCTCAATCAATTCCCCCAATTGGAAGGTATCAGCTACTTGATTTTGGATAATAAGAAGATTAAAGAAGACCATAGTAGTTGTAACACCTTCTATAGTCTTAATAAGTTCAACAGCTCGTTCCAAATCTTTTTGATGGTCAATTTCTTCATTTTGTCCACGATGATATTTACGGTCAGGATATAATTTAACTAAGAGACCAAAGATTTGCATGAAATATTGAGTAAATACTTCAGCTAACGAAGATGGAATATTATCCAAAGTTTTAGTTGAATATTCAATAGCTCGCTCTGCTGGAAGTTCTTCCTTGAAGAAATAAGAATCATTTTCTTCAATAGATAAATTATAACGAAGTTCATTTACTAGAGAATTTTGATAGAGAACTACATCTGCCAATTCTTCTAAAGCTTCACTTAGAGTTTGATCTGGATCTTTTAAAGCATCTAGGAATTCATAATATTCTACTAAAAGAAGATTATAGTAGCGGTTAATTGTATCATAACTCTTTTCATCTGTAAATAGATGATTAAATTTTTGTACTATACGGTCACGGCTAACAACTAGCTGTTCTAGATTATTAGCTGAAAAAGAAATTCCATCATTATCATTTTGGTTTAGTTTGTAAATTTTAATTTTATCAGTAGTCATAGCAGTAATCTCTTTCTAAGTTAAATTTATGTGGTTAGTAGAATAAAAAATAAGCTAAGGGAGTCTACATGTGACTCCCTAGCTATTATAGTTTAAGTGTTTTCTTAGTAAGTTTAAGGTTACCATCTTTATCAGCTTCAGCTAAGGTGAAAGTCTTCTTAGTAGGTGATAGTTTACCTTTATGGCTCACTTTATTAATTTCACGTTTGAAGCGAGCAACTGTATGTGGTTCTACATAAGTATCAAACTCGCCTAGTTGTTGTAGACTTTCGGATAATTTACTATTTTCATAAACACGTCCTGAAACTTTAGAGTAACCAATACGGAGGTCACCTAGACGGATAGGGTGTTCATTATCCATATGGCTAGGTAGAATATCTGTAAAGATTAAACTTACCATTTCTTCAATGTTCTTTTTAGTAGCAGGTTGATGGTCAGCTAGATAAGTGAAAATGAAAGCAGACAAATCTGACATATTAACAGATTTTTTAGCTTTAAATTCTTTAGCTGATAGGGTATTAGGTATAGCTACCTTAATAGTAGTACGTGGTGTTGTTTTAGATTTTTTAGAAGTTGATTTAGCTTTCTTAGTAGTTGATTTCTTAGTAGATTTAGATTTAGTAGCTTTGACTTTCGTAGTGGCTGGTTTAGACTTCGCTGCTAGTTCTTCATCTTTAAGAACTTCTTCAATGACATCCAAGTCAAGATCTTCTTCATGGATTTCACGTTCAGTATCTTCATCTTCTTCAAAGTCTGGTACAACTACATCCATTTCTTCTAGTTCTTCATTAGTGAGAACTGGAGTGTTTTCTAGTACTTCTCCAATAACTTCAGGGTCAAGTGTTTCCTCTTCAACTTCTTCTACTGGTGTAATCTTTCTTAATTTTCTCATAGTAAATTTCCTTTCTTTATTGTTTAATTTTACTATCTTCAAAGTATGGTGTACTTTGAAGAATTAACAATGACTTCTTCTGATGTAATTTTTCTTAGTTTACTGCTATAAAAATTAATTAATTAGTAATTCATTAATTAATTCAACTTTGTCAACGAAGAATCTTAATGGTTATCTCCATATGGAAAATCCCACCAGAGGGTTCTTCTCTCAAGTCATAAGGGTTTAGCCAACCCGCTCTGCATATAGTTTTAGGTTACATGCAGAGTTGTAGTCTCGATCTAGTAGTGCTCCACATTCATGACATTTATAAACTCTGTCTGAGAGAGATAGCTTATCGTCTCCTTCTTTTCGGCATCCACACTCGGAACAAGTTTGGGTAGAAGGAAACCATCTGCTGGCAATTATTAAATCATTACCCCCTACTGTACATTTGTTTTGTAATTGAACTCGGAATTTATAAAACATACTTCTAGATATATTCTTAGCCACCTTTCTGTTACTCAACATTCCTTTAACGTTCAAATCCTCAATACAAATTTTTCCGTAATTATATACCAAATAAGTTGTAAACTTGTTCAGCCAGTCATCTTGAATGTTTTGGATGCGAAGATATGTTTTCTGTAACTTGGTTTTCGTTACTTCATACTTCTTAGATCCTTTAACTTTTCGGCTAAGACGTTTCTGGTAAAAAGCTATTCGCTCATACAATGGATTTAGAGATTCTAGGGGTGTTTTCCACCTAGAGTTTTCTTCTTCACTTATATCGAAGTGACCTATGTTAGTGTCTACTCCAACAGCAGGAAGATTAGGTGAGACCCGATACAAATATTGAGGTTCATTTAGATCTATTGATAAGCTTACCCAATATTTACCGGCTCGTTTAGTAACTGTAGCCAACTTAATTACTCCAGTAAACCTAGGTAATTCAGCCATCTTAACACCATACTTAAATTTAGGTAAATATAATCTATTCCCTTTAATACGAATAGTGGCTGAAGTCTTTCTATGAAGGGTAAATGAGTCCTTAGATCTTTTTCTTGATTTGAGTATAGGTTTATTACATATTCCCTTGAAGTACCTAGACCAAGCATAACCTAAATGAGTTACAGCATTCTCAAAGATGTTAGAAGAATATGACTTTTCCCAATCTTGTTTATATTCCTTCGTATATTTGTTACGAACTTTTCGCTCATTAGGTTTTTCTCCAGCTAAGTACATCTTGTTCCACAACTGTAGTGCAACATTATAAGAATACCTACTATAACCGAACAGTTCATTGAATTGCTTGACCATGGTTTTATTTGGGTATATACGAATTTTATGAGTCATTATAACCATATTAATCACCCCCTTTCATCATTATAATATATTTTTAAAATACTAATAAATGCGTTAGTATCCAATATAGCTATAGTCGGTTAATTTACAAAAATAAGTTTTTAAGCAGATCAACATCTAACTATCAAATTTGATAGAAAGGTATACGTTTATGAAGAACTTTGTAAACTCACTGAAGGATTTTAGAACTTATACTACAGATATTTCCATCGTGTCTATTGATAAGAAATCTAAACAACCTAAGAAGGGTAATCTAATTCTCTATATAGGTAATATCCCTAATGAAGATTTAGTCACTACCTTAAATTCAGGAGTTCTCTTTTATAATAACTTTAGATCTATTTATAAACCTAGAAACTACTATAGTGCTAATAAAAAGATTAAACGCTTAAACCTACAGAAGGATTATTATAATCTACTACCAGAATTAGGTTTTAATGATGCTTATGATACTAGACTTAATATTCAATCATATCTAGACCGAAACTTAATTATCGACCTCACTGAATTCATCAGTGTGGAAATGCAATCTATGTCAGGGAAAAATCTAGCAGCTAAAGGTGCTGCGTTCAAAGCAGCTATTCAGCATATGGTAGATTCAGTAGGTTATGAAAATACTACTTTATTGATTAATGCTTCCGCTACTTCTGCAGAAGCAACTGATGGTAAAGTCTTTAACGATAATTTTACTACTATCATTAGATTCCTTCGCCGCCATATTAACTTCTTACCTGAAGGTAAAGTAGATACTATCATCTTCCATAATCCTCAAAAGAGAAGTTTGCTTAAAATTGCAATGACTGAAGAAAATATCACTAAGGTTTTTGGTGGTAAAGTTCCAGCAGTTTTAATTAATCGTCTACTTCAATTGAGTGCTTCAACTGATGAGTTAACTAAAGAAGAATATGAAGAAGTAGAAAAAGAAAAAACTACTACGGATGAAGAAAAAACTACTACTAGCTCTGTATCAGCTAATCATACCGCAACTACTCCGGGTCAAAAACCTCTAGCTAGTCAGTCAACTCCGGCTAAAACAACTAGAACTAAAAAAGGTCAAGCTGAGTTTGAAGAAAAAGTTAATAACGCTTCTCTTAGAGCACTGACTATGTTAAAGGGTAAATTAGTGATGAAGATAAAAAGTCTTTAACTTCTTCTATTGAAAAATCTTTAAATGAAGTTAATATTGACCATATCTCTAAAAATGATGATGATGAATTATTAGACCTAGCTTTACGTCATAATCCAGAAATCTCAGAACACATTATGGCTATTATTAAAGCTTCTGAAATTGGTTCTAATAATATTAAACGTCAACATGCTCATGCTGAAAACATGAAGAAAACAGCCGAGCTTATGTCTAGTAGTAAGATCCGAGATTTAGTAGAAAAAGCTAAATCATCTTCTATTGATGATGAACCTTTGAAACAAGCTCATAATGTTAACCCTGAAATGAATAAAACTCTAAGAACTAACGAGTTTGATAAGAGTTATGCTTCTAAAAAATTCATGAGTGATATTGTTAACGTCTTTAATAGTTTCAGTGATGACAGTGATATCCCACTTAATATTATTGACTTCCAAGTAGAAGAAACTTCTGACGATCAAAACTCTAAAGAGACTATGTATATCACTATGAAAGATGATATGAATGTCAAACATAAATTAACTATTGATATTCCTAAAGTCTATGATGGTAAATACATTAAGATTAATGGTGGTAAGAAAATCATCAATAAGATGTTCGTCATGCTACCTATTGTTAAAACTAAACCTAATGAAGTTTGGATTACTACCGATTATAATAAATTAATTATTGAACGTTTTGGTAGAAAAACTAATTCTCAAGTAGATTACTTAAGTAGAGTTATTGATAAAATCGATTATCGTAAGCATACAGGTATTCGTTATCGCCGTGGTAACTCTCTAACAGTTAATACTAAATATAAAACATCTCTAGAATATTCAGAACTATCTCAACGTATTCTATCTCTAGAATTTGGTGACTTTAGAATTATCTTTAACCAAAAATTGTTAGCTGATGAAATTGCTACTGGATCAGGTATTAAGAATTATGATTACGATACTAATAAGTACTTCCCAGTAGGTTTTTATAAGAAACGTAATTTAATTTTGTCTAATATTACTGATGGTACTTTATATATCTTGAGCGATGATAGTACGTATGATATTGTTAATACTGTAGAATACAAATCTTTCAATCTATCTACGTTCATTATTACGTCTCTTGACGTAGCAACTGATGGAGAACTTAAATCCCTACTTAGCTTCGCTGTTAAGGCTAATGAAAGTTTAACGTTCTCTAGGGTTAAAATCATTAATAAACGTATTCCTATGATTGTCCTCTTAGGGTATGAAGTGGGTCTCTTTAATGTATTAGACCGTTATGGAGTAGATTATCAAGTAACCACTAAAGAACCTCGTTTGTCTATTCAGGATAATAAGAGTAAAATTAAATTTGAAGATGGTTGGTTGATCTACGATAGTTCTAAAGTACGCAATACTCTTCTTTTATCTGGTCTCCGTGTCCTACATACTGAAGAATATTCTATTTCAGAATTTAATGGTAAAGACCCTTATCTAGATTACTTCCAAAATGAATTTAATAGCCGTAATGTTTCTAAAGGTGTTCACAATGCGATGACTCTACTTCTAGATCCTATTACTAAAGAAATTCTTAAAGAAATGGAACTACCAACTAATGTTATTGACTTGCTCTTAACAGCTAATACTATGCTGGAAGATTTGGAAAGTCGTCAATTCAACGACATGAATATTTATCGTATGCGTGGTACCGAACAAATTCCAGCACTACTTTATAAAATTGTAGCTGAAAGTTATAAGAACTACAAAGATTCTATGAATAATAGAAATCCTATTAAACTTTCAGTACCATCTAATATCTTGATCAAGAGCTTGATGGAATTATCTACGGTTGATGAAGCTAGTGATTTGAATCCATCTTTGGAAATCGATAAACAAACAGCTGTAACTTATCGAGGTGTGTCTGGTCGTAATAGCGCTGATAGTTATACTGAAGAAATTCGTGGATTTGATAAATCTATGGAAGGAATTTTAGGTATAACAACACCTGACTCAGCAACAGTTGGGGTAGTTCGTCAATTATCCGCTAACCCTAATATTAAATCTGTACGTGGTTTCTTGGATACTAGTGGTGATACTACAAATAGCACATCAGCTTATACTCCACTAGAATTGCTAACTAGCTATACTAGTCGCCACGCAGACCCACCACGAATCGGCATAAAGAGTGTGTGCCACCTAGGGGTGACTCTAGGTTAAAAACTCCTTTAATTGCTGGAAACTACTTACACCTAATAAACTACAACGTGACTGGTAACGGTGAGCGTGAATGTTTGAAAATTATTAGGTTTGTACAATCAGCAGCGAAGCTTATTAGTAATAAGAACGTTCAACGACTATCGAAAGGTGAATCAGCTATCGTGAGGATACCTGATAATAGAACTGAGTAGAGTAGAGCCTATGAAGGTTAGGTTCAGAGAGATATTATCTCTGAGTAAGTCTATTAAATCGAAATGGGGAGGGACTCGGAGTAACGACCGAGTTCGTGATATAGTCTACACAAAATAAACTGGCACTCGACCCAAGCAAAACACGTTGTTTCTACTTTAGTTAATGATAGACCTTTAGTAACTTCAGGTATGCACAAACTTATTCCGTATGAAATTTCAGATGTATTTGCTGTTAAAGCTAAAGCTAATGGTAAAATCACTGAAATTGATACAGAAACAGGTCTCATGCTGGTAGAATATCAAGATGGTAAGAAAGATATCTTTGATATGAATCCTCATATGAATAAAAACTCTACTGGTGGATTCTTTACTCTTCAACCTATGGAAGCTCTCTTTAAAGTGGGAGATAAATTCAAGGAAGGAGATATCTTGTTATCTAATCCTAATTTCTTTGATGGTACTGAGCAAGGTGACATTTCTTATACTATTGGTACTCTAGCTAAAGTATCCTTAACCCCAACCGATGGAACTTGAATTTACGAGTGGTATATAAGTAATTATATAAATTAAATCTTTCTAATTGCTGGGAACTCCTTAGAATTTTAGATACCACAGTGTGACAATTCTAAAGATTGGACAATCAGCAGCGAAGCTTATTAATAAAATAAGAACGTTCAACGACTATCCTTTAAGACAACATCGTTAAATAAATGTCAATAGGAGTAGGGCTCAAGTTATTGGAGTGGGTGAGAATCCCTTAAATCGAAATGGAAGACTCCTTAATAGTAAGTATTAAGGATGAAGATATAGTCTCGTCCTATATAGAAATATATAGCAGTTCATAAGAGAACGGCATAGAAGTAACGCCTCTGTGTGAAGAAAACGATGAAGATAGTTCTATGGTAACTTCTGGTCTAGCTAAGAAAATGACCACTAAAATTGATATGAAGAAATCTGTTACTCTAGGTACTAAAGCTAACCTACAATTCATTGCGACTGAAGGACAAGGTATTAAGACTGGAGATCCTCTTCTTATTTTCGAAAATGAATTTGATGATAATTCAGTCAATGACCTCTTAGCTAATATCGGGGATGCTTTTGATGTTGAGATTCAAGAAATGACTAATAAGGTCTTGAAATCTAAATATACGGGTAAAGTTACAAAAATCAATATTTACTTTAACCATGACTTTGAAGAATATTCAGAATCTATTCAAAAGATCTTAAAAGCTTATATCACTAAGAATAAGAAAAAACTAGATAAAATTAACAGCGTTAAAGATAACTTAGAAGGTGAACTTCCTATCAATTTGGATATTGGATCTATTCAAAAAACTGATCAAACTAAAATTGGTGGAGAAGAATTCGATGGTCTCCTAGTAGAAATCTTTGTAGAATATGAAGATGAACTAGGGGTCGGTGATAAGATTAAAAGTTTTATTTATGATAATACATTTAGTAGATAAAACGTGAAGTCGTTTCAAGGAGTGATCCTTGTTATTATTATTGCGGAAGAAATCGGGAAGGCTGTAATGTGCTAATCCGAGTGGAAGGCTATTAGTAAAATGATAGTCACACGCAACGCATAGAATGTGAACCTTTATGTATAAAGAATATAATCATTCCAAGAGTCCGCAACATCTATAGTCATTAATATAGATGAAAAGATATGCTAAACTGGAGATATACTATATATCTCGATGAAAATGAGGGAAACCTCCAGAGGTTAAGATAAAAACTTAACGTTAATAACTAGTGTTCATTTAACACCGCCCTTAAGACTGTCGTATCAGACGTATTCCCTGAAGGTGAAGAACCATTCAGTGATTTCCGTCCAGATGAACCAATTGATGCGTTCCTATCACCACTATCTGTTGTCAGCCGTATGACTACCGATTATTTCTCTTTAGCTTTAACTAATAAAGTCTTGATTGAATTAAAACGTAGTATTGCTGATATTATGAAAAAATAAAAAATAATCCCTAGACTCAACTAGAGCCTAGGGGTTATTTACCGCCACTTATTGTTCTTTAAGAACTGCTTCACGATATTTTTTAACTTCTTTAGTATGAAGTGGAGTTAGATAGTGATTCCCACCATAAACTTTTTTAGCGAATACACGGTTATTATTAAGAGACATGTAACGGTTTTCTTTAATGAATTGCTTCATTGCGTCTGTAAGTTTTACAGGTGGTGTTATATAAGACCTACGAGTTTTAATTTCTTGATTTTCAGTATAATGGAGAGATGGAAGTAGAGTTTTACCTAAGTAGCAAACCTCATGAATTTCTGCAAGTGATACTGGACTAAATGTAATCATGTTGTCATCTGAAGGAGTATCTAATTCTAAGTATACGATACCACGACTGTTTAGATGATGAGTATCTACTAGTAAACTACTATTTTTATGAGTAAGGACTTTTCGAGTTTCTGGATCATAGAAATAACCCGGTTTAATTCCATCAACATTAATAGGAATAAGGTTAGTTAAATCAATGTCCCATGATGATGAAGGTACATCATCCTCTTCTTTTTCTTCTACCTTAGGTTGTTCCTTTTTCTTAGGTTGTTCTACTGTAAATTCTTCTCTAACTTTAGATAAGTCGAGTAGCGCTTTAGAGAATAATACTGGATTATCTCTTAAGAAGCCTTCTGAGAAGTCTAGGTTTTCAATACTATCAAAATCGTCCCAGTTAGGTTCATAGCGTAACCCAAGTAAAGGACTAATCTTTGGATAGAACCCTAAGAAGGCTTCCATAGCCAGAGTAATGGTACTATAACAATCAATCTTACCATCAACATTCGCTAGCATAATATCATCTCTACCATCAAAAGGTTGATAGTTTATAATTTTACCGGTGCCAATAAATTTAACGAACAAGTCAGTACTAATAAATACTGGTCGGTCATCTGAATATAGGTCTGGATTTACAACTTTAGTGTACTTACGTCCACGTTCACTAGCAAATTCATAAATAGGAATTTCTAGGTCTTCCAAGCTTACAACTGTTTTATTAAGATAATCAGAGCTATTTAATAGAGTATTAAAAGAGTCTTCAGTTAGAAAGCTCTTAGCTGTAAGTACATCTACTCTAGTTGGTAGAGGCATTTTAACATGATTATCTAGATTTTCAGCAGGACCAATGAAATCAAAGATAGAAGATTGATAGTCTTTGACTTGTGGATTTTTATTAGTTTTACGTTTCATATCTCGTTTGCTATAAAAGCGTTTATTTGATTTTTTAGTATTTCTAAATTTAGCCATTTTGTAATTTCCTCTTTCTACTTTAGTTATGAATTGATATAGTGATTAATTAAATAAGCGTTCGTATGAGCTAACCGTGTTAATTTTTTATAACTTCGTTCTGTATCTTTTAGTCCTTCTATAGAACTAAGGATAAAACTTCCTTTACTTCTACGGCTCTTGATATAGTACTGATGTCCTTCAAATAATACACGGTCATATAATTGAAAACCGAAGACCATAGTTGGTAAACCTGCTGCTTTCCGAATATGTCCTTTACTGAAGGTTGCCCCTGTGCAACTGACGGTTATGTCTACGCATTTTTACTTTGACAACAGTTTGGTCTATAGATGGAACTACAGCAAAACCAGTAATACATTTAGCATCAATGTGGTGAGCTTTTGGAAGATGTGCTTGCAAACAGTTGTATTTAGTGATATAACCGTAGGTTGTTTGCACGTTCTCATAGTTATCTTTAATATTGCTATACAAAGTCCACCTTGTAGCGTTCATATGTGCCATGTATTTGAACAACCGTCTTTCATTAGGAAGTTGTCTTAATTTAGCAGCGGCTTTTCTAGCAGATAAGGTTTGTTTGATAAATTCTTCTGCTGTCAGAGTACCTTTTTTCTGGTTACACTCGTGACAAGACAAAGTTAAATTATCAATACGGTTAGATCCACCTCGTGCTTTTGGTAACATGTGCTCGACTTCAAAATCGCTAACTTCTTTTCCACAGTAGAAGCATTTACGTCCATGTTTTTCAAGAAGGTAATTGCGAATGTTATATCCATACAAAGTACCTTGTTGATATTCAATTCCCGAGATATCGGGATTTTTGATTTTTTGAATATCAAATTCAGCAACTTCAATAATAATTTTTTCGATAGGAAAATAACGGTGCAGGTGAGCAATTTCGTTTACTTGTACAGCTACTTTCTGTTTGAGGGATGGCGGTAGCCAACCTTCTTTCTGATTCTTACGATTATTAAATAGAGCTTTACGATAACGTGTTTTTCTAGAACGGCGATTTCTGCGGTACATACTTCTGTCGGAAATACGGTCTGAAATATTGTCACGTGCAATAACTTCAGCACTATAGTACTCACGGTGTTCATTGGCTACGGAATAGCCAGAGTAGATAGCACCACTATCAACACCGAGAGTCATAGGTTGTATTATATGGGTTTTAGGTTCATAATCTAATTGAATGGTGAATGGCTCATACGAGAAGATGTGAGCCTTTTTATTTTTTAAGAGTCTATAAACTTTGCCAAGACGTCTTGTTGGCATTAAAGGTTTACCTTGTTGGTCTAATACACAAACTTGTGTTGTTTGTTTGGTTAATGTTTGTGTCATATGTTTGACAAAGTCCTTTCTAATCATAGTGTTTATTTTATGCGGTAAGCGGGTATAAACAACCCTGAGTCACCTTCGCCAATGTTATTTTGTAGTTTTATATTGTTACCACACCGTTCCTGCCATCAGAACTGTTTAATGGCACCACGTAGAGCGTGGAACTAGGCAGACATTCCACGGTACCTATATATTTACAAATAACGTAGTTAATAACTAAGGCTAATCAGCAACAGTTTACTTAACTACAAGAGTCAAGTAAACTGCTCACTTTAGTGAGTGGCTACTGATTTACCTAAATAGTTTTCAATCTGAGTTAGAATATCAGTACAATTTTTTTCGTCTAGGATTTGGTGTTCAGGATCATAGATACTATACATGGATTTACTACCATAGTTTGTTGGAATACTTGTAGCTACGATATAATAGCCTTTAACATATTCGCAAACTTTATAATCTCCGTGTTCTCCATGTACATAACTCCCAATTAGATTGTATGGGTCTTCAGGATTTTGAGTAGTAACAGCTTCTGTTTGAGATGTAGCAGCTTCTGCGGCTGGTTCACTTTGAGCTACTTCTTGACTAGGTTCTGTAGAACTTGTAGATTCTTTAGTTGCTTCATCTTTAAGTTCTTTTACTGTACGAGTATAGTCTTCAGCTTTACGTTTTAAGATGCTATCAGTATTACTGTGCATTTCTAGTTTAGCTAAAGTGTCATCATAATTTGTGATAGATTTATCATCAATAGCTTTCTTAGTATCTTTAAGAACATTTAGGTCTTCTACAAACATTTTAAAGTTTGTATCTGCTTTCAAGTCTTTAGATACTTTATCTGTATAGCTATCGATTTTCTTATAATCATCGTTAGTTAGATCTGATTGAACGTTTTGTTTATAAGTAGTAAATTCTTTAGATAGGTTAGATTTAGATGAACTTGTTTGTTCAGTTTTATATTCAATTTGATTATCGTTGTCTTTTACAACAAAAGTACTAACAACCGCTCCACCGACTAGAAGTGAAACAACTGGTACAATAAAGATTGGGCTTTTAATGAAATTTTTGAATCTAGACATGATATTTACCTCTTCTATTTTATATTTTATGTGATTAAATTATTTAAGTTTTTAGTTTGTTTATTTAATTTCTTTTCCATCAACCATACCGGATGATTGAATTAGGTCGAGTTGTTCTTTTAATTTATACTTAGTAGTCCATGCTGATGTATATAAGAATCCATCCATAACAACATTAATCTTCTTATTAATGAAGTCAATGTAAACTGAAGTACCTTCATAGTCATCCAGTTTAAAACAAGGGTTTGAAATGAGTGATTTAGCTACCAACTCTTCAAAACTCTTTTCTGGAAAGACTTCATCCAAGATATTAAATCTAAATAGTACGTCTGCTGATTTTTCTTCAACATCATCAGGAAGCGGTAGTTCAACACTATAATCATTTATAGTAATAGCAACCCAACCAGTAGTAGTTGGTTGGACATTAATTTTAATATTATAGAAATTTGAAAGTTTATCGATAAGTTTTAATAGGTTTTTCATTTTGTTTCTTCTTTCTTTATTTAGCTATGAATAATGAGGCTAATATCAAGAGGAGATATTAGCCTCATTATTATTTATAGTAACTCATACCATATTTTGTGACATATTGATTGTATGGTGTTCTAACTGGTGGATTATATACTACTTCTGGGAGGTCATACATATTAGTAACGATTTTGACAAACTCATTATAATAGTCCCCACATTCAGTCGATTTTTCATAAGCACTGCGAAGTAGATTTAGACTACTACCGCAGAAGGCTCCATCAGACCAACAATTATTAGACTTCATCCATAAGAAATACCCATCAGTAGCTGGATATGATTTACGGAAAATTAGATAATCATGGTTATTAGTTACTTTAGCTCCACGGAAATTAACTGGTTGGTCCAAACGAACAGCTCCACTAATTTCAGAGCTAGTAGAAATTTTAACTGCTCCGCCTAGAGTAACATTACCACTTACTTTAGTATCATCATATACTCGAGCTTCGTCTTGGATTTTAACTGAGTCAGTAACTTTCATCTTATCTTTAAGTTTATTAAATTGACCGTCTTCAGAACCACTTAAGAGAATTGATGGTAGACTATTTACTAAATCATTAGCTTTCCCTAAGATATTTTTCCTATCAATAGCTTTAATTCCATCCTTGACTCCTTTTTGTAAGAGAGCTTGAACTGGATGGGTAATTACTCGTTTAACACTACCTAGTACACCAATGTCATTCTTATATAACTCCACCAATTTATTTAAATAAAAAGTAGTAGATAGATTAGATTTAATAAAATCATCAATACCAACATTGGTTCCTAAAGAGAACATAGATTGCTTAGAGTTAGCTATGATAGTGTTATTGATACTCTTAAGAATTTGGTTATATGTATAAGATCTTGAAGCTGCACCTTCAATAATTAAATTTTCATGATAAGCTAATTGACTAACTGTTCCACGGAAACCCGCCGTATTAATTTTAGCTAAAGTTATGAAGTTAGTGCTAATACGTTCTAAAGTTGAAGCTACTAATTTTCCTTCATTAGTATCTACTGAGAATTTTATATTAGAAACGTATCCCCTACCAGAGTTAAAGTGTTTCTTTTCTTCCTCGTTAAGTTCTTTTAAATTACTTGGAAAACCTTTACTAG
>CYGL01000273.1_pt1 | contig 24385 bp, 37 predicted proteins | sample 485531 | NCBI WGS metagenome assembly CYGL01 (sample SAMEA3497897, study PRJEB9818) | human gut metagenome | reverse complement strand
GCACTCTTCGTTGTCCATCGTTCGACGGCCAGTTCGGTAGTGGCTGACTGCGCTCTTGTTGATGCCGAGCAGCTCGGCTAGAGCGGTAGTCGTTCTTCAGTCCGTGTCGTTACGATCACGGCATCTAAAAATTTTTCAACTCTCATTCTATTGATATTAAGAGTGATAACATGACAGCTACCAGTCATAACACCAGTAAGACCTGATGTAAGGATTAAATGTATTCTCTGTAAATTCATTTCTCAATCTACAGCATGATGCAAAGACTATCAGCACTATCTGAAATATAGGTAAAGAATGAATGCCCCTCTGCATACATTTCTGCACAGAAGTCCTTATATTCTTTATCTATAATATCCTTGCCATCATGTACCATTGCTAATGTTTCAACAGGGAAGGTTAAAATCTGCTTAGTTCTAAGTTTATTGAAGAACTTCATAAACATCTTCTGAAGAACATTAATTGCAGCCCATTCAGGCTTAGTTCCATCAGGGTAGTAAAACTCTCCAAACAATGAACTAAAGTATGTATGGTCATAATAAGATACATTTGTAAATGGGCTTTGGTAGCTCCTGTTTCCTGCTGGTTGATTAATACCATAGATAAACTGTTTGAAAGCTTTCTCTATGAAATCTCTGACTGTCCTTTGAACCTTACAATGAGAATTTGTTACAACACAATCAAGATTCTCATACCACTTATCTCCAAACTCTGCAATGATGTAATAGTTTAGAGCAATGAAGTATTCTCCAAAGGCTACTGCACCTTTACATTGAGAAGAAAGCAAGAAGGTGAGATTAGTTATTTGTCCACTAAATGATTGTAAATCATTAGGAGGACCTGGTGTTACACCATCAATATTACCTACACCTTCTGTCATAAGTGGGTAAAGAGTATCTGCTTGACAATAGAACTTCAAAGTAGGTACACTAGCTTCATCATGAGGATAGATTATATGATTCTCAACATCTACTTCATACTGCTTTGCTACCTCTGGATAAAGAATATTAAGTTCATCCTTCATCCTCTGTCTCTGAATAATTCTATTCTTTGTCTTATAAACTTCTCCATCAAGATTGGCAACATTCTTCTGAGTTACATTAGCATTAGGGTCAGTCTCTGAAGAACTAGCAGCATTATCATCAGAATCTGCATAGTTAGACATATAATCAATCCTTTCTCTAATGAACCTAGACTCCTCATGCTTATTTCTATAGATAATATAAGCCTTTGCTACATCAAAGTGCTTCTCATTCATAAGTATATCCTCAACTTTATTTTGGATTTCTTCAATACCTATTGTATCTCCTTCCAAGGTACTAAATAGGGCATAAATCATATCCCCAAGATATTGAGGCATCTTCTTATTACAAGACTCAAAGGCTTTCTTTACAGCCCTGTTAATCTTACTGATGTCAAATTCTTCTTTGCTTTTGTCTCTTTTTATTACTTGCATATCATAAAGTATTTAGCCATTCTCTCAAATCATTTACTCCTGTATCTGAAATTCCCATAGGCACTTTAGGTCTTGAAGTGAGATAAGAGTTAAGCTCTTCTCCTATTACAAAAGGACTTCTCATTTCTATTTGGCCATTCTTTCCAAACTTCAATGTACCTTGTGCTCTTGTAAAGGGGCAGTACCATACAAGAGGGGTTAAAGTCCTCTTATTGACCACAATAAAATCATAGTCAAGCAGCTTGAAGTCTTTGAAATACTCATCCTTATCCATATTCTGCCTTATAATAGCCCAATACAGTCTGGCTTGAATATCATATCTCCAATCTACAAGGGATTTATAGAAATCCCACTCTGTATGGGAACTTGTTTTCAAATCTACTGGCTTTACCCACTTTTCTTTATGATTGACTATAATTAAGTCAGCCATATTTCTGTAGGTTATACCACGAAACTCTCCTTTGAACTTCAACTGATATAATCTTTCAATATCTGGTTCAAATGGATTATCCTCTGCAAAGTAGAACTGAGTGGATTTGCTCTCTTTCAATGCTCTTACTGCATTGCACACATCTTGATAGGTCTGAGTATCAAGTATAGTTCTACTGCCTGCTATGAATAATAGGTTATAGTAGTCAGCACCTTTCTCCTTGATAACCTTAGCCCTTGTCTCAGGCTTCCAGTTCATTTGATAACTCTGACATTCAGTCTCCTTAATGATTGCATCATCAGGAATTGTAATAAGACTCCTATAAGAATCTCCATACTGACTGAACAAAGATTTTACTATCTTTGTAATAGAGTCTGGAGTAGAAGGAAATTCAGCAACCATAAATCTTTCATCAAACTCTTTTTGACCACCTGTGATAATACTGTCTACAGCACTAACAAAAGTAAGAGAGGGTGTTTCTATCCTGTCAAATAATTTATCCAAGTTATTGAATCCTTCTCTCTCATATCTTGCAAGAGTTGAATAACTTAGTGCTGGGTCTGCCCTATATGTTTCTTCAGATACATCCCAAGATATATCCTTTAAGCTTTTTCTATTCATCTTCTACATGACTTATAGTTAATTCATAGTCTATCTCCATTTCCAAAGTTTGCAAGATACCAAGCCTTCTCTTAACTGCCTTTATAGTATCTTTGAGATTATCCTTGAAAATTAAAATATTATCACTATACTCAAGTGTAGGACTTTTATTAGCTTCCTTTATCAGTTCTTGTATTACATTCTTCTGCATATTGTTTGAATATTTCTATAGCTTGTAACAATTGTTTCTTACTATAAATCTCAAAGAAAATACTTTTTACACCTTGCTTAGATTGTTCTTCTAAATACCTCCTAAACAGCTTTTTCTTTAGATAGTACACATCATTTTCCATTCCTTTAGCCTCTATCCAAACATCTACATTATTATGTCGGATATAAAAATCTGGAGTATATGTAATTGGAAGTATTGTGTTACTCTTAAGATTAAGAAGTTTTGGAGGTTTTCCACCTTCATTAATCCTCTTCTTATATTGAGTGTCAGTCTCCTTATCATAAAAAGGGACAGTACAAGGCTCAAAATTCAATAATACAATCCTCTTAGGCTCATACTCAGGAATAAATCCTTGTTCTACTAAAGTATTATAAATAGTTTTTTCTAGTTGAGACTTAAAAGTAATGCTACTACCTTTACAGATAGTAGCATTTCTAATTTTCTTATTAACCATTATTCTTAAACAATTCCTTGAGTATGTCTCTTACAATGCTGCAAGCAGTCTTGGCATCTTCAACAGTCCTAAATGCTGCAAAATTCCTATAGTTCTTGATGTGTGCTTTATTAGCCTTGGTAATCCTTCCATCAAACATAGAAATTACATATATTTCAGGACTCTTCTCAATATGGTCCTTATACTTTTTGTCCAACTCAATGGCTACTTCTCTAAGTACCATAGAGAATGCAGCAGCAGGATAAACACTGTCAATGGTATTGAGATAATTATATACCTTTTCTACCTTCCAGCCAAGCCTTTCTGCCAACTTTTCAATATAGTAATTAAGATCCATAGGTATTTCAGTAGGTTTAAGCACTTTATCTATATCAAAGTCAGAACCAGGTGAGACAGTAATAATACCTGCTTTAATCAGTTTAGGCAAAGCTGCCTTGGTAATCACTGCACTTTCTACCACAGAACCTTTACCAAACAGAGGGTGTTTAGTCTTAATTACCTTGACAATAGTGTCTCCAATCTGTACTTCTTTTCCGTTTTTCAAATAAAATTTTTCCATGTCTTTTGTTTTTGTTTTTATTGTTTAATACTCTTGGTACCATTTAATTGGTACCCCATATTTATCTTTACACATATTACTTATAGTAGCAAACAGTTCAGATGGCATCCTCTTATTAAGTCTTGCATAGTATGCTGGATGCTCAATTTCAAGAATGTCATTGAATTGTTTGTTAATGTAGGGCTTGAATGTCTGAGCCTGCCTCCCAAATAGAACATAAATAATGCCAGTCTCACACTCTGATAAGTGTTTTAATAAAGCAGCTATAAACGGCCTCCATAACATTACATGAGAACCAGCTTTATTCATTTCTACTGTGAGTGCAGAGTTTAACATTAATATTCCCTGTTTAGCCCAACTTTCTAAAGTGGGGTCAAAGATACAACTATTTTTTGGAATTTCAAAATTTATAGCTGCCTCTTTAACAATTTGTAGAGATGGAGATAAATTTTTCTCTTGCACATCAGCCCTATTTCCAAATAGTATGCCAGTTGCAACTCCCTTTTGTGGATAGGGGTCTTGACCTAACATAACTACTTTTAAGTCCTTGAGAGGACAAAGCTCAAATGCTCTGAATACATCAGATTGGGCAGGACATAGAGGCTTCCTCCTATATTCTTGTCCAACCTTAGTCATTACATTGTTTAGCTCTGCCCTATCAATTACTTTCATCCAATCTCCAAAGTATTCATCTAATGTCATATCAACATCATTATGTCATCCATATTGTCAATAAGGCATTCATTCAGTGCATCATTAGTAGTGGCAGATGGAGTAGGTTTAATAGGTTCTATAAAGAACTTATCAAAATTATCTACTACAACTTTTACCTTTTTACTCTCTGGGTTGACACCAAACTTGTAATCAGGAAGACTTACTTCTCTACTTGTATAGAAAGGAATAAGTTTCTTAATAATACCTTTGTTAATCAACTTGTCAGACTCTAAGAATACTTTAGGACTAACATGGCATACAGGTCTATAATAGACCATATTATCGCCACCTTCTTCTGTATGTACCTTTCTTGCAGTTAGTGTACATAACAGCAATGGAGCATAGCTTTCATCAAAGATAATGCCTTTGCCTCCATAATACACTTCACCTTTGCTAGTAGTTATCTTCTGCAATCTTTTACCATATCCTACATTAATAAATAATTGAGTTATAATACTATCAAAGGTTCTTCTCTCCTGACTTGGTGCATTATCATACAATGGCAGTATTATCCTCTTGGTTCCTATAGATGATGGATAATGTATCCTCTCTAACACTAAGCTCTCCAAGTATCCTCTTGCAATCACAGGAATCTCTACCTCATCATCATTTACTTCAATGATAAGACTTCTCCTAAATACATTGTTACTATCAAGAGATAGATTCATTTCAAGCTGGCTTGGACCACCAGAATCACTGCTATTGAAAACACTCCTTACATTACGTGCAAATCTTGGGTTAAATTCCATTATACTTCAGTTTTGAGATACATTGTTTCCGCATTATATGTGGTAAGGAATGGCAGGTCTCTGTCAATGAGAGGCTCACACTGATTAGCACAGAAGTTTACAAACAGATTGACCATATAGGATGCAATCATATTTGCACAGAAGGTAGTTTGTTTATAGGAACAGATAGTTTCATCAGCTTCTGCATCAGAGAATAGGAACTCATTATTGTACCTATTGATGTTGTACTCATCATCTCCCTTGATGCACAATACCTGAAATTCTTCTGCTGCTAATCTACCATCAATAAACAAGCAATTCTTTCTCTCCTCCTCTGGTTTGGATTGAACATGACTCAACCACTTATTAAAGAAGAGTTTTCTTGCTGCCATGTTATCAAAGCCACAAATCATAATGTCTGATGCCTCAGATTCATCAGTGAATCTTTCACTTATTGCAAAGATACTACTATAGCCAGCATAGTTCCTAATCATCTCAGCCAGTGCAGATACCTTAAGTCTACCTAAATCAGACTGACCATATAACTGACCTGACATATTGACAGCTTCCACTATGTCATTATCATAAATAAACATAGAAGCTGGCTTCATTCTTGCCAATAAGAAGCCTACATAGCTACCAATACCACCTACACCTGCCAAAATGATAGTCTTCTTCTGAATGTTCTCATACCAAATGGCAGAACTAAACCTACTTGTAGCTTCATCTACCAGTAAAGTTGCAGAGTTTGTAGGTATTTCTTGATGTGCATCTTCTACAGCTTGGTCAAGAATAGCCTGTTCTTCCTCTGAAAGTTCAAAGCTAATGCTGTCACCATCATCTTCTACAGAGTTACCCGTCCTTATAGCCCAAGTTTCTTCAACTAAACTTTTGAAATGTTCATTGATAAAGATTCTACCTGTTGTATTACTAGTGCTACAATATGCAACTTTATAGGTATTAGGTACACCATTCAAACTAATAATGTTAAGAGAGGTAATGAAGCCCATTCTAATACTATTAAGGACAGTATTGAGGGTACTAAGATCAGCATATCCCACCTCATTATATTCACGAACATCATCCTCATTGGTACTTTCCATAAGGGAATTATAAGCTTCATCTGCTCCTTGTGGGGTTGTTACTTCTTCATTCATAATATTAAATACTTTTGAAGTGCATCAATATACCCTTTGATATAATCATTTTCAGGAAGTTTTGTAAGCTCCTCTATCATATCATGGGCACAAATAGCACAAATTTCTGTTTCATCAAAGCCAAGCTCTTCTAATTTCTCATCTGTCACATACCATGTCAGATATTCTGCATAGGTATCTGCCCACATTTTGAAATTTTTCATGCCTTCTTCACCATTACCAAATCTCTTTTCATACAATGCAGGCATTGACTTAGCCCATTTGGTAATGTCAATCTTACTATCATTAGAGATAATAATGCTGCCTGTAATCAATTGAAGTACAAGAGATTTCAAAGTAACTTTATCAAATGTCACCTGACCATAAGGTATGTCATATCCCACTTCAAATGGCAAATCATCTACATCATCAAAGAGGGTTGGCTGAGTCACCTTAGGCTTTTTAATCTCCTTCTTGACCTTCTCTGCTTTAGCTTGCTTGATTTCCTCAAGCCTTGCTGCCATGTCTGGAAAGGAATAATTCTCATCTTCTTTCTCTATTTTAAGATAGAACCATTCAATCTCATCTGCATCACTTACATATTCCTTAGTATCATGCTTTTCTACCATCACCAAAGAACTCATAAGATACAGACTCTCTGACCTGCTTTGACTTGATTCTCCTTGTGATTGCAGCAGTATAGGAACCTGCATTATTCACAATGAGAGATACAAAATTATTTCTGTCCCTACCTTCTTCCTTTAGAGTAGCAGTGTCTGTTCCACTAAAGAAAGTACTCATATTGTTATGGGAATGTATAAGACCCATCTGACAATCAAGTAGCTCAGGATTTTCACACATATAGGCTATCACATCAGGATTCATATCAAACTCCGTATAAGCTTGAGTTCCAATATCCATGATGTAAATATCCACACATCTTATTATAAGGTCATTGTTCTCAAATGAGCCTTCATGTGTAAAGAATAGTGTACCTGACCATTCAGTACTCCATACCTTCTGACAGGCAAACCTTATCTTTCTTTCCACTTCTGCTGGGATAATCAACTTATAATTATAAGTACCTGACTTCTGTACCAAGCTGATTGCCTTCGTGGATTGCTTTGTTTCTTCCATATCTGTAATTTAATACTTTGAGTATTGTTGTTAATATGTATAATGCAGTCTGAATATCAAGAATTATACTCTTATTCTCATTCCTCACTTCTGCAACATCTGTAATATCTACAGTTACCTCTCTCCCTTTGAATACACAGACTTTCTTGCCTATATACTGAGCATAGTTGTTTACATTATTCCTGCCTCTATTATAGTAAATCTTTCCATTGTCTATGATACACTCTCTCAAAATATCCTGTCTCTTCAAATTTGCAAATTTAGCAGTTAGTTCCTCTTTATTGAACTGGTCATTATACCATTTAATGAACTCATTACTAATGAGTACAATAAATTCAATAAATGACATTCCAATAGAATAAGAGCCATTGACATAGTTAAATTTGAGCCTCTTAGAGTTAATAAAGTACCTAACAAACTCCTTGAATTTATCATGAGTAATGGCACCTCTATAGTGATTAGGAGACAGGCATGTAGTGAATCTATCCATACCTGCTTCCATACCATCGGTACCTAACCTCTCCAAGTAATGAAAAGGTCTTCCAGCAACAGATTCTACAGTTACATACTTACTCAGTTCAAGGCAGAACATATTCCACATATCCTCATCATAATCCCTATTGAGGACACTAATAGTACCATTAATAGGACCACTGCCTGTACAAGGATTTTGGAATTGGGTGAAATCATTTGTAGGGATACTACTGATATGACTGTGCATATAACGACTTCTGAAGTGAAGCAGTGTATATTCTGACCTGTTAAGTGTGAATCCTCCATCCAATGTGCCATTATACATTACTCTCATCTTAGCCCACAGATGGTTAATATCCACAAATCTGTCATGCTCATTAGTTACCCTTACATGAAGGAAAATGTACAAGAATAAATATACCATTGAACTTGGTATAACCAATTCTCTCCTTTACTGTAGTATTTGTAAGTGCATTAACAACCTTTTCTACCTGGTTTTCAGGTAAATCAGTAATAGCACATGCTTTATACATGCTCCAGTCATTACTATTCATTCTTACAATACCACTACTAGGAATATAAGTAGATAAAGGCTCTATATTCATCCAAGATTTGAACTTGTCCAAACTCCAATATCCTTGCATATCAACTTTATCTTCTCCAAAGAAGTCATTGAATATGCCTAATACTCGGAGTGGCTTATCCATCAAGGAGTTATATAATTCCTCTATCTTCTCCTCAATTAATTTAATTACTTCTTTACTCATACTACTGTAAAAAATAGGTAAGGGGGAATATTTCTAACCTCCTTACCTACTGTTATTTACCTTTGTTAATTGACACCCATTCCTGCGAACATATCATCAATCTCATCATCAGAGTAAGGAGAAGCTGACTTAGGCTTATACTCCTCAGAAGGTGCCTCATTTAATTCAGCCTTACCCCCAAGAATATCAATCACTTCCTCTTTCTCATAATCCTCAATTGTGCCATTGTCCTCAAGGATTTCCACCAACTTGCTGATAGCAGCCCTTGCTACAGCATCAACACACTCACCTCCATTACTTGCAGGTGCTACAGGAGTGTTTACAGGTGTTTCCTCCTTCTTAGCCTCAGCTTTAGGAGCAGCAGGAGCAGGCTTTGCAGCACTATTGCTCTGTATCAATGCAATAAGGTCAGCAGTCTTACAATTAGTAGGATTCTTACCAAACTTCTTTACACAGGCATCCTGTAAACCCATAGATTTGATAGCACTGTATGCCTCAGTTCTACTCATTGCAACAGCACCACTTCTGATTTTCTTGTTGGTGTTAGTAAGCATGAAAACCAACTCATTGGTGATAGTTCCCTTATAAGGAACATCATGTGGTAGAACTGAAGCATCATTCTTCAATTCAACCTTTGATGTGCCTTCAAAGAAGGTCATACCATCATAGTCAATACCATTGGCTCTCAAGTCACTCTTCAACTCAGCAAGGGTCGTGGCTGCTGACATAATAACACTTTTCTTCTGATTCTTAGTCTGTACGACTGTAATTTTTCTTGCTTCCATGTTTTCACTTTTTTTTTATAAAATTGAACTTATTGAAACTTTAATCTATGCGAAAGGGCAAATCATTCCAATCATTGTCCTCTTGTCTTGAAGAGATAAATAAAGGCTTGATTATTCTAAGGAACTCATCTTTACCCTTAGCCTTATACAAGTCTGAAATATCTTTCCCTTCATTAAAGGGTGGTAATACTACATTAGTAAAACCTGTTTCCTCAGCTAACTTCTGAGCATCTTTCAATCCTGGCTCATCATTATCCAAGCAAATGAAGATTTGTTTATATCTTCTTTTCAGTTCACTAATTGCAGTATCACTCATCCTATATCCCTCACCTTGAATGGCAAGAGATGGAATACCTGTGTTAGCCCATAGACATAAAGCATCCTTCAGTGAAGAACAAATGCAAATCTGTTCCCCATATTCAGGTACTTTAGTCCATAAACTAATTACAGAGTTATCATGTTTGTTACTCCATTTATAACCATTCTTATTAAAAGGTTGATATATCTTTAGAGTAACTTTACCTTCCTTGTGTTCTACATAAGCATAGGCATATTTGTCAGCCCCAAACACATATCTATGACCATCTTTTATGATAATCTTATGTGATATGGGATAAACTTCTGCATACTTGAGCCAATCAAGACTTATTCCATAGGATTTCCAATATTCAACATCATAAGATGCCCAATCTCTGACTTTGCACTGTAAGTCAGTACTCTTTCTGCATTCAATGGTACTTCTCACAGCACATGGAATATGTTTATGAACATTAGGTGTTCCTATAGAGCAGAGCTTTGGTATGTCCTTGCTTATCCTTGTTAGGACTTCCCTGTAGTTACACCCCCACATCTGACAAAGGAGGTCAAATACACCTCCTCTATCCTTGGTTGCAAAGTCCACAAAATATATCCTCTTTCCATTAGGAGAGTACAGACCAAATGATGGCTTGTTATCTTTCCTAAGAGGACTATGTATAATACAAGGAATTTCAGTGACTCCTAGATAGAATGACAGAATATTTGCCTCTGTTGTCTTTTCTAGGATGTCACTTAAAGTAACAGAAGATTTACCTTTGCTGACAGCCATGCTTTTTTTTTTGAGAGATTACTACTTATTTTCCAAAATCCCAAGGATTGGACTCTTCTGCCTTGGGGAAAGGCATATCACTTGAACCAGAGTTACTGAAGTTAGTAGCTTCAACATTATACTCCTTCAAGCCACACACAGTAAACTCAGTAGTAGGATAAGCTCCAGCAGCCTTTCTTTCCTGTAAGTCTGCATCCAACTTGCTATAGTCAGTGGTAATGTTCCTCAAGAACATCTGGTCATAAAAAGCCTGATACTGCTTGTTATCATCGGTGGTTTTTACACCAAACAATACCTTAACCCTGTTATTAGGTTGCAATGCAATAACATCTCTCAGCTCCTTGAAATTGCCCTTGAAGTAATCCTCAATGTGTTCAAGTCTTGCTTCACAATCCTCAGGATTATCTACCATAACCCATTTCTCATTGACATACTTCATTACATTAGGAATGTTAAGGTATGCCTTGATGAAGTTAGTAAGCTTTTCCTCACCATGATAAGCAGGTCTGTAGTCCTTATCAATATTGGCAGGGCCATTCTTATACATAGGAATCTCATGTGCCTTAGCCTGCTCTATAGTAACCCAAGCAGTTCTACCATACTTATCAATTACCTGTACCTTAGTCTGGTCTCTATTGTATCTGTATTCCTTTCTGATGAAGAAAGTTACCCTAGTGGTAAATTCAATACCACCACACTTCTCAGCATCAGTCTTAACAATGAAGTCAAGTCTGATATTCTGTACTTTGTGCTTGTCCTCACCTACCTCAACTTCACCTAGATATTCAGGGTCATTTTCAAGCTGGGTATTATACAGCTTCTCTAACTCTGCTTTGTCAGGATTCACAGCCAAAACAAATACAGGAGCTACACCTGTATATCTCTTTACTGCATTGCCTTCTTTACTCTCTGTTCCTTTACTGAATGCCATAAAAGCATATCCAACTTTTTTATTATTCTTGCTCATATTCTTATTTTTTTTAGTTTCTAATTAATTAATCTTCAAAGGGCAGTTTGTCACCAGCTTCTGCATCATTGTTGAAAGGATTGGTAGGGTCAAAAGGAGACTCTTCACCTGCCTTTACTTCTGTCTCAGGTGCCTTCTCAGTATCATCTACTGTCTCAGGAGCAACATTTTCAACCTCAGGCTCTTCTACATGAATCTCATATACACTAGCCTCTTCATTGAATACTACTACACCAGCCTTAGGTTCATACTTAGTAACCTTTACAGGCTTACCATCCTTACCAACCTTACCAGTATCTTCTACCTTCTTGACAACCAAGTCTTCACTTGTGAGGCCACCTGTCAAAGTCTTGACACCCATCTCATGTCCCTCAATCTCCTCAGTCAGAGCATTATACTCTGCATTGAGTTCATCAATCTTGGCAGCAATCTTATTCTTCTTCACTACCAAAGGATTAACATTCTGTGCAATTCTCTTTACACCTGCAAACTGTCTTACTGTCAATGTCTTATTCATAATAATTGAACTTTTTATTCTTGTATGATATACCTGTGCCTATATACTTGTATATGGTTCTTGCAGTTATGTGTAAGAGATTTTATTGCAGTCCCTAATTGTTGGATAAGTAGTTTCTATACCTGACAGTCCATCTAAAACTATTATAGGGTGTCTACCTTCACCACTAAGTAATCTGCTTTGTACTCTCCTCTTTATCCCTTCTACCATACGGTTATTATTATTAAGCTTGTAGGTACACCTACTCTAAGATTAGTTTATATTTATTGTTTTAATTTATTTCTCTATCTATATGATTTACAAATGGAAGATTATTAGGATTAGGAATAAAATGCACAGCAAGGAGCCTATGCAAAGTAAAATGAGTAGATTTACCACCCTTACTAAGTCTAACTTCCATATATCTACCATTGTTCCATATCTTCATTGGGTGCTCTTGAGAGCCTTTAATTCTCACAATCTTACCTAAATTAGATATTTTGTATATTCCTTCATATCCTTTTATATTCTTCCATTCTTCAACCATATTTTCTTACTATTAAAAGATTTGTAATAACTTTCTTTGCCCCGTATTACTTAATGGATTAGGAGCACTCCATAGCTTGCATATCATAAACTTTCCTTCAAAGTATTCTAAGGCTTGATTTAGGCAGGAACTCAGCATAGTAACATCCCTCTCCAAGTACTCTCTAAGTACTGAGGTGTCAATATCTGACTTACCCTTTTCAAGACAATAGTCTGTGATTGCTTTAAGTGCCTTGTGTATAGGCACCTCACCAAAGGCAGCCAACCTTGATAATTCTACAGTCTCATTCCTATCCATAAATCTCTCTCAATTTGTCTACTACTATAGACAAATCATTAGGAATTTCATCAGGAAGGTCATCCAATGCACCAAGACTGTCTTTAGCAGGATACTCCCCATCAAACTCCTTGACAAAGTGCTTGATAGGTCTCTTGTTTTCTGCATCATATCCTACCTTGCCAAAGAGGATAATATCAAATTTACCCTCAGGAGTAATATAGTCATCAACCATCTTTCCAGTGGTTTTGAACTTATAGGAAATGGAGTCACCATTCTTATCCTTATACTCCTCATAATGGGCACAGCAGATGATATTCTTATTCTCAGGAAGTCCCTTGAAAGCATCAAAGATGAGACCCATTCCATAGCCAATCTGCTTAGGAGTATCCCATCCACCTTTCATAGCATTTGCCATATAGAAATCCTGTGCAAGATAATTGAAGTCATCAATTACAATATTCTTGAAAGGAGATTTCTTTAGCATATTTATGAGTTCTGCTATCACTGCAAACCTATCAAGACCTGTAAGACTATCTACCTGCACTCTATTGCCTGTACCAAGGGCATTTGCATTTACAAGTTTCTGTGTAGGCTTACCTACATTCTCTACTCCAATACTGCCCTCAATCAGCTTAAAGTTAGGATTAGGAACACCTCTGCCAATGCACTGAATGACATAGGTTTCCTTTGGGTCAAGCCCCCTAATTCCCAACTTCTCTCTACCACAATAGGAGGTAGTTTTTCCGAAGCCTGATTTTGCTAAAACTAGAATTTTTGCCATTGTTTTTGTTTTATAATGTTACTTTTACTTGAAGAGGGTTGCGAATTTACTAAATAATCCAGTATTACGCAAGCTCTTATTCTTTTTCTTTATTCCATAACTAAAAAATGACTTAGCTGCTGCACCTCTTATGTGCTTCAAATAGTCATATATTTTAGCTATTTCACCTTTGTTGTCTGGCCTTGGAAGTTCTTCAAATTGGCATACTGCGCCATCAAAGAATAATGGACATAGCCCACCCATCTCACCATCTCTATTCACTATCATTTCAAGAAATCTGATATTATCCTTAAACTTGGATATATCATATCCCTCATACTCCTTTAGTGCAAATCTAAATGGTGAAAACAATCCAAGAACCACATTGCTATCCCTTGAAGTGTACTTACTATCTCCTAATCCAGCAACAGAAGGTCTTACCCTACCAATCTTGAAAGCCTCATTGCCCTCTTGGTCAAATGCCTGCTGTTGAATGATGATAGGAGAATAGTTATACCTGTTTCTGAGATACTTGGCACAGTACTCACTCAGCTTATCCATAGATTGCTTGAGAGTCATTCCTCTTTCAGTATCTATGAGATTGATAGTATCTACTATGACCAACCTGTATTCATTAGGATTATCTTGCTCATACCTGTCAAACACTTGTCTGTTCTGTACTATGCCAAGCTCATCCTTATATTGACCAGCCTTAGTATATACTGTGCCATGCTCCTCTGCATAATTCTTACAGTACTTATATATTCCTGTAGGATTTGCAGCTTCTTCAGGGAATATTACATGCTCCTCAAAATACTCAAGTATGTCTTGGATTTCCTCGCTGTTGATTATATCCAAGACTTCCTCAGATATTGGAGAGGTAGTACTCCTTAACTCTCTTGGACTAACTCTTATCTTGCCCTTACTGAAGTCAAATAGTAACCAAGATATAAATCTTTGCATAATCCTATCAGGAGTCTCCTCCAAAGGAAAATACAATATCTTGATGTCAATATCTGCCTTAGTAAAATAGCAGAACATGAGAGGCTTGTAGATAAAAGTGTAGGAAGTGAATTGAGATTTACCTCCCTTAGTGAAAGAAGTTATGGTATAATAGCAACTTTGCTCAATACCAATGAAATCTTCACTGAATCTTTTGAAAGGAGATGGGATGCAATTAAGCTGCCCATCTAGGATTCGTTGCCTTCTTTCTTCAAGATTGGCAATAACTCTTTCTCTTAAACTTATACTTTCCTTCATACTATCTTAATGTTGTAGCCCAGTCATTCCTAAGAGTTTCTTCCTGGCCAGCATTCTCAATATAACTAATCAATTCTGAGTCTCCTTCAACCTCACCAGCAGCACCAACTTTCTCTTTGAATATGAAATACTTCAATAACCTCATATATGTATAGTTCCCATTGAAACCCTCCACATACTTACTGGTTGCCTGTATGATTTGCTCATCAGTATAAGTATTTCCATACTTCTTAAAGAATAGCTTCAATCTTCGTACAATCAAAGCTACTCCATCTGCCCAATAATAGTTAGTACCATCTTTCTTGCCCTTAGGAAATATCTCCTTGAGTCTTGTAGCCAACTGAACCAACCTATCATTAGGTTCTTGTTTATTATCAGAGTCTACAATTACAGAATCTATTACCTCAGTACCTTTATTAGTGAGTCTCCATCCAACCTGCTGAAACAGGTCATCCCTGTTAGCAGTTATATAGCCTTTCTTGATTAGCCCCTTTTGAGCTGCATCAAGGTCAGCATTATTATGGATGGCAAGCATTAAAAGGGCCTCAGCAAGACTAATATTGTTCTTCTGGCATCCTTCCTTACTTAAACATATTGTCATAGCTTAATGTCATTAATACTATCAACACTAATGATAGAATCCTCAGAGTACTCCTCTATCATCTTCTGCACAAGTTCTTCTTCCCTTGTATCCTTGAAATAAGGTATGATGATAATAGGAGACTTATGTCTAAGTATTCTACCAACTCTTTGCTTTACTACAATCTCCGAACTATTCAAGTTGCAGAATATACCTATCCTACAATTAGTCAAGTTCACACCTTCATTGAGTATGTTACAGGCAGTGATATGCTTAATCTTGTTAAGATTAAACATTTCAAGGTTCTTTACTGAAGCCTTATTCTTCGAGGTGATATTGTATTTACCTAACCTCTCTGACTGTCCAATACTACTACAGAAAGTCAAAGTCTTGTAATTCTTGAATTTGTCAAGAAGAGATAATACAAGAGCTTCCTTTTGTTCAGCACACCACTTTAATCTTTTGCCTGCTGTTGAAAGCCATAAGTTCTTTATTCTCTCATTTCTTGAGTTAAAGTACTTATTCTTGTACCACTCTATAAGTGAAGAGACACTATCATAATAACCTTTCTGAGTAGTAGTAATCTCCTTACCAAATCTCTTGGTTTTGTATTTACATATAGAATTATCCAAGGTTAAAGGCAACAGATATACTATAGGCTCAGGCAATACTTCATCCTCTACAGCTTCTTTGAGGCCACACTTAATGACCTCAGCCTTATGGTTGTAGATGAAATAATCCCTCATGTCTCTCTTAATAGTGGCAGACAGTCCAATGAAAGACTCATTGATATGAATAGTCTCCAATACATCAATTCTTGCTTCTGACAAGTGCTGCATCTCATCTGCTACTACTACATCAAAGCATGAGTTCTCATAGTTCTTCAGTGACTCATAACACTCAATGGTAATATAGTCAGACTTGATACCTCCCCATTTCTCAATCTCATCCTTCCAAGTCTGCTTATGTACAGTCTTTGCCACAAGGATAAGTATAGTAGTAGGACATTCATCATTCCTGAATACCCTATCACATATATGATTAATGAGGTCTATTGCTACCTTGGTCTTACCCATTCCAGTTATCAACTCAAGTATCAAGTACTTAGCCTTATCTATCTTAGATAGAGCCAAGTTATTCACTTCTTCTCTTGTCATTCTTTGTTTACAATACTTTTTAATATACTTATATATTCTTTATCAGTCGCATAGTTTATTTCCTCAAGAAAAGCATAATAGTTATCGGGAGGTTGATATTTCTTTTGTATCCACTCCTTATAAGCTACAACACTTTCAGTCCAATGCTTGAACTTACAATATCTCTTTTCTTTACTATTATAAAGACCAAATAGATTATTATATTCCAAGCATGCCTTAGACTTAAAATGTCCTGTTTCAAGTACAGCTTGTGCATAGACAATATCCTTATGCTCTAAACCATAATAAGACAAAGCCTCCTCCAGGCCCTCCTTAGGGGCCTGAGAGAAGAACTTTGGTTGCTCATTAATAATGGTATCAGCCACCTCTATTACAGGGACAGTATCAACCTTTGGTTGTTGAGAAACTATACTCTTGACTTGCAAGAGTAATGCAATTACTACACTCCACGGCACTACTGTAGCTGTTACAATAAGTGCTTTCAACCATTTATTTCTCATATCTCTCTTGAAAAGAATTTATCCTTGAATCTCCAATATGTGTACCAATCATTCCTACAACATACTTCAGGGTCTAAGTAATACTTTAGCCATACAATCCAAAATACCATGACCTCTACTATGTTAGCAAAAGGTATAATACTGGTAATCAGCATGATAAGTACTATCCATAATGGAATACCTATCTTTTTAGCTTCTTTCCAGTCAAAGTACGTATCACCTATCACTGTGAGTGTATAAGTATGTTTTAGTACATATATTTGAATTATGAAGGATATTAAACTAATAATTATAACCCAAGTCATAGTTACTCAATACCTTTGAACAATGTAGGTAAACTACCATATACAGGAAGCTTACCATCCCACTTCTCAATCCACTGCTGCTTAAGAATCAATGGTGTCAAAGCCTGTGTTCTAAGCTTATTAGCTTCTGCTTCAGCCTGTGCTGCAACTACCTTCTTCTCTGCCTCTGCCTTAACTACAGCAAGCTCATTCTGAGCCTTTTGTGCCTTTTGAATAGCAGCATTCTTAGCATTAACTGCTTCTACAATAGAATTAGGATATTTCAATCCTGAAGTAAGTTGTTCTAGCTGAAAATTCTCTTTAAGCAGTGCCTTAGACAAATGTGCTTCAATAGCTTTCTCTACCATATCTCTGTTTGATACAATCTCATCAGTAGTATACTTATTGAGCTGAATCCTGAAAGCATCCTTTACATAGTTAAAGAGAGTTCCATTGATAACATCATTAAGTTCCTTCCTATACTTCTTGAATACCTGAGGTGATTTACCATCAACAATCTTCAATGAAATAGTAGGGTCAATACTAAACTCTGAGCCATCCTTTGCATTAATTGTGAAAGCAGGATAATCAATTGTCTGAACATAAGTAGGATACTCATAAACTTGCTCAGTAAATGGATTATACCATACTGCACCAGTGACCAAAGATACATCATCTACACCCTTGTCAGAGCCATAGAGGTTTACCTTAATACCCTCACAACCTGCATCTACTCTCTCATAACCACATGAGGATATACCTAACATGGTAAATATTGCCATAAGGCACATAATTAATTTACTCTTCATTTTCCTCTGTTTTAATTAATTTACTTATTATTTCTATACCTACCCATATAGCTACTATTAACAATACAATTCCTGCAATGTTAGCAGCTGTGTTACTCATGGTAAGTAATTGAGTAACAGCATTTAGTGCTATGAATAAACCCAGCACTGAACATACTATCTTGATAATGAATTTTCTCATATTATTAGTATTAGTCCCAAAAACCAAATATACCTAGCCACCATCTTCCTCATAGATATATGACCTTCTAAGGTCTTCCAGAGTTTTTTGTGTCTAAAGTACTTAAACTTTGCTTTCTCGCCATTTTTACCTCCCATTACCTTATATCTAGCTTCTTTCCTCATAGGATATTTGCTAAGATACTTATGAGGTATTTTGTACTTCTTTCCTTTACTCATATTACAAATAGTTGTATGTAATTTCTTACTACTATAGGTTTATTAGGATAGTTTGACTTGTAGCTGTTATACCACAGTAATACCCTATACCTTTTACCTTGTACTATTATATCTATTGATGGCTCATAATGATTAAATAGGACCATCGCGTATATTATAAGTAAAACTATAATCCATATCCTAGTCATAAATTACTTCTTTTTGTTCATCCTTTTCTGGTTTAGGACAACATACTACATACTCAAATCTTGAACAAATTCCTTTCCATTTCCTGTAGTCATCACATGAGTTCTTCTTTAATGCTTTTGCATCAATGAAGTTACTCACACAAAGCATATCATACTTATTAATAGGACTATACATTACATTATCAAAGTACATATCCAGTTTCTGTATAATTGCTTTAATGGTTTCACCTGATGATATAAAGTCATCCACAACTATAAACTTTGTGGTACCAATATTACCAATTCCTTTTAATGAAGAACAATGAGCACTTTTATCTTCTTCCTTCCTGACAATTAGGATATAGGTCTTAGTAGTTGGGTCAATGTTGTGTAACTCATTAAGCATAGCACCTGCAATCATGGCTCCTGATGTGCCTCTTGCTACAAAAGTAATGCTTGTACCTTCCTCAATGTCTTCTTTATATGTATTGAAGATTGCTTCTGCACTCTGTTGTATATAACTATGCTTCCAATAGACACCAAATGGGTAATTTACAACAATGGAATGGTCAAGATGTATAAATTTAGGAACATATCCCATAATCTCTTAGTTTTATCCCACTTAATCAGTAGGTTGTAAAAAAAAGAAGGACAAGGATATTATTAGTACCCCTGCCCTCACTATGAGAACATTCCTATTTAGTCCTCAAACACCTGATAAGTGTATGAAGTACCTCCAAGGTATTCTACTGTTCTCTGCAAATGAGCTTCAAGTCTCTCCTTTTTACTCATTGCAGCCCATTTGCTAGGCTTAAGCCATGAAGGACAAGAATCCTTGTCAATCATATATTCATAAGCCTCCTTGCCCATGTTCAAGGACTGTGCAGCTGGCTTGCACTTTCTTGTATGGAAAGTGATAATCTCTGGATTGGTGCCACCCTCATCAGTCACTCTCATAGAGTGCTTCTCCATCTTGTCCCAATCCTCTACTTTTACCTTAATGGTTTTCTTGTAGATTTTACCAGCTTTGGTCTTCTTCTCAATCACTTTGTGAGTTGTTTTAAGGCACTCCTCCTTGCTGAACATTGTGCTTCCTTGAAGCTCAATACTCAGACTTAACTTGATTTCACTCATGTTTATTAATCTTCCTTAGATTTTTCCTTCATAATTGCAGCAAGCATAAGAGCAGCCATTGTATCTTTTGCTGTGGCTTCTCCCTTATCTGCCTTTTCCTTTAATTCCTCCGCCATTTTAATGCGAAGAGTATGGTTCAAGGCTTCAATGGTACCCATCAACTCTCTTGCATTGAGGAATAGTGCACTTGCTACAATCACCTCAATAGGTGCCTGTACTGTCTTACCTTTGTAGCTTTCTACCAAGTTTTTAACAAGTTCAACATTGGTTAAGCTACCACTCTCTTTGCCACCTTTAATGGCTATTGCAGCATATTCAAAATGCTTCTGTTCCAGATTTCTTTCCAGACCCTTTTCTTTGTTCTTTTCCATTTTTTTTATTTTAGAAGTGAAACAATAAATTGGTGTATCTTAGGACTCGAACCTAACCTCCAACCCAACAGCCAGTGTGCTACCAATTACACCAAGATACAAAGGCAAGTTACACACAGTAAATACCTATTAACACGAAGCCAATATCAATGGCAAGAACCTGTTAAACCACCAAGAACAAGAACATCCCTCCATCAGTCAGACTTCATAGGGTTGGTTATTTTGGAATAACAGACTATCTAACAGTTAAGCATTAGATATTATTTTATTAGCATATGTATAGTATATTTCAACAGATACTTACTATATGTATTCAATAAGGTTAGGGATTAATATCCCAAGTCCTTATTTACTTGCCCAGAGAGTTGATAGTATTATAAATACCTAATAGTGAGTTAGGTATTACAATCTTCAACTTGCTGTACTCTTGAGACTTTTCATCCCTCCATGTCTTGAAGGCTCCTAATATATCTTTGAGTTCAGCTTGGTACTTCTGTGAAGCAACCATATACTCTGAGTTCACCTTACTGGTAGACTCATTGATAGCCTGCTCACAGCTGTACTTCATAGCATTCAGCTGAGCCTGTATCTCTCTATGCTTCTTTTGAAGTTCAAAGAATACATTATCTACCTCTGCTACATCTACAGTAGGAGCATAGGTATAGATGAGAGCATCCCTACCTTTACCATCTACCTTATGTGGGTGTTGGAGCTTATCTTTCAACTCCTTCCTTGCATCAGACAAGTGTCCATCAGGATGAATATACTTGCCTAATACAGCAGCCTCAGTCTCTAACTGATAGTATCTGTTTCTTTCCTTAATAGGAAGAGAAGCATAATACTCTACCTCAGTTAATACATGGCCATAGTTAGGAGCTTCAGGATATGTCAGCCCATTCTCCTTACAATAATCTTCAAGACCAATATTCTGCAAGTCCTTCATCAGGTTCTCCTTAGCTTTGATACCCTCTCTCAACCAAGCTATAAGAGATTTAGCATGTGCTACTGCTTCAAGCAATGGTTGTAAGTAATTCAAAACTTCAGATGTTTCTCCTGTCTGAATAATATTTGCACCAGTGCTGCCTACCAATGCTACCTCGACATTAAAGAAGCATATATTGTTCAGTTGTGTCTCCACACCTTGAATATACTCCTTAGCCAAGTTAGCAATGTGGTTAGCACTTGTAGAAGTCAAGGCTACTCCTTCTTCACCTTCCTTCTTAAAGAAAACCAAGTCCTTTTGCATATCTTACTATTTTAGTTATTCATGTAAAAATGGATTCATTTCTTATTGAAAGAATGTCCTAACAAAGTCATACAGCTTTTCCTATTGAAATTATTGCACTTAAAGTCACGTAGCTTCCTCTTTATATCCCCACATTGAAGCCCTTGCATTTACTAAGTGGTGATAGCTTGCCTATCAGCATCACATTTTGCTTATCTTCAGGTTCCATGCTTAGTAGAAATAGTGAGCTAAATCCACCATTGTATCTCCACTGAGACTCGAACTCAGATATATAGTTTAGAAGACTATTGTTCTATCCCTTGAACTATGGAGACATAAAGGAATTCATATTCACATACAAATTCCTTCAAATTCACATACCTAAAAACAATCAAATTACCTTATATGAGTAATACCTTGGTACTCCCAGTAGGAATTGAACCTACATTTTCTCTTTAGGAGAGAGATGTTCTATCCATTGAACTATAGGAGCATAATGCCCATTATCAGTTAGGTAGCATCTTGGCAATAATGGGCTAAATTAAACTAAATGCCCTCAGATATATTGCTATCTTATACATCTGTCCTTTGTACAGGCTACTAATAATTATTTATTTCATGAAAACTGCAATTTATTATTATTTTATTTTTCTTTTGTTAATATTATTATGTCTACTATATTTATTAAGTAAAAATAATTATAAGTACCATATTAGTTCTAAAAACGTAGAAAAATACAACTATACTAAATATAGATGTATATATTACCTAATGTAATTTCTATGCCATCATTATAATCAAGATAAGTTAATATTGAACATACAATTATATTGATTACAGCAAATATGATATAAATTATTAATACAATCATTTATATTTTTCGCATTATTGTTTAGTCTTTAATTTTAATACCAAATGGTGTACCATCAGCAAATGTGTTGAACTCATAAACCTCATCAAATGGAACCATAGGCCCATACACAAATACACAACCACCGTCTATAACTTCTAATATAGAATAAAAATATTCATTAGAAGAGGTATGTTTTACCCACCCAAATGGCTGATGTTTAAGCATTTCATTCCAACACTCTTCTTTAGTTCTAAAAGGCCGATATTTTGGTTCTATTTTCTCTAATTTTAGAGTTTTAGCATTCCATGTATATCCAGCTATTCCCATCTTAATAAATAATTCTTTCTTAGCTTCTTCTGATGCTGGTATGTAGGGTGATGATGTCCATCCATGTATAGTTGTACCTATAGTAAAATCATGATGTAAATTAATTCCACAATGTGCACATGGGCAGCCATCACTATCTATTATTCCATTAGCAATAAAAGCTCTTTTGCCCATAGTCATCATAATGTCTCCATCCTTAATAGGAAGTTGGTTTTTATCTGGTTCTGGCTTGATACGATAATGTGAAGGATTGTCACTAAAATCAACAGCTCCATCAGGGCTAATATCTACCCAATTATCTCCGTAATAATATTGTATTGTTTTGCCCTCTGCAAAGGCTGATATTATAGGCAGAAGCTCTTTCGCTTGTTGTCTTTTCATAATTTAATTTTTTTTTGAGGTTCTTTCAATTGTATTTTGAAGTTATAATATGGAAATCAGGCAAATCACCATACTTAGCCATAGTGATAAGCATTCCAAAATATCTTCCAAAATGTTCTGCAATTTCTTTTGTTGCACAACCAAAAAATGCAACATCGGAATAAGCAAAACCTATTTCATCACGAGGATAGTAGCAGCCTATACCTGTAGTAGCAGTACAATCAGCACTACCACTAAGAACAAGGTAGTCTTTGCCCTCAACTTCAATCTTACCTATTATTTCCATTTTATCTGGATAAGTATGCTTTCCAGTTGTAAGTAGATTGAAAGGATGATAGATACAAGAATCTTTTGGGTCTTTTGTAAGATTTAACTCATAACCTAAGTTAAGTGCCCTCCTAATGATGCTCAACTTGAACATTGCAACATTTGTTCTACCAGTTGGCCTTATTTCTCTAGACATATGATAAAGGGCATTATAATCAAGTTCAAGAGCATCACAAGCATCCTTAAAAGATTTAATATCTCTAAAAGAACGTTTTAATTCTTCCCTATCAAAAGCTTTAAGAGCCAATTGTTGAAGAACATAGCTATCTCCATAATACCACTCTTTAGCTTGTTCAAGGGTAATAGAAATACATTTACTTTTCATATGTCATTATATAATTTTGTTAAACCATCTGTACAAAGACAATATTTCAAACTCTTCCTCTGAGATTAGCTTGCAGCAACAGAATACCATTACTGCAACAGCTATAAGGGTCTGGAATAGGTATCCATTATCATAGATACTATCTACTCCTGATATGAAAATTACAGCTGCAAAGGCTGTTACCCATAGTAACACACCTTTAAGTATAAGCTTGACTCTCATTTACTTCTTTCTTTTGTATTTGTAGAACTCTTTTCTTGCTTCTTTGCCATTCTTGAAGTCAGTAATAACTATTCTACCAGTAATTGATATAACAGTTATACTATATTCAAAGGCATGTTGTCCACTAAGGATTATTTTCCTTCCATAGACATCTACTATGACTTCTCTTATGGAGCAGTCACAATTCTCTCTGTGGTATGTATGTTTCCTTGCCATTTAATTCATCATTAAATCCCATAAATAAGATTCATACTCACATCTGACTTCATCATAGAGACTTTTAGCCTCATCTAAGTAGATTGAACAAAAAGTAACTTACTTGTTGAAAGTCATTAATGTTACCTTCAAAGGTAACATTAAGCCACTGCTCACAAAAGTGAACAGCAGCTCTCTGTTTGTTTGTAGTCATAATCCTATTCCTTTTATTGAAGTAAGAAAAGAGTTCTACAAATACAA
>CYGL01000272.1_pt1 | contig 24399 bp, 38 predicted proteins | sample 485531 | NCBI WGS metagenome assembly CYGL01 (sample SAMEA3497897, study PRJEB9818) | human gut metagenome | reverse complement strand
AAATGAATGTATCTCCATTACCTCTTGCATTTCCTTCGCCTTTATTATACCTCACATTTTCCTGTTTTGTCAATACCCTTTCACCCTTATGTAACTCTGCTATATATCCATTATAAGGTACATAATCAAGACCATTTGCATGTGAACCACTTGCGGCTTGTTTAGCGGCTTCTATTGTAGCTTTTATCTTTACCCCTATACTTCTTCCTGCAAAGAAACTTTGCATTGCTGAAAATGCACTACTTGCTTCTCTTGAAGCACTCGATGTTGTATTGCTATCGACATTCGGAGATTTCAGTGTTTTATTCATTTTACTTTGCATTTCGCTATGTCCTGCACTACCAACTTTTCCAGATTCGGTTTTTACTTTACCTGTGTTGCTTTGTATTCCACCTGCTACACTATCATCAACTTTAATACCTAAGTCTCTCATTTGTTGCAAAACAGCTGGTCTTTGTGAAGCTTCTCCATTCTGTAATTGCATTAGCAACTGTACCGCTTGCTGTTGCACTGACGGGCTCATACTTGCTAATTGTGTTACTAAACTGTTCGGAACATCTATTCCTAGTTGTCTAAAAAGTGTTGTTAATTCTCCTTTTTTAATACTAACACCATTTGCCATATTTGTCAATATGTTCATTGTTGTTTGTTGCACTGTATCACTTTTACTTGCAATGCTATCTATAAGTGATTGCGGTGCTTCTATTCCTACCTGTTGGAATTTTGTTTTTAGTGTATTTTTGTCCTGTTCCTAATTTCGCTTCTAACTCTTTGTTCGCTTGGTCTGATAACGTCTTTTATTTGTGCAACTGATTCCTCAGTAACACCTGTAGCACCATCAGCTAACGCTTGTTTCATTTGTTCATACTTTTCATTCAACGTTTGTGCTTGTTCTTCCAAACTTTCTCTCGTAGCTGTGTTTGCTGTCTGAAAACTATTCTGCACTTTCAGTAGTGCATCACTTTATTTTTGTGCGTCACCTTCAATTAATGCACTTGATAACCCTTCATAATTTGCAACTGTTTGGTTATATCCTTCCATAGCTTCTCTACTATCATCTATTGCTTTTGTTTGCTGTTTTTACTTTTTCATTTAATCCTTCAACTTTACCCTGTGCCTGTAACATTGCATTGTAATAAGGGTTTGCTTTTCCTGTTCCTAATTCCAAATGACTTATATAATCATCTAGTGCTTTTGTTGCTTCTGCTTCTGCTTTTTTAAGCTTTTGTTTTGTTGCCATTACTTTTCCAAGATTTTCATTGTACAATAATGTTGCTTCTGATTGTTTTTTTAATGCTTCGCCGTACTGTTCTTGCATTGCACTTTGTACCGCTTCTGCTCTTTTCTTTTCTATTACCTGTTGTATTGTATTTTTTAACTTGTCATATTCTTGTACCTGTCCATCAACTATGCTTATTTCCTTTCCTAACGAATCAGAAAGTTCACCTGCGATAAACTGTGCATATGCTTCTTTTCCTGCTAATACTCTTCCCATTTCGCATCTACTGTACCTTGTAACTTTTTCCCACAATGTTTGTTGTGCTGTACTTTCATCATTCGCACTCTTTATCGCATCTAATTTAGATTTATTAGATTCATCATAAGCCTGTTTTAATTCTTTTGTTCTGTCTATTAACATTTGTTCTTCCTCAGACATTTTACTGCCTGCTTTTTTGTAGTTTTCCATTTCTCTTGTATTTGCTATTAGCGCAACTGTTAGAGCCGCTACACCAATTACTGCCGCTCCTGCCGGATTTGTAATGAAACTCATAATACCTGTACCGATACTAGAAAGTGAACTGAACCATGTTCCTGTAGCAAGTGCGGCTGATGTTGCTCCACTCTTATACAATCCTATAGCCTGTACAAGTAAACTTGCCTGTGAATTAAAGCTAACAACACCTTTTCCAAGCTTCAAAAACGCACCTAACAATTTACCACCTGCTAATGTTGCTAGTGGTATTACTGTTGCCATTTTTCCAATGTTCACAATGTTTGTTTTTTCTTGCATCTGACATATCATTGAACTTTTTGACAAGGCTTGTTCCAGTGTCGACAAACTTTCTGACCTCTGATGTTAACTTCTTTCCGATAGATATTGCGGCAGATTCCACTGTACTTTTAAATATCGTAAATGAGCCTTTCAAATTGTCCTGCATTGTTTTAGCCATTCTATCTGACGCTCCATCAGCATTATTTATACTATCTGTTAGATTTTTAAAAATCTTCATCAGATGAATTAACTATAGCCAACAATCCCGACATTCCTTCCTGTCCTGCTAATGTTGCCGCAAGATTCGCCTTTTGTGCTTCTGACAATCCACTAAATCTATCACGCATTTCAACCATTAACATACTAAGTGGTTTCATATTACCATTCGCATCTGTTAATGATATGTTATATTTTTCCATTGCAGCCGCTACTGTATCTGTAGGTTTTGCAAGACGTGTAAACAATGAACGTAAAGCTGTTCCTGCTTGTGACGCTTTAATACCACTGTTAGCCATAAGTCCTATTGCCACTGCACAATCTTCTGCACTATATCCTAGCGCTCCTGCTACTGGTGCAACGTATTTGAATGTTTTCTCCCTATAAGTCCAACATTTGTGTTAGAACGTGAACTTGCTTGCGCTAGTATATCCGCAAAATGAGAACTATCTTTTGCACTTAATCCAAACGCTGTCAACGCATCTGTAACAATATCAGAAGTTGTCGCAAGGTCTTCTCCAGATGCCGCCGCAAGGTTCATAACACCATATATACCGGATAGCATATCATTTGTGTCCCAGCCAGCCATTGCCATGTACTTAAATGCAGAAGCGGCTTCTGTTGCTGAGTACTTTGTTTTTGCTCCCATCTGTATAGCTTTTGTTTCTAGTTGTTTAAATTCTGTTCCTGTTGCTCCAGAAATAGCTTTTACTTCGGACATTCCTGCGTCAAAATCTGCTGTTGTTTTAAGTGCCATTGCGCCTATTGTTGCGAGTGGTACAGATACACTTTTTGTCAACACAGAACCAGTTGCAACCATTGCATTTGACAATCCTGTTAAACGTGTAGATATACTTGCAGAGCTGTTATTAAACTGTTGCAAATCATTTCTAGCAGACGCAAAACCTTTTGTGAATTTTGATGTATCTAGTTCCAAATACGCAACTGCTGTTCCCATATTTATTGCCATTTTATTTTACCTCCTTTCTATTCAAACTGTTTATAAAATTCCTCAAAACTACTGTATTCTTTCTTTTCACATTCTTGTTTCTTTATTATTTTTTCCCCGTTGTCTAACATCATTCTAACATAGCTACACGCTTCGTTAAAACAAAAGGCAGTATAACTGTCCTTTATTCCAAGTATTTCACTTGGCAAACAATTATACTGCCTAGACATAACGAGGACACTTTCTATCTTGCTACTCTTCACGAAAAAACTTTAAGTTTTCCACACCTCTGTTTACATACTCATAAATCTCTAACAACTGTACGAATGTAAGTTTCATACCTGCTTTTTCAATCTCTTCAAAACTCGGCTCTACAAGTGTTGCTTTTGCAATAATCTCTAACACTTTCTTTCTTTCAGCCGATTCCTTAAACACTTTGTCTGGATTTTTGTTTTCCTGTTTTTGTTCTTGTTCATCAGAGTTAAACAATTCATAAGCTACACCAAGCAGTTCATTCGGAAACTCTGTTGTAACAACGTCTATAAGGTCTGGTCTTTTTAGTCTCGCTACAAAAGGTTGTGATTCTGAAAATGGTGTTAATTCCATAACAACACCACTCGAGTACTTTGTAAGTTCTTCAAAAGTTGTAACTTTATTGTTTTCCATTTTTATTGTCCTCTTTTCTTTTTTTTATATGTTTATTTTACCGAAACTCCTGTTTCTTCTGTTCCACTAGAATACACCACAGGCATTCCATTTTCTATATTCTGTGCAACTGTTGCTGAACTAAAATCTGGTAACTCATTAACGTAAGTTCTCTTATAAGGTGCTTCTCCTGTTTTTGGTGCGCTGTTAATAGTATACTCAGATACACGGAATACGTCATCTTCCATAGATTCAGTGAACGGTGTTCCTTGGCAGTTCGGATATGTTGTTTTTTCATATCTAACAATCTGACCACTTGCATCATACTGTGCTGAATATGCGTCAAGTTCAAATACTTCTCCCTTGTCATCACCGCCTGCAACTGGTGGTGTATAGGTGAAATCATCTGTTTCAAGACTTCCAGATATCTCTCCACCCTGTAAAATCTTTGCCAGTGTCGGACTAAATACATTATCAGTTAATGTTAATTGGTGTCCTGTAATTACTGTTCTTTGCGGCTTCTGAGCAATAATCCTATTAAGTTTTACAAGCTTTATTGCATCTGTTGTCTCTGTTTGTGGTTCAACTCCAAGTTTGTTAGAAGTATCAACTGCATACTCTACATAGTTCCCACTTTTACCAGTTCTAATAACTATAAGCGAAACATCTATAGTTGGAATAGCTTCTAATTTCTTTTTTGTATCTGCCATTTTATGTTTCCTCCTTACCACTTATTACTTGTTTCAATTTTACGGCAACCTTGATATTGAAAAGATACCATGTGCCCTTTCACTGTTTCATCATAAAAACTGTCTGTTTCATTGCCAAGATACATAACTAACGGATATATTTGTTTCATGTGTTTTTTAATATCCAGAGCATACTCTTCTAACTCTGAATAATTATGTTTTGGGACATAACACATTATTGTATATAATGGTCTTTCCGCAGATACGTTATATTCTGTTGTCGCACCGCCTTTTTTTAATTACTGTATATTTCTTTATACATTCGCCCTCATGCTGACCTGCAAAATATACATCTATACCATTTTCTTTCAGACAGTCATATATTTGTTTTAATACACTTTTTGTCATTTCAAATACCTCATAAGATTTGCAAAGCCTTTTAAAACTTCTTCACTACAGGCATTTAATGTCGGCTGTAGTATCTCATATCTACGCTCATTGCATAGCTCCAAATAAATGCCATAATAAACACCATGCCCGATATTTATTCTTGTTTTTGTTGAGAATTGCTCTACCCAACCTGTAAGTCTTTGCCTTGCATGTCCTGTCCTATCTGTCCATCTTCTGTTTGTTTTTGCATAGTTCTCAAATTTCTTTGCACCTTCCTGTGCATACATTCTGACCGCCAACTGCGATTTGTTTTGTGCCATATCTAGCCATTTTTCAATCTGACTTGCGTCAATCCTAAATATTGCCATCTATAATCAACTCCATGGATATATCTGCGATAATGTTCATCTGTTCAACGTTGTTTACATCCGCAACTGTATACTCAAGTCCATTGTACTCTATTACATCTCCGTTGCGCATTTCTCCCACATCTGAATAATCAGCCAATACCATCGGCTGTCCTTTTGTTCTTGTTACAGTTCCATCTTTTACAGTTCTTGTTTGGAATGTTTTAGAAATATGAAACAACCCACGAAAGGTTGTTATTGTTTCTTGCTCCCCCGTGGGTTCTTTGTATTCATCAATCTTATTTCTCTTAACAGCAAAGTCTGAACCATGCATTTTTATTTCTCGTTGAACCTTGTAAAGCTCTATACATTTGTTCATTCTAACACCCCGCTGTTTGTTTGAACATATTTTGAAGCTAACATTTTGAAATAACTTGAACTGTCTTTCGTAGTTAGACCACTTACATTCAAACCTGTTGTTTCTGCTTTTATGATTAATCCTTCATAGCTTGCTTTTTTTACATCTCTATTGTTTGTTTCAAGTAACGCTTCTAACTCCGAAAGTTCAAAGTAAGGACATTGTTTTTCCCGTAAATTGAATTTCAACTGTTCAATATCATCCATGTTAGCACCTCCTTACATGTTACGCTCACGCATTGCTTTCTGAATCATTTCCCTTGCTTCTGCTACATTCTTTGCTCCATGTGTGTCGATATCATGTTCTCTTGCAAACTTCATAAGCTGTGATTTGTTCATCTGTGAAATTGGAATTTCTTCCTGCATCTTCACATCTTCTGGTTCATCTGCTTCAACATCAATTATTGTATCATCTTCTGGTTTAACTTCTTCTTCAAATCCATCCGCAAGTCTGTATCCTTTTGGTTTGAACATTCTTTCATAAGCACTTTTGCTTACTTTTCTTACTTCATGTCCAATTATAACATTTACCATTGCCATTGTCAAGACCTCCTTTAATCTACTTTTACATCATAGATAAATACTTGGTCTGCTGTTGGGAAATCTGGAAGACAAATCATTGTTACTTTTGTATTTACGTTTACTGGGTCTGTTTCAGTTACAGTTGTAATTGCTACACCTGTGTCAACGATAGATACATTTGCAACTCCGCTTGTTAACAGGTCTGATTCTTCTGGTGTTGTACCAAACCATGTATTGCCAAGCGTACCATCTGGAATTAATACGAATGTATCTTCCGGCACATAGTTTTGTGTCGTTTCATCTTCATCCTTGTACTTTTTATCATCAACTGCAATTGTGATTCCAAGTTCATCTTTAATATAAGAACGGACTTTCGAATCAGAAATGAATCCCTGTCCATCTGTAAGAACTGCAATTGATTTCTTAATCTCTGTGTTGTTTCTCATATATCCGATAACCTTAGAAGTTGTTACCGCCCTTGTAAGTTCAACTCCTGTATCTGTTCTGATAATATCCTGTGCTTTTCTGATATCATCCATAATTGTAGCTGTTGGGTCAGACCAAGACTTTGTTACGGTTTTCTTGTGTCCTTCTGGAATACGATAATCATATTCATAAATCTGTCCGTTGCTCTTCATGGATATAACACCAGTTGTAAGCATCATCATACGCATACGTTCACGCTGAGCCGCCGCACCTTCAAGAAGTTCTGTTTCATCTGCAAAAATTCTGTTCACAATTGTATCAATGTACGCTTGATTTCCTGTTTCAAGAATCATGTTTAACTGCTGTCTTAATTCTTCATCAATGTATTTGGATTCTTTGAAGAATGGCATTTGTGCGCTTAACTTCTCGAATCCAATTCTCGGTCTTGGTACTGCTTTTACATCAAAAGCACTTGCCTTAAGTACAATTGGTAATCCGCTAGAACCTTTTAACCAATCAAGTTTAAGACCAAGTTTCTTTTCATTCGGGAATAATTCTTCACCTAAATACGGTGCTCTGTCCTGTGTCATAAGTTCCCAGTATGACGCAATTTCTGTCGATGTGATAATATCGAATATTGTCATTGTTTATTTTCCTCCTGCTTTTGTTTTATTTTAAGAATGTAACTTTACCTGCTAATGCAGTTTTTACATAACTTGTAAGTTTTCCCTGTGTTGTTTTATCAATTCTATCAAGATTGACAAAACCGAAGATTAACAGTGTTCCGTTTGCATCACCTGTAGTTACATCCACATCATGTAACAGAACTCCTACTGCATCAGACGCTTCTGACGCTGAACCTGCTTTTGCGGCTGTGAACGGTGTTAATCTGTTTGTCAAGTCACCTGTAAGTGGTGTTCCTGCTTTAACGATTTTCTTTCCTAATGAATTTGCTGTTGCCTGTACAGAATCATCTACGACAATTCCAACAGATACTTGCGGTTCTACATTGAACAAAATCTGATTTGTAGAACCATATGTTTCTTTCTTGATACCTGTTTGGTTTAACATTTTTGTACCTCCTGCTTAATTGAAATAATTGCTTTTTGTTGGTTTCTTTTTATTTACAAAAAGTCTTGCGGCGATAGAGCCATCATGTTTATCTTCAATACTTTCATCTTCCTGCTCTGTGTTTTTGCTTACACGCTTTCTTGTAACTTTTGGCTTTTTGCTTTCCTGCTCTTTTTCTTCATCAGAAATAAAATACATTTTGCCGTTTGTTCCATCTTTGATTTCTGCAATAACTTTATTGATATCTTTATCTTTTGTTACTCTTGACTTTGCGATAACAACCAAATCGTCTACTGCTTCTGGTTTTGCTCCAAGCTTAATTGCGGCTAACTTTGCTTCTGCTGTCTGTCTTGCTTCTCTTTCTTCCACAAGCTGTCTTGTAGTTTCCTTAATTACATCTTCTTTCTTTTCTAAGTCTGTTTTGTTCTTTTCTTCATCTTCCTTAGCCTTTGTTACGATGCCTTTAAGTTTTTCATCATCCTCGATACCGAGTGATTTCATATAATCTTTAACAGCCTGTGCCTTAACTGCTTCAACATCAACATCCTGCTTTTCTTCTTTTGGTTCTGTTTTTGTTTCTTCTTTTTCTGTTTCCTCTGGTTTAATAACATCTTTTGGTTCTGTTTTTGTTTCTACTTCTGCCATTATTCTTTTCCTTTCTCTTTGTATTTAGACTGCAAAATCATATTTGCATGTTCTAACCGTTTTTGTTTTTCTTTTACTTTCTGTAACGCTCTTGCATATTTGCTGTTTCTAAGAGATTGTAATCTTTTTGTTTCCTTCCTAATCTGCTTCTTTAATGATAATGTTTGCATATCATCATAACATATATCATACTGTGCTTTACATTTCGGACACTCCATATATGTTCTAATTATTTCATGTCCTTCAACTGTTTTAGTTTGTTCTTTTAACATGCAATCAAAATCATTTTTACATACATCACATGTCACTATCAATTATATCACTCACTTTCTTTAATGTCAAGCTTTTTACAAAAAGATTTTTATTTTTATCATATAAATTTATGCCATTACATCTTTCTGCTAACTCGTTACGTTTTATCTTCAAGCTTTCGGAAAGTTTCTTTTGCTTTCTGTCTTCTTTCTTGCTTATAGAATCACCTCTTTGACGCTTTCTAATAGCGTTTAAAAGCAATTTCTTGTAATCATTGAAGATTCTTATAGTTTGCATGGAATCGACCTGCAAAACGTCAATTTCTCCGCACCTCTCACATTTGCTATAGATTACCCTCACAAACTCGCCTGCTTCTGTATAACAATCTTTTTTGTGAACATTACACTGTCTTAATTCGTTCACTTCTCCACACTTATCACAAACTCTTTCAACTTTTAATTCTTTTTTACATTTCAATTGTTTTTTTCTCCTACATAAAATCTAACACATATTTATCAATATCTGGATATGTACCACTAGGACTTTGATACCACTTTCCAATCTTGTCGGCTATTGTTGTCATATCATCTGGTATTACCGCTTCAAATGTACACATGCCATTCGGATGGTCTAATGGTAATTCGTCCTTTGGAAATATCCCAACACCCATATCATATTGATCTGTTTCTGCATTTGTTCTACATATATCACACACCCTACCATGAAAGTTACTTGTAAGCCATCTATAACCTGTTACAAATGGGTCATGTTCATTTACTGCCATAAAACTTTGTTCATATGCATGACTTACCATTGTTCTTGCAAGTCTTTGTGCATTATAATCCACTCTTCCAATGTAGAAAGAATCTTTTATCTTTTCTCCTACATATTGCGCTCTACCTGCTTCTACATCTGTTTTCCTTGCATATCTCCATTTATGTATTGTTCTACTTGGTTTCTTTTCTGACGGCTTCACATACTGTTCAATTTCTTTTGCAATATCATAAGCTGACTTATTTTGTGCTGTTCCATAAGATATAATTTTTGACAATGTTTGCTGTGTCTTTTTGTTATATCCCCATATTGCTTTACTTAATGTCCAACCTTTTTGATATATATTGCCAGTCATTATGTTCTGTACAACATTTTCTGGAACATAAAAGAAAGCATTAACTATGTCTTTATCTTCAAAACCACACTGTTTTAAATACGACCTTTTGTCCTGTACCACTTCATTACTTATTGTTCTTATGTCTCTTACAATGTGATTTTGAATGTCTTGGTTTAATTGTTTTATTCTACTATTTATGTCTCTCTGCAATAAGGTAAGACGCTGTTTGTTTATTATGTCTTTTTCACTTGCTATTTGTTTTGAAACATCAATATATAAATTTTCATACATTGATTTAATTTCTTTTAACTGTTTTCTTGTTATGCTCTGCCTTACCTTTTCTGCATTTTTCAACCTCCAATTTATTTGTATCACCACCTTACATTGTAAACAAATCTACATAGCTATTTCTAAAAATTGATGTACTTCCATCTCCAATGTATAGCACTAAATATTCATGGCAATCATCAATATTTGAACCATCTGTATCACTTTCAATCAATTCTGCTTTCTTACCAGTAACTACTTCGAATGCTATTACATTATCGTATGTGACTTATTTTGAATTTTCAAACACTTCATCGCTTGCTGTGTATTTACACTCTTCATAAACATATAACATAACCTTTCTTGTTTTCATAAAATTCTGTTTCATAATTTGTTCTCCTTCACTTATTGTTTTTTTTTGTTATCTTCTTTACACTTAATATATTACACTATTCTTTTATGTTTGTCAACAACTTTTTACAAATTATTTTGAACTGTTTCATCTTCTATGTTATCATCCACTTCTGTTTCAGTTCCAATATCATCAAGTTTCGATTGTACCTGTTGATTCATAGACAAACTGTCAAACATGTTTAACTCTACTGCAATCTGCATAAGTTCTTCGTCTATTTGTTCATCTGTCATTTCTGGACACCATTTCTTTATATATGATTTGCGGCTCATTGCGTTCACATTAATTTCTGCCATATCTGTGTCTTTTTCTTCCTGTTCATCGTCCATTAATGCATAATTGTTTTCGATTAACACATCATATTCAATCTGGTTCAAGTCTGTAATACCATACACAGATTTTACTATTTCTGGATTTCTCAACGCAATGTCTATAATGTGATTTACAACTGTTTCTAGTGCAGGAATCCAAGTCATAAGCTTTTCATCACATCTTACTTCTAACGACCAGTACAATGCTCTTAATGCCTTTCCGCTTGTAATACTGCCTACAAGTGTTTCTTCTGAAATATTCGGAACATCTAACATACCATACATTGTTGTTTTCATTCTGTTTAATGTTTCCTTCACTGCTTCTGTATGGTTCATCTGTGGTGCTAATACACCTATCATTGTTTTTGGTTCTTCTATATTTTGGTTGCTCTCTAAATCCCAATAAGAACCTGCACTGCTAGACAAGCGTTCTGTTGTTGCGTGGTTCATATCTACAGTGTATCGGATTGGATTCATTCCTTTACCTTCACTGTCAATATCTGCATTTGCTAACTTACTATAGCCACTCTCGATGTCTTTTAAATCTTCAATTTCACTTATTCCACGTTTTTCATGTAATGTACCATCGTTAAAAATAACAACAACTGGAATTTCTTTTAAATCTGTTTCTGTTAATTTTATAAGTTCATTTATTGTATTCCCTGCACCATCATACAATACAGAACTCATATAGATTGTTCCTTTTATATCCTCATACTTGTTTACTAAAAATCTTTTGTCTGCATTGCTTTTACTTTCCTGTACATTTTCAAAACTAATAAACTTTGTTACCCTGTCTGTACCATATTCTGTTTCATAGTAAAATTGTAATGCATCATAAAAATGAACTACAATCCCATCTTCCACAGAAATATCTGTTAAACATGCAATTCTTTTTCCAATAAAACAATCTTTTGCACCTTGTAACAGGTTCTTGTTAAACTTGGACTTCTTTAATACCTTGTCTATTAACTTCTGGTATTGTTCTATCTGTTCTTTTTGTATGTCTTCTACTGAATCACCTTTTATTGTGATATCTGGTGTCTTTGAAAACATAAATCTTGCTTCTTTGTCAATCAAAGTCTTTGCTATTTTATATTTAATGTTTGAAGCAACATAATCTCCATTTGTTCCTTGTGCTACAAACCTTGCTCCCTCTTTATATGTCCTGTAAAACTTAAATATATCGAGTAATTCTTTTTGAAATACACTATATCCTGTTTCTATCTCCTTACTTAATACGAAATAAGGAACAGTAGGCAATGCAGTGCTCACTGAAACACTAACATTTTTATCACTCATGTTTGTTTCTCCCTTCTTCAATTGTTATATTTATTTTAACATAACATTTATACAATGTCAATACATTTATATTAAATATATTATATATAATAATAGGGCGGTAGAAATACCGCCCTTTGTTTTTATGTTCTATTTCTTAATCCCAGATAACAAATAATATGTTGTAATAAGTCCTACAATACCATCTGATGTAAGCCCTCTATTATACTGGAATACTTTCACACACTGCGTGAGATATTTATCCCAATATTCAGTTAACGGAAGTTTTGTAAATCCATATACATTGTGCAACTGTCTTCTTAACCAGTTAATAGCACTAATACAGTTGTGCTTCTGTCCACTCCATAACAAGTGACTACCTGCAAATGCCTGTGAACTCTGTCCGAATTTGCCATCCATGCTAAGTGCTTTTGTATCGAATCCTTTGTTCATGTATGTCTGCCAGTCTTTAACATATGCATTTTCAAGATAATATCTCTTATCACCTTTCCATGCATCTGTCTTAACAACTGGATTGTTTGCTTTGTTTTCTGTTAATGGTTTACTTGCTGTGCCATTATACTTAGGTCTAATAATGCACTGTATCTGACTTACTTTTCTTGTTCTGCGCATTACTTCCCCACCGTTGCTGTCATTTCCTACTGCGGTATTTCCTTCAATTGTTGTATATGTTCCATTTCCATTGTTTTTCTCAATTAATCCGATGTGGTCACCTATTCCATCTTTGTTCCAATCAAATATTACAATATCACCATATTGACCACTGTTTTTGTCTACTGTTAGTCCTTTACTTGTTCCCCAATTTTTCACTGTAGGACAATAGGCTGTTTTTTTACCATCATAAAACAGACTACTTGCTCCACACATACGAAAGATATCCCAAACAAAAGCACAACACCAAGGATAAGATGCACCACTTACCGCCCTTCCGTAATAATGCGTGTTAAACACTACATTATTACTATTTGCCGGACTTTCTTTTACTCCAAGATAACTTATTGCTTTTTCTATTATTTGTTTAGCTGTTGCCATTCTTGCACACCTCCTATAATCTTATATTTTGAGATTTAAGACATTTTAATTTCTTATATGACTATTCCTTAGCTTCTACTTCTGGAATACCTGCAATGCTCGTCAGAACGCTTACAACACCACTTACAATAGCACCACTTATTACCATTTTCCAATCTACACTATTTACGAATGCAGATGTACCAATCAATGCTACTGCTGTTTGTGCCATTGTTTTTACTGCTCTAACTCCTGCTTTTTTACACCACTGTACCGTATCTACATTAGGTTTAAATACACAATTCTTAAACATTTTTGTTTTCTCCTTTTTGATTCTGTTGTCTGCATAATTCAAGATTATGATTTGTTTCAATAATCTCCTTTTCATGCTTGTCTAATACTTCCCATTGTCTTTTCTGACTTTCTCTCACATGGTCTTTATAATTGTTTAATTCTCGTTCTTGTTTATCAATTCTTTTGTTCTGTTCTTCTATCTTTTCTGCAAGCTGTTCAATATTCATTGATAACTTTGTCATTGCTTTTGTGTTTTTATTCAACGGTCTATATACTGCTGTAAATATTCCAATTAACGAACTCAACCCTAAGACAACTATACCTATCATTTCTGCTGTTGTCACATTGTTACACCTCCTAATTTCTATTTCTTTTTTATTCTCTTTATTTTGTTCTTAGTTAATTATAGCCCTCTTTAGTTAATTATCTATTCATGACAATATTATTGATAAATTGATTCTGTGAAGCAGTTCCAATTATTCTGCATTTATTTTCTGTATCAGCTGTAAGATTGCCAATAAAATTGTTCATGTAAGTATTGCTATATCGCCAATATGAGTTATCACTGTCAGTATTATTTTCATAGATCGCATACTTATCTGTAAATTTTTCAGTATTGCTGTCACTGTAAAACCTGTTATTCATAATTGTTCCAAGAACGCTTCCAGAATCAAAACAAATTGCAGATTTTCTCGCTTCATCCTCAAGCTCTATCCTTCCCCATTTCGTAAATGAATTTCCTTCAATGTAGACAAAATCTATCCTAGACATAGCTCTAATACAATTTGCATAAATTTGATCGAAAAAATAGTTTCCAAATATTCTTGCACATCCTAAAAGAACAATCGATGAAACTGGTCTTACATCATCAGATTCCAATTCACTCTCATTCCCATATACTTTGAAAATGTCATAACACATACCACTTCTTCGGAATGTGTTATTATAAATTTTACCGTCATTTACGCAAATATCAGCGCAATTGATATTATATGTTTTGTTATCCCATGAGACATTTTCCATGCCGATATTTTCACAGAATAAGCAATCGTGTACTTCGGCATCTGAACGATATAGGCAAATTCCAACCTTATTCCTTTGAACTGATAAATTATGAATATAGAGTACATCTGTTTGTATATCTGCGCCAATAGCTACAGCACAGTTTGTAAATCCGCAATTATATATCCTATCAGTATCAGCATATCCGGTAAATCGGATTCCGTAGCTTGTATTATCTGCTTTGTTTCGCCCATATCCAAAAAAAGCGATGTCATGCACCGTAGTGCCTTTAGCCACACCGATGTGTAATAAATCTGTATTTCCGACAGCTTGCAAAATTGTCCCGCCTCTGTCTAGTGAATTTAATGTATCTTCTCGCAAATCAAGTAGAACTCCTTCACCGCACAATTCTATTAGAATATTACCCGTTTCAATTGGTTTGGATATGAAAAACTTTCCTTTCGTTAGAAATACTTTACCACCAGTAGACGCTAACGAATTGATAGCATTTTGAATCTCTATCTCATCATTTGTTCCGTCGCAAACATACTGGCATACCGATTTTATAGTAGTTGGGGCTTCACTGGACGCTACAGCTATATAAGGTAATCTGGTCGATATCTGTACAACGTTTGTTTTAATAGCATGATACACAGCATTTGATGATACAGGATTAGATTCACCATCAGTTACAACATCAACAGTCTTGGGAACATCTGGAATTTTTTCGTTGATATATTCCTCTGTGATAGGAACTAATTTTTCAAATTTTGAAACATATACATTGGAATTAAAATCATTGATTCTTAGTGTCTTTCCTTTAGGAACGAATACAATAATATTTTCTTTGAACACTTCCGTACCATTAACATAATCGTCAGATGTTACGATACAAAAATCATCTACATATGCTGTATATTGCTGATATTGTGTAAACGAGAATTTAAATAGAGTATCTGTTTTCACAGTAATCTCCTTTAATCTCATACCATTTTCATCAACATATTCGTTTTTTTGTGGGCTAAAGTATTTATTATCAGTAACACTGAGCTCAGATGTTGCATCTTTATAAATGTAACCCTCTTCCTTTTTGTATAGCGACACTACAGTGTCATATTTAAGAGCGTATGCTTTCTTATTACCTGCTGCGGAATAAAAATCAATATAAGTAACTCCGCTAGGAACGGTTACATCAATTTCAAACTCGACATTTGTTGCCACTTTATCTTGTTTTACAATATCAAAGTTCGAATTAAGATAGCTAATACCATATGCATTATCGCAATAGCCATAATATTTGTATTTTTCTCCTTGTTGCACGGCTACCCGAAAAAGTCTAGCAGTCCATTCTTTTTTTCCTGCAACAAATTTGTTTCCGTCATAATAGCCCATAACTGTTTCAAACTGTACAGGGACAAGTCCGACGTTTTTTTTGTAATCCAAATCTTCCTTTAGTTCACCAACTATATTAGCAGGTGCGGCTTTTTTACTATCATTTAATGTTTCGTCTAATTGTAATGGATTTGCATTAAGATATGTATTCTACATAATTTTGTCATTGCTTCTTGGTGTTGCTATTGCTTCTACTGAATCCATTCTCCTTAAAAGACTGTGTAACAATATCTGGATACATCATTGAAATTTACTTTGTAGCCATAAGGTATTGTTGTTAGAACTGTTCCGATTGCTGGGTATGTGTTAAATAGCAACTGTATTTTCTATCCTTTGTCTACCATTGCAAAAGCCATAAAACCTTTCTTTGTAAACACATTTGCTGATAGTTTCCAAGTCCAAACAATATCATCTCCGTCCACTTTCACATCATCACACCATGTAAATTGCGGTATATTATCATCCCATTCTTCTGGTGTATTTCCAACTGCATGTATATATTTCATGTATATTTTTAACTTAGACAAATCTATTTCATCACCTACATACCTATGACATCTAAAATACTTTTTCTCTACATTTGCATCTTCAACCACACCGAACAATCTTTCACTCATTGGAACGTCCATCATCCTTGTTATCGTGTCGACTACTATTTCATCATTCACAATACTTTTAGATTTCATACGTTCCATTTCACTGTTTAATAATTCATCTATTTCAGGCATTTATTTCACCTCCTAAATTTGCTCCACATATTCTCTAACTGTTTGTACCTTTTCAATATTATCTTTTCCATACAAAACAAAACTAAACATACTTGCCATTTGTTACAATTTCTGGTAATACAACATTTTCTTTAAATGCCAAACTTGTTTCTATCCCTTCTGCATTTCTCAGACTAATTACTTTTACTTTGTTCCACCAATCCTTATCCCATTCAAATAAAAGATTAATATAATTGTTTGTCCCTCTTACAATGTTTGAAAAATCGCATGTATCATCTCTAATTATGTTCTGTCCTTGTACTTTGTATCTAAGGATTCTCATTTCTTATCACCCTTTCACCACTAAATGCTGTTCTTCCTGTCTGTTCTTCATTTTCTATCACTTCTGGTTCTTCTTTTTCATATGTCATAAATTCTGGTTCTCTTTCTTCTATAGCCGCTAAACATAATTCAATACCATTATGTAGTCCACAACTATAATCATCTTGTACATTCTGTTCCTGCATACCTTTTAACATCTTTATTGTGTTCCACACTGTTTTATATTTCTTCCAATATCCAAACATTTCTATCATACCTCTCTAAGCTAATATTTGCCGTTTTAAGCGGCTTTAGAATTTGTCTTAATATCTTTTACATCTGCTACTGTATATTTGTCTAATGCGTACCACAATGCGCTGAACGTGTGTGGGTCAATGTTAAATTCATCCCATATTGGATTTCCTTTGCTATCCTTTGCATATGTCAAGTCTTTCAATTCACGTATTGTATTCTTGCATTTAGGCGAACATACAATCTTTTTGAACCTCTTTAACTTCTTTGTGTTCGCTAACCTACTGCCTGCAAACTTTTTACACTTATACATATCAAAACCACATTGTCTGTAATATTTAATTGCTTTAGGTTCTGCACCATCTGCATATATCATCTTGTTACAGTTACTTGCTCTTTCTTTTACCCTTTGTACATGAGATAGCTGTGCGAATCTATCATCTGTTATGTTATTCATGTATACTTCATCATAGATATATAGTATCTTGTTTTTGTCATCTACACAGCAACTAATAAGTGCATTATAACTTTCCTCAAAACCAAAGTCAAGACCAAAGAAATGGAATTGTGATGATATACTGTTCACAATGTTTACGAATTGTTTTGCGTTCTTTGCTACTGTGAATTGTGGTAATACACGTTTTCCACTTGCACCAAACCTTCCCCATCTCGCTACTGTATATAGATATGGGTCGTATGTTTTAAGTTCTTCCAAAGTTGTTATATAAGATACTGGTAAGAATGGGTTATCATCCGGTAAACTGTGATGATAATAAACACCATTTACAACCATTGTCTTTTTCTTGTAAAATCTTTTTTCGTTGCATATTGTATGTTCTTTTCCTTTTTCATCTATATGAACAAAAAATCTATCATACACCCAGTTTTCCTTACCTACAGGATTACACGATAGAATAAAATGTAATGTTACATTAGGCTGTCTCACACGTCCTAACAATTCTTTGTATGCTTCATATTTTAATTCCGAACATTCTTCCATCCAAACAATCGAAACACCATGAATTGACTTAATCTTCTCTGTATTGTCCATCCCTCTGAATATAATACGTGAACCATTCGGAAAACGTATTTCCATTGGACTTTGTACTGCTATTATCTTTCCATCTTTATTTCTACTTCTATTGTCTGTTGTTACTGATAGCATATCCATCTTTGTAAGAATTTCTTTGAACAAACTAAAACAACTCTCTTTAATTGTTGCCATAACATTTCTTACAACTAAAGCTGTTCTTTTTTCCTGCATTAATTTTAATATTATCTTTAATGCAATGTTATAGCTCTTTCCACTTCCATACCCACCGATAAGAAGATATTGTTTGTAATCCCAATCTGTTAGAAACGAAGCAAATCTTTCAGAGACATCAATATTCATCTCCATACAATTTACTCCTTTCTATTATATTGTACCATTGTATTCTTTGTTTGTCAATGTTTTATTTTATTTATTTTAATGGAGAAGGTGGGATTTAAACCCACGACTTTTCGCTTATGAGACAAACTTTCTAACCAACTGAAATACTTCTCCTTTGGTGACATTCATATCATGCACAAATACTACCTGTCACCATGCCAAGCAACTTACACAGCACAAAGGCGAAACATTATTCACATCAATAATCAATGTGCTGTGAACTGCCCTAACTGGAATCGAACCAACATTGCAGGAGTCAAAGTCCTGTGTGCTAACCATTACACCATAGAGCATTGTTATGGTGGCTACTTTATTCACCACCATGTACCGATTATAAACAAGCGTGTGTTTTAACGAGTTTATCACCTCTCAATTTGTTTTAGAAATTATCAATTATCATACCAATAAGTAGTTCATAGATTCTTGATGTTATCTGTCCTGTTCTTAATAAATTTTCTACATAATTTGAACAACACTTCTCACTTGCTCCTGTCCTAATCATAACTGCTACCTCTTCGATTACTCCATGTCTACTATTGCATACCATAACATTTATTCTCCTTCCATTAATGTTTTGTTTCTCTCTTAGTCTGTCTTTATTATACTATACTTTTATAAGTATGTCAATACTTGTTTTGAAAATTATTTATTTAAGAATCATCTAACTAGGACAACTATAAGACAAAAGTTAGGCGTAACTAACTAACAGGTAAAAAGAAACCGCATCGGATTTGATTTGTAAGTCCCTGCAGTGGCTTAACATTTATCCGATGCGGACAAGTATGGTGCTTGTTTGGCGGCGTATCTACCCATCAATAGCGCAATAAGTAAGCGCTAGACGAATCCAGAACTATACATTTTAATTACCTCTAATTACTTCTAATTACTTCTAATTTCAATAAAATTTTAAGTTAAGTTAAGTTAAGTCGCTAAGTAAATCCCGTATAATATTTCATAAGGCCTCCCGCCGCAACCGATTATTGCGGCTTCGTGATTCAATTATACACAATATGTTAAAGCGTTTAATCTTCGGGCGCTACCCCTACGGCCATGTCATAGGCATTTCCTTTCTTCATCTTATGTACTTATTATAGCACATAAGTCGCGGATTGTCAAGCCTTTTCGAGAAAATATTTTCTGCCGCGAAAATATTTCTTGATGAAAAAAGGCATTAGGATGAGGTCGAGTAAAGTTGCATCGAAGTAGAAAACTTCAATGGTCTCTTTATTGCGCGGCGGGATGGTTAATCGTGTCATTTACTTTCTTCCTTTCTCTCTTGGTGTATCTTTATTATATCATACAAAAAGGAGATTGTCAAGCCCTTTTTGAAAGATTTTTAAATTGCGGCGTGGCAGGCGCCGCGCAAGAGTTTATGAATAATCAAACTCTTTTTATAGGGAGAGCACCTTGCCTTACAGTTTACTGAACCCTTATCTCTTGCTGTGTATATATAATAACATATAATTATAGGATTGTCAAGTATTTTTCTAAAAAATTACAAATGAATTTTGGGATTTTTTATTATTACGTGACTAGGACAATTTTAAAGTTTAAAATAAAGCCGTTAAAATTTATTTAACGGCATTAGATTTTAATAAATATGCTTAATTTCAATCCCATACCAATCAATCATTTCTTGATAAGCGGGACGATACAGGTTTTTGACAACATAAAAAGGGGCTTCAGTGAAAATATCGCCAATAAGGTTACTCTGAAGGATTCTCCAAGCATTATCGAGGGTAGTCTGATGAACGATATACAATTCTTTTTTATTTTCGCTTTTTGCTTTTTTTAAGGCTTCTTCGAGTAAGTTGAAAGCAGTCCAAAATTCTATATCACAATAAGGTTTTTTAGAACGCCATTTCCTAATTTTGCGTTGCATAAAATAGCCGTTCTTTTTCAAATAATCTACATAGCTAACAGCCATAGCTATACCCGCGACTTTATTCACAATCATATAACCAATGATAAAAGCTTCCATAATACTTATTTCCTTTCTTTATCTTAATTGTATTATACTACATAATAATAGGATTGTCAATACTTTTCACATAAATAATTCTAATAAAATCTAAAATAATTTTTAAAATTGCTATTGACAAATAAATAAACATATAGTATAATATAATCACACCAAAAGAAAAGGAGAATAAATATGAACAAAATTAACTGCAATGCTGAAATTCATTTTAAGGATTTTCCTGTTGGGACGATTTTTAAGTCTGATGGAGATTATTTTATTAAAATTAACAACAAAGTTATTTTTGATGGAATCGCGTTTGTAACGTATAAAGGGGAATGTGTTGTTGATGAAACCACGCTTCCGAACGCTATTAGCCTGATTGAAGGCAGAGTAGCATATTTTCAAGCTGGCGTGGTCATTGACGCGATTTATCCTTCGGCCACAATTAACATTGAATAATCTTTTGCGCCCGCAAGGGCGTTTTTATTTTGATATTGACTAGGTCAAAAGGATTAAGACAAAAGAGGGGTGGGATTACTCCCACCCTTTACTTATCGCCTATCATCAAACCAAGCAGTAACAATTTGTGGCTCTTTTGAATTGAAACCAACAATAATGCAAGCAACTTTCTTTTTATTATACGAAACCCTGATACCTACGGAAATGATTCTTTCTTGTTCTGCTTTTACCTCAAAAACCTCGGAGTGCGCAATTTTATTGGCGCTGATTTTGTTCAGGTTAATCCCTCGTTCCTCGGTGCGAGCGCAAAAGTGACTAGTACGCAAAGTATTGTCATAGTCTAATTGCGCAATCAAGCGTAAAGCATTGCAGTACAGGTCAATATTATCCTCAAACTGACGGGCGTGGTACACGGTCATTTTAGACACTTCCTTTCATTCAGTATTTACATTGTACCACATTACAACGAAAAAGTCAACAACAAAATTTTTCGTTTTACTATTGATAAACTAAGTAATTTGTGGTATAATGGGAATAATGGGATATATTCTACTAGGGCAATTTTAGATTAGGACAAAATTTGAAAGATTTCACGACTAGGACAAGCGAATATAATTGCACGACTAGGATAAATCAGCCCAAAAAGAAAACCGCCCGAAGGCGGTTAAGGATTATTCAAAACCAAGTCCCAAGTAGTTCATTGCCTGTTGCAAATCCTCAGGCGAAAACTCCGTCAGCAGGTAATCGTTCATTTCCCAAGTGGAAACTTCGTCACGGTTGGCGGACAACTGATTCAAAATCCCATTGGATAAGTCCTCCCAGTTTTCGTCATATTCGTTGGTAGTATGATAGATAGCATCGAGAATGGACACGACAAAATTGACATTAACTTTCATAGTTGACCTCTTTTCGGCTTGCGCCTGTTTCATTTACTATAACCATTATAGCAAATAGGTCGTAATACGTCAATAGGCAAGTTGTACAAATCGACAAGCGGGTTTTTGTGCAAACTACTAGGACAAGTATCATTAGGACAAGCCCAAAAATTTTTTAACTTTTTTTCAAAAAAGTATTGACATATAGGTTGCAATCTGCTATAATGATTATAGTAAAAGAAAACAAACGAAAGGAAGTACCCACTGTGACTAAGGAAATCAACTGGCGTGACTACTCTTTTAACCCCGATGATGCCGCAGAAATGATTCAAGAGGAAATCGACAACTTGCTTAAAGGGCAAGACCCCGAATACCTTAGTGATGCAGATTATGCCGAATATGACAGCTTGCAGACCGCTTTATGGCGGGCGCAGGACGCCGCAGAGGAACAGGCGGCAAGTCTTATTGACTACGACCCGTACTTTGATAATGGTTTGAGCCGTTCGGATTTTTGTTGATTCAATCACCGCCCTTGCGGGCGGTTCTTTTTTTATCTTAACTTGTTAAAGTTTTAACAAAGTTACTAGGACAAATCATTAGGACAAGGAACAATTCTGGCACTAGGACAAGTGTGTTTGTTGCCATTGCTGTCCATAACTAGGACAAGCCGCGCACAAAAGAAAAGCCACCCGAAGGTGGCAAGGGTTCATAGCATCCACTTCAAGTTGTTGTAAATCCAAGTGGGCATCTGTGCAGGGTGCTTTGCGAGTTCCTTTAGTGGCTCAACCCAAAACACCAAGCCCGAGCCATCGGCGAGAGGAAAGGCGGGAACGTTGTGCTTGCGAAGGAGAACGCAGAAACGAGCGTCATCAAACAGCGGATTGGTATAGTAATACTTGTAAGCTTTATTCATAAAGTACCTCTTTCTGGGCGGTTGTCCTGCTTCATTTACTATAATCATTATACAGCAAACGCCACAGATAGTCAATAGGCAAATTACACAAATCGGTAGACAAATTATTGTACACTTTACCTATTGACAAAATTCAACTAGGACAAGTATTCTAATGTAACAATCAACTAGGACAAATGACATTTATTGTTTTATATCACTTGAGGGATACTCACTAGGGCAACTCTAGGACAGATGCCTTATGGCAAGATGCACAAAACAATGCCAACAAGTTTGTGCATCTTACCTATTGCTTTTATGTGCGCCCTGTGGTATACTATAAACATAGAAAGAAGCAACGCACATAGTAAAGGAGAACTGTTATGTATAATCTGTATTATTTTCCCGCCAATGACCCCAACGCCGAGTATCGTTTCTACGGTAGCACCACTTCCCTCAAGGTTCTGAATGAGGACATTGCACGGCTTGAAAGCGAGGGTTTCGATTGTATGATTCACGAATTACCTGAGGGCTGAAAAGTCCTCTTTTCTTTTTCCTTTGACTAGGACAAGTCTAGTTGAATCTATACTTACTAGGGCAAACCGCACATAAAAGAAAAGAGAGCTTTTCAGCCCTCACATTCTGCTAAAGACTGGCGTGTTATAATTGAAAGAATAAATTTCACCAGTGGAAACTTGCAGGGCAGAATCTTCATTGGGATTGTAGCAAATATCTTTTTTGATTTTGATAAATGCTTTGCCATCAATAGTGAATCTCGTCCCTGCAGACAGACAACCAAAAGCAATAAATACAAGTTGTTTTTTAGCCATTTTGTTTACCTCTTTCTCTTGATTATGTATATATTATAGCATATACAATTCAATTTGTCAATAGGTATTTTAAAGTTATTTATTTAACAATCTCACTAGGGCAAGTAGCTCAATTATGGGATTATTTATCATTATGGGGTTTTATCATATATCAAAAACTAGAACAAAATGATAAATTGATATAAAATTATAGTCACTAGGACAAGTGTAATTATAGGATAATATTTTACTAGGACAAGTTTTATTAGGACAAATGAACAGAATTTATTGTTAAAATTTTAACAAATAAGAATAAAAAGAAAGCGGCATAAGCCGCCTTCTCATTTTATAAAACTACATTAACTAAACAAGTCATAGCCTCGTAGTGTGTAATCAGCCCTTTAGAATAGTTCGCAACAATTCTTTCAACCTTTGCACTTTGTTTTGCAAAACGGTGTTCATACAAGTCTCTTTTCGCAGGGCAACTCTCGCTCATATCAATCATTAGACGATGACTGTCATTGATAATGTCCTGAGCAAATTCCTTGACATAGCTTTTCATAATTTTAATTCCTTTCTTTATTCGGGATTGTTCCCTTTCATTGACCATATTATAGCATACACAAAGCTAAATGTCAATAGTTATTTTCAAATTCTTTTAATTTTATTTTTACTAGGGCAAAATATTGAGATAAAAGAAAAGAGGGCTTTTCAGCCCTCATTAAAGACTTTCTTGTTTAACATTGCGTTTACCTGCGCGGGCGCCAATACGCCTTGCTGTGCATAACGATAGCCATAAGGGTTTACCATAACCTGCCGTAAAACAAAATCTTGAACGCCATAGGAATAATCCAACTCAAAAATCTTGTTACCGGAAACGATTAAAAGCTGATTTTCATAAATGCTTTCTTTGTCTGCGCGAGAGAGTTGATTTAAAATTTTCATTTAACTTATCCCCTTTCATTGATTATATTATAGTATAAATTAAAGGATTTGTCAATAGATTTTTGAAAATTTTTTATTTT
>CYGL01000271.1_pt1 | contig 24478 bp, 25 predicted proteins | sample 485531 | NCBI WGS metagenome assembly CYGL01 (sample SAMEA3497897, study PRJEB9818) | human gut metagenome | reverse complement strand
CGGTAATGTATTTGTATCTAAAGTACAAGACCCTACTTTCATTAAACCTAGATATGGAGTGCAGAATGATATTATAACTGATAATATAGTTATGCCTAATCCGCATAAGGTATTAAAAAATATCCATCTTCTTATTTAAAGAATAAGAAAATTAGAATGTATAAATATGTAGGCGAAGACCCTAATAAGAAACTTATGACTATTCTTAACTCTGTAGATAAGAAAGTTGGCAGTTTAGAATATATTTATGAAGCATTAACTGGTAGAGAATTATTAGACGAAGACCAGATAGATTATGATGAAGATTTTAAACTTATAGATTTTGATGAAATCAAAAGAACTATAGAGAATGATGCTTATAGTATTTTAAACGAAGCTGTCTTTATGTCTATACCAAATATAGCCAATAAATATAAAATAGTTTCTAATGATGAAGCTTATAAAGCATTACTAAATCAATCTAAAGATATTGTCATTTTGGAAGATAGTAAATTAGGATATTTTGCTACTAATAGAAAGACTTTAAGAAGAACCAAGTACTATAGTGAAATTTCTGATATAGTGATTGGAGATGATTTAAAATATGAATATTGATATATTGGCTAAGCAAGTAAAGGACTGGAGATTAGATAGCAATATAGTTTTGCTGTATCCAAAATATGAAAATATTTCAGACTTAGAAATGGATTGGGATAATTTCATAGCAATGAATAAAGATCTACAAAATGATTCTGATGAAAAGAGTATAGAATTATTTGGTAATACTAATCAAGATAGATATGAAATAATGCTTCATAAATTTTATGATGAAGATAGTATTAATAATAATGAATTTCAGTTTAACAAAGATAAGCATGATGTGGATCAAGAAGTTGATGATTTATATTTTACTATAAACTTTGATAAAGATAGATACTTCTATAGAAAGTATATATCTGCTTCTATTCAAGAATCTATAAATGAATTTACCCCATCTGAAGATTATATCTCAAATATAGAAAGTAGAATATTAAATGATAACCCAGACATTATAGATGAATCAGTCGTTTATCCATATTATACTCCTAAAGAAATAGAGTATTATGATAAAAAATGTTTTAAAGATGTAAAACTTCCTTTAAAAGAATCGCTATTTGTAGCTAAATGGAAAAAAGCTTATAATGAAGGATTTGAAACTGGTGATTTTAATAAATTTAAAGCATTGAATATTGAATGGAAAGATAAAGTAGAGGAAATTAATGATTCTAATTTAAATAAAGATATTAAAAATAAAGCTTTATTAAATTTAGGCTGTAATTATTCTCTGCCTGTATCTACAGATAGTTTAATCAAACAAAGCGAAAGAGTTAAGAATGCTATATCTAGCATATATGCTAATATACGAATATATACAGTAAATGATACGGAAGAATCAATAGAAGATAACCGCCGCTATGAAGATGAGCGTTTCAACGATTTCGTAAAAAACATGGGGTTATGGATAATCGATAATAGATCTTTTAGTACAATAACTATATCTTTCTCTCGCATGATACCATATAATGATATTATATCATATGATGGTTCAATTAGTAGGGATGATACTGTAGATATATATTGTGCAAGATTACCAGAATGGTATGAATTGGTTAAAAATCATGATGGAAATAGATACCCGTCTACAGTAACACTCAAATATCTATTAGCATCATTAGTAAATAATTTCAATAAGCCAATTTCCATATTCAAAGTTTTTTCTGGAGAATATAGAAAATTTAATAAGGATTGCCTTGGGCTGCATATTCTCTATCGCCTTTATAATGATAAAAATAATATGCCATCATTAGAATCTACCAATATATTTTCAGAAGCTAATACTACCAATGAATTTCCTGTAGAATTCAATAAAGATGGAGATCTATTAATTAGTAAAGGAAGAAAAATAGATTTTGAAGGTGAGTACTCTAGAACTCATTTAGCTTTAAAGATATATGAAAAGAATAATAATATAGTAGGAATGAAGTATTGTATTTGCAAGCTATGGTATTTAAATACTAAACTAGAAGAAAAGATACACGATAAAAAAACTACTATAGAAGAAAAAAGAAAAGCTGAAAAAGCTAGGTCTAAAATAGTTAATGACATAACTAAATATAGTCAAATTGTATTAAAAAAAGACCCTAACTTTGATATTATTAAATCATATCAAAATTCTCCATTTAATGATGATAAAATTAGAATACCGACTTCTACATTAGATCATACATTAGAATGGATTAAAAGAATACTTAATTTCAAAAAAGGTTTTTAACTATATATTATATTTATGACAGTATCATTGTACCAAGGTTGTAAAACCTTGGTACAAATTAATTATAATATAGGAGATTAAAAATGATTTTAGGAGAAAAATGGTTTAATAATGAAGAAGTCATTAGAATAATGACTGATGTAAAAAATAGTATATATAAAAAGAAAGTTAAAGTTTATTCTGAGACTTTTAATAAATATAAATGGATGGAAGTAAACGATATTGAATATTGTTATAGAAAACTTATTCCAGCGGCTTTTATGTATCTTACTGTAGTTAAAGCTAATAGTGCTTCTAGAAATATGGATGATCTGATTATAGAGCTTTATCTAAATAAGAATTCTGTCTATACTGATGAAGCTCAAATAACAGAAGAGTATGAATATGGCTATAGTATGTATAGTACTATATTCACCAGATTGAACTTATTAATAGATTCTACAGAATCATTATTAAAAGAAAACTATCATATATTAGATGACCCTAACAAACCAATTCAAGCTAAACTCAATGAAATAATGGATAGATTTGTGGATGAAGATGAAAACTATGATGCTTATGAAAGTAAGTTATGGGAAGAAGATGAAAAAATAAAAACTAAAGATAGTATTAAACTGGCAATATATATAGACGATTATTATGATAGTATAATAAACTTACTAAAACCTAAACTACAAATGTACAATAATTTAATTATTTCTGCTTTTAAAGAAATTTATAAAATATCGAAGATAGATTTTAAGCTCACTAATCTTAAACAACTTTTAGAGCTTTATTGTTTTATCCCGAGTATGGATGTACGATTAAATATAGACGAATATCCAATTAAAGAAGCTAAACCTGTTATTAAAGAAAATGATCTTAATACATTATATACATTTGATCATGAAACTATGATGAGTATCGTTAAATGCACTTTCGTTAGAACTATTTATGATTACATGATAATTAAGTATTGGTACGATATAGATATTACAGCGTTTACATATAAATACCATTTAATACGTAATAGTAATAATGGGGATTTATTCATCATACTTTGTAAGACTGGTAGAGTAGTATACAGAACGTGATGTGTAAATAATAAAATAAATACATACTATATTTATGACATTATAAAATGTCATATTTAATTTCAGATTAAACAATATTGTAAATTAAACGATTGTTTAATCACACCATGTAATTATTTTAAAGGAGGAAATAACATGGCTACTATTAATGAAACAAAAAACACCGAGGCTCTCAATGTAACTTTTGAAAAGAGCGATTTTAATGGAGAACTTGAATACAAGCTCATCAGCACCAATAAGCTTGTAAAACAGATTTGCAAAACATTCGCAGCAATGACCGATGACTTTGTTGGTGCAAGATTTGTTCGTGTTGATAGAGTTCCACAGATTGCATCTGAGTTCCTCAATGCAAGACTGAATGATATCGATCATTTCATTGATGCTAAAGCTTCTAATGAAGAAAAAGCATCTCTGTTCCAGGTATCTAATATCATTAGAAATTATATCAATGCAGAAGAAAATAATAAACTTAAACCGAATGGTGCTCTGTCCTATGTATGCCTTTATTTTGAAGACAGAAGAGAAGGAGAAGGCAAAGTTAAGTTTATTAAACCAAAAGATAAGATCATGAAAGAATCCAGCACTGATAAGATGAGTGGATGGATTAATGCATGGAATTCTAGAAACGATTACAAGTATCTCGCTATTACAGCAGATGCTAAGAAATGCCTTGAAGGATTCGTTCCTAGAAGAAATCCAATGAATAACAAAGAAGCTTACAATAGCAAACAGGGTATTCTCTGGGATAATCTTTATGATGTAAGGACTATCAATGACCTTTACAACATGGGTTATTATCAGAAGCAGTATAACGTAGTAATGATTCCGATTGATATCAATAGATTCTTCTCCATGATTCATGGTAAGAATGTAGAAGGTAGCAATCAGAAGTATGAATACGAATTCAACTTTGTTGTTCCGAAAGCACCATCTGTATTCGCTGAACAGGTTAGAACCAATAACTATATGCTCAACGTAGTTCAGATCAATGGTGAACGTGTACAGAAAGTCGCCAACGAAAATGGCGTAACCACTAATACTAATAAACTTGGTTTCTTGGTTAATGCCTAATCGTATTTTAGTACAATGAAATATAAAGAGGCACATATGTGCCTCTTTATATTTTTTATGATTTTTAGTATTGGAGGCTTCTATGACAAAACGCATCAAGAATGAGATATCTATAGGTGGTAAATTACAGCCTGTAGTAGAAGATGTAAATACTGAGTATGCTGGTAGAAGTAGTACTATGGAGGAAATACTTAACTATTTCACAGAAATTAGTTATCATCTTCCAGCAATTTATAACGTAGTAATGAATGACTTTGGTTATAATTCTGATATTATTTTTCATAGTCATAGAACAAAGAAATTCTATTTTAGAATTGTTAATGGCGATTATGCAGACTTATCTGGTATTTCGCTTATCATAAATCGTCTTGATACATATCATTACGATGCATCATATATTTGTGTCTCTGGTATTAATAAAGACCCGCATTCTCTTAGAATGGCTATTAACTATTTAAAAGCCATTATGAAAAATCCTACTGTAGCTATGTATTTGAGTGATAAATACCCATTTAAAAAGAAGTTATTACTTGACGATAAATACTTTACTGAAGAAGGTATTAAAACCGCCACTGAATATTGTAATAGGTATTATCATTTTAGGAGAATTAGACAGCAGTTCTATAATTGTATTAATAATAGTATTATTGATAACTTTTATAAAATTGCTAAACAATATAATGATAATATATATGAAATGGCTTATACATTCAAACACATTTGCAACTGTATAATTGTTATTAAAACTAGGGCTAGATTATTTTATGGTGATTATAATAAATATGAACAGTTTAAAAAAGAAATTTACTCTATTATCTATAATGACTATAACAAAATAATCGAAGATATTAACACATGTAAAAAAGAAAAATCCAAATGATTTTCAAGATACATGGAAATTCTATAACGAACCAATGATTATTATAGATGGAGTTGATGTTGATGGTGGAAGATTTTATTCATGTTTCTGCTTGTCCTCTAATTACAAGTATATTATACATCCAACAGTAAAACTCTATTATAATGATATTATTTTTCCAAAAAGAAGTGATAAAAAATGAAAAGAGATAGACATCTTAGAAAAAATATAATTTCTACTGATAGTAAATTACAACCAGAAGTAGAAAAAGTATATAATGAGTATAAAGGTAAATATTTAGGTTTAGATGAAGTAATGAAATACTTTGTTAAACTTAGTTATTACCTACCAGATATTTATAATATCGAAGTAAGATATAAATACTATCCTGATATCACTTTCCAAAGTTATAGAACTGAAGGATTTGTATACAGATTCTCTGGATATATTGATGATGTATTATATTCTGAAGATAAAGAATTAGACGATTTAGAATTTTTAGTAGAAAATTATGAAACTTTTGATGCTTTTAGCTATAGTAGATCATACATTGCAATTGGTGATGTAAATAAATTGGAATCTTCATTTGATTTATGTGCTCAATATGTTAAAGCTATTATGAGAAATCCAAAAGTAGCTTTATATTTGAATATAGAAAAACCAAATTCTCCTGGTTTATTATTTACTGAAGAAGTCTTTCATGAGTCTAATGTAAAAACTGCTATTGAATACTGTAATAAGTATTTTCATTATAAAAGAAAAGCTCAACAATATTTGAATAAAGCTAATAATGATTTCATTAAAAAAGTTCATTATATTGCTGAGAAGTATAATAATCAAATCTATGAGATTGGTTATAAAATTAGTAATTTAAATGATAGAAACTTTATTACTATTAGAACTAGAGCTAAACTGTATTATGGTAATGATGAAAACTATAATCAGTTTATAAAAGAAATTAATCATTTATTTATGGATTCCAACACTAAAATTTATGAAGAGTTTAAACAGTACAAAAATTCTCATGAAGATTTTTATAGTTGGTGGAGATATAATATAAATCAACCTATAGTTATTATTGATGAAATCGATAATTGTAATTGCTATTATCCATATTGGAGTTTATCTTTAAGAAAGTATATATTCCATCCAGAGATTAAACACTATTATGATGAAATTATTTATCCAAAAAGGAGCTAATAAAATGAAAAGAGATAATAACAAATCATTCACTTATCATGTAGGAGACGTAGATGAAGTTATTGATACTAAAGGTAATTCAGTAGTACTTCTTCGTAAACTTGCTTGGGGTGATGGAGAAGAGAAGCTTGAATTAAGAAGATGGGTAATGGATATCAATAAAGAAACTCCATTGAAAGGATGTACTTTCTTAACTGATGAAGGCCCTCATGTATTAGCTAATAAATTAGTAGAACTTGGCTATGGTCATACTAATGAATTATTAGAAATTCTATCTCAAAGAGAAGACTTTAAAGAATCACTTGATTCTCTAGGACATAAGAAAACGGGTAAAAAGAACTCGATTTATTATGATCCTAAAGAAATTATTGCTTAATATTTATTAGCACTGTTTAATAAGGAGGTGTAACGAATATGAGTTTAGAAGATTCTATTAAAGGTCTTAATAATGATAAGAAAAGTAATGACAAAAGTAAATTAGAAGGTTCTACAGGAGAGCCTCCTTATGAACAGTTTGAAAAGTGTAGACATGGTGAAGATTATCAGTGTAAATGGAAAGATGTAAATGGTTGTTGTATATATGAAACTTGTGTTATGGATACAATAGATCCTATGAGACAAGATTTATGGTATACTAAGTGCTTAATCTGTAAAAGAGATTTTGCACGTAAACCAGAGGAAATGATTGTTCCATTTTGTGATTCATGCATACAAAGAATGAACAAAGCTGAAGAACTTCCTCATAAATGTATCTTCTGTGGTAGACAAATTAATTCTCCAGCTAAACTTATGTTTAGCGGTATCTGTGATGATTGTGCAGATGCAATGAGAGGACTTATTATGTTTTACAAGAGTAGAGGTAGAAGAGGATGGCGTCATACTATTTGAGGTGATATATAGTGCTATATGATACTAAAACCCCATTAGATATGGTTTTATATAATGAATTTATTACTTATAAAGAATTACAAAAGATTATACCACGGGAATTTAATGGAGATAATAATACTAAAACTATTAATGTATATATAGACTTATATCAATTTCTCGTTACAGCATTTAGGTATACCAGAATAGGTAATTTCTTTAATATATGCTCTTGCATAGTAAACTACTGTGCTCATATAAGAAACTACTTTAATACTAGGCATAAAGTTTATACTAATATATGTCTAGTATATTCTAGTAATGATTCTACTAATAATACGCAGTTTGTACCTACTTATAATTATGATTATAAAACTAGAATAAAGTTTAACGTTAAGATTAAAGATAATGTAGAAGAGAATATGAAACTAGTTAGATTGCTAGTTCCATATCTCCCTAATGTTTTTCTTAAAGAAGGTACAGTAGAATCTTCTGTTATAATTCATAATATCATACAAAAGAAGTTATTGGGGGATAATCCTTCTTTAGTCCTTTCTAACTCTCAGCTAATGTATCAATTACCTATTAATAATAAAGATACAGTAGTTATTAGAAAAGACCTTAGGTTACGTATTCCTGATGGTAGAGATAGAACTTATTCTTATAATCATACTAACTCTTTGCATGCATATATTTATGAATTAAAAAAGAAAAATATTAGAGAGTATCTTAATCAAAAAACGATTTCTTTTATGATGACCTTAATAGGTATACCTAAACGTAACATAAAAAGCCTTTGTGCATATTCGACTGCTCTATCTATATCTAAACTAGTCCCTTTAGGATGTGAATATGATTCTGAAGTACTATATGATGTTTGTACTGATTATTATAAATCTAAAAATAGAAAGTCTGTTCCTATAATAAAGGAACAATTTATTAGAACTTTCAAATGTGTAGATTTAAATTATCAATATAAACTTTACAAGTTACTACCAGAATATAAAGAGGAAAGTTTTATTAAACAAGATCTAGATGATGTAGAAGGAGTTCAATATATTAACAATACATATTTCAAAGATTCTCCATTAAATCTAGAGTTCTTCTAAAGAGTATACCATATGGTATACTCTTTATTTTTTATTAGGTGGTGTAAAAATGAAATATGACTATCTTATAGAACTTAAATGGTCTAATACCAAAGATGATGGTACTGAAGATACTATAAACTTTAATAATGAGACTATATCTAGCTTAATGCTAACCAATGATTATGAGCAATCCAATATGCCAATGCTAGCAGTTACATTAACTGCTGATAAGAATGATATGGATAAGATAATTACTAATGTTAAAACTGCTTGTTTTTATGTAAGTATCTATAAGTTATTTATGAATGAAGTAACTAATCTTGAATTAAAACAACTTACTCCATATTATGGTAAAGCCACATATTTTGTAGATCAAGATATAAACTATAATAAAGAGATAGATTACTCTGATAATAAAGAAAAGAAAGATAACTTTATAGATTTTACTATAGGTATGATGTTTAGCGAATGTATAGATGCAAATAAGCAAACTATCAATACTACTCTAGTAAATTCTACTAGATTTAATTCTGTTTGTTATTTTTTGTCTAGATATCCGTATTGTGTATCTCCATTTACTTATAATGATACTATTAGTCAGCTTATAGTACCACCTATGGATTCATTATCTAAAGCTATAAAATTCTTTAATGATATTAAAGTATTTTATGATACCCCATACAGATTCTATATAGAACCTGGATGTATGTATCTATTAGATAGCTCTGGTAATGGAGTACAAAAACAAGGTGAAGACTATGATACATGTATGTTTAATATAAGGTCTTTAGACAGTACAGCAGCATTAGCAGAAGGTATGGAATCTAATGATGATATAGGATGCTACTATGCTGATGTAAATGTAAAAGATAGCTATTATACTATAGATTCAGATACTGAAAAACTTTATACAGAAATACAAGCTATAATAGACCCATCTATAGAACAGTCTGTAACTTTATTGAGTTCTGTAAATGAAGCTATCAATACTAGTAAATAAAATGAAGGATAGTATTAATAGTACTTTAAAGAAAGCTAATAATACTATAAAGAGTATACCTAGTGCTTTAACTGATTATAAATGTGCTATAAACAGTGGTACTGATATAATCAATAGTATATTAACTCTACCAGATGATGTAAAAAATAATAAGTATGATATTATAAATAGCTTAGGTCAAATATATGATGGTAAAACAGAATATGATTCTAATGATAGCTTTAATAAATATGGAGCTATAGATTTAATAAAAAGATCTATTAATTATATTAAAGAATTGGAAAAACTAAAAGTTACTATTACTACTAGTAGTAGTGAATCTGGTGGATCTACTACTAGAACTGAAAGATATCTTACAGATAGTCAGATTGAACGTTGTGAAGAATGGATTAAAACATTAAATACATATATAGCTAATATTAATACTGATAATAGTATAGTAAATTCATTACCTGAGAAGTATCAGAATATAGCTAATAACTTAATAGGTATAGCTAGTAATGTAAGCAGAATATCATCTTTTATTAACTCTGTATCTCCTATTAATATATCTGATAATGTATCCAGTATGCTAAATAAAGTAAATAACTTAAAAACTCAATCTGCTTCTCATACTACTTCTATAAATACCGAATTAATAGAGAGAGTAAATTCATGCTTTAAAATAGAGAATTATATTAATGCTAGTAAGAGTATAATTAAAGATGCTAGTGATTTATGGGATGGTTATATAGCTTTACAAAATAGTGATACTGGTGGTAGTAAAGCTAAACCTAATCCTTTTAAATCTGATAGATCTATTAGTAATCTAAGTACAGCTACAACTATGATAGATGATTCTGCTACTAGAATATTGGATGCTGTAAATAGGTTTAAATCTGCTAATCTTAGTATTAATAATGCTATAGAACAAGTATCTCCACAAATTAAAGATTTAAAAGAATTTAAAAATGATATTAAAACTACTATAACTGGTACTTGGGATAAACTTAGAGATATTAGTAAAACAGCTAAAGAGTCTTTACAGAATATTGTAAAGTCTGCTAATCAATTAGCAGATAGAGTAAAATCATTAAGTTTCTCTATAAATGATTTACAAGATTTACAAAAGAATATTAATATGGTTAAAGATATATCTAATATAGGCATGCTTGGTATATCTAACTTTGCAGTAAATTTAAATTTAAAAGATTCTGATAAAAAAGACAATAATACTAGTGATTCTGCAAATAACGGTACTAAACTAATAAGGCTTAGCAATGATAATGCTAATATGATTAAAAGTATTAAAGCAGATTTAGAGAATCATGTAAATCAGTTGTCTATTAGTAAAACAAGTTTAGATACTACTATAATAACCCCTAATAAAAGATACATAGTTAAAAATTATGATGCTCATAGTAATAATGATGGAGTATTCTTATTAACTAGAAAGATAGATTACTTTATTAAAGCTGGTGATAGATTTACATTATCTACTAAACTAGACTTAATCAAAGTAGGGGAAAGTGGTAGTATTACAGAAAAAGAAAGACAGTTAAAAAGTATACTAAATAATTCTCAGAATATATTAAACACAGTTAAATCTGGCAATCTATCTATAGGAAGTATTGGTACTATAATGGATAATGCTAAAAGTATAGAAAAAACATATAATAAATTAAGTAAATAAAAAATATCCTCATACCTATTTAGGTATGAGGATATATAACCTGATATATTAAAATAATTTAATCCTAAGGTTATTTCTTTTTTTCTTGGTCTATTGTTTTGAGATGATAATGAGGTTTAGACGTTTTAAGTCCGTCCTCTTTTCGCATATCATTCTCTATTTCGTCAGCACCATGTTTTATATCTGCAACCCATTTTTCCATGAAATGTGGGCGACCATTAATACCTTTTTTAATTATTTTATCATGCTTTTCTTTATTAACACTCTTAGTTTCATTACATATCATATCTTCTACAGCACTATAGTCATCATCATAAGATTCATCTAAACTAAATTCCATAGATTCCTGATCGATGTATTCATTTACATCATCTACTGCTTCATTATAACCCATATTATATGCTTGTTTTAAATCTTCTTCTGTATAAATCATAGTATAACCTCCATTATAAAATATATTGTTATGATTTATATATACTAAATATAGTATTACATAAATGTATCAAAAAAAAAGAAAACTTATATTAACTAACTATAGTATATTGCGATGAAGACAAACCAGCACCATCAAAACCAGCAGGTGGATTCCTAATCTTAACATCGTAAAGGCTAGAGCAATTATAGAACATTCTGTAGTAACTCCTACAAGATTTCATATCAATTACACCTTTGATGGTGTTAAGATTAGAGCAATTGAGAAACATCTCTCTCATAACAGTTACAGTGGAGGTATTAACGAAGGATAAGTCTAATAAAAAAAGGCTATAACATTTATAGCACATACCTTCAGTAGTTACAACATTAGAAATATTACAATTAGATAGATTCAATGAATCAAGCATATCACAGTTACTGGTCATACCACTCATATCACTTACTTTAGAAGTATCGAAATTAGATAAGTCGATTGAAGTAAGATTAGAGCAACTATTGAACATAAACTGCATATTTGTTACACCTTTGCAGGTAACTGTAGCTTGACCTGATATAGATTCATCTACATTAGTAACTTTATCAATATCTAACCAGTCATTATTAAACCATGGATCACTACCTTTAGCTATTAAAAAATTGACCTTTTTCTTAGCGGGGCTAACACTAAAGGTTACCCCCCCCCATATAGTTCCGTTTAAAGTTTGTGGCATATTAAATCCTCCTTATTAAAAATAGAATAAAAGTATACCTTTGTGGTATACTTTTATTTTTGCTATATAGCCATAATCATAGGTTGAGACTTATTAGCAAATGTTACATAGCTATCTCTCATTTGCTGTACTATATCATCTCGTCTATTAGAATAATCTTGTAGTATATCTATATTTAATTCTGCACTAGCATATGGTGTTTCAATATTCTGATAATATTTTAAATTATTATACAAGTATATTGCTACATCACAAATAGCTAGTGATTCAAACAGTTCCATCTTAGTAGGCTCTATAGTCATTAAATTAGGGGAGTGCTTTACAAATAAAGATATAGGAATAGATTTTAACATTTCTAGCATATTATTACTAAGATTAGATTCTAGTCTTACCATATTTGGTGGTTCAAATTCTACATATACACCACACTTATACAGACTAGCATGGTCAGTAAGCATTTGCTGCTCAGCTATACCTTCTACATCCATACCATTTAAGAAGAAGTCATATGTAGAATAGAATCCATAACCAAATCCAAATGCTGGAGCATTTTTAGATAACAGATGCCAATCTATATCTCCTACACCTATAATATCTACAGATGCAGCAGTCTTTTCATCTATTAAATAATAAGGACCTTTTCTTCTATCATTAGTAAGATAGTATGGCATCTTAACTGGAAAATATCTAGAAAATGTATTTAAAGTAGATATATCTATAACATGCATCCATGTATCTTTATCTAAAGATTCTGGTAGATTAAGCTGTTTAGTTCCTAGACGCATTTCTATTAAATCTAATAAACGAGAAACTCTATTAGACATCGGCATTATAATCACCTCACTTATATTATTGTTTTAAACTAAAATTCACATACTTTAATAAACTTTAAAATTATATATTATTATTATGACTTAGATATTTATAGTCTAAGTTAATTTTATTATTGTTTCTTTTATAAGGAGGAAATTAAAATGGATTATCAGATTCTTTATAAGAATGGTGAAAAAGTTTTTACAGATTTCAAGCATACTTACGAAGTTTATTTAAGAAAAAACTCTGAAGGTAGATACCCTATTTATTTTAACAAAGGTAATTTAGCAGGTAAAAAATACTTTATTAATGTTTTTAAAAATTTACCATCAGATTATGAAATACTGACTCATGATTCATCTAAAGTGCATTATATAGAATTTACTATGTATGATGATAATGGAAAATCATTTTCTTCTAGTTGCTATGCAAAGACTAATAATAATGATCTCTCATTTTATATCGATAGTACTTTTTACGAATGGCTTTATGATTTTATCGATCTATATTTATCTGAGCATTAATAATTAGAGGTAAAAAATGTTATTACAGAATGTAATACCTAGAGCTATAAACAGCTTTTCTAATCTTATTAATTTAGATATTAGTGCTATAAAGATTAGTATTATCAATAATGAATATGCTGATTTTATTGCTATCAAATATGATAGTGATAATTCTATCATATTTAATCTATATGGTATGATAAAATATTTATATGAAACTAAAAGATTAGAATCTGAAGAAGAGATTAGAGCTTTCATATTACGTATAGTAGGTCATGAGTTATGTCATATTAACCAACTTATGGTTGGTAATATTGAAGCAGATTGCGATATTCATACTATTAAGATTATAGAATCTAATAAACAATATTTTATAAATACTTATGGGTATATTGATACTCATAAATTTAGTGGTATGCAGTATATAGTAGATAATTATAAGGAGAAATGAAAATGAAAACAAATGACAACCAGATTAGCTTTAACAAATTTATGAAAAAAATTAAAAAAGATAAAGTTATTAAATTTGATGGAATTACAGTAGTAGCTTTACCAACTTCTTCTGAAAACGATGATCTTCCAAATGGAGTAATGATTAATATTATGCCTAAAAATAAGGGAAGCAATATTGATCAGTATTCAATTATAATTGAAAGAGACGATTTTAATGCTCCATTTGTTATTACAAGAATAATGGTTGTTGGTGGAAAAGAATTTCCAGAATTAAGCACAACAGCTAATAAATTTAAACTTCCTGTATTAATTTCATTTATTTCTTTAGCAATCGCTGACCCAGGTAACGATATCTCTGATGCTATTTATGAATTCTTTTGTTTAGATCATAAAACTTTTAATAAAATTAAATTATTAGATGTATCCTCATCCTTATTATTCGAGCTTTATATTCAAGAATTAGAAAGAATGCTTGATGAAGTACAGCACTCATATGAAAATAAATTAGATATTGTGAATACAACTTGTAGAGATAATGATTCTGATGTTTTTATGAGTACTATTTCTCCGAAAAATAGCAATGATATTTATATTGCTTTTGTAATTACCAAAATGTATCGTTCTAATACTATTGAATTTAGTAAATTAGCTTCAGTAGGGGTACATGAATATGATAGATATATGAATTGCTATAAACTCGTTTTAAATAAAACAGGAAAAAGAGCCAATAGATTATTTAAACGTCTTAAGAAATATCATGTATATAATGATAAAGCTATTGATGCAATTATGAGTAGCCCTGTATTTAGAATTAAGTAATAAAGGTGAATTGAAATGAAAGTATATTATAAACCTATAAGGCATAAAGATTTTGAAGTTAATACACTTAATTCAGAGGCTACTGAGTATGACGCGGACAATATGATAAAGCTTTAACGCTTACTTTTTCTGTGAAATATAAAAATGGCCCACTTCAAAATGAACCTATATTTGCAGATGTAGCCTTGAATAAAGACCACTCTATTGAGGTGTATGTAAAACAAAAAGACAAAGATACTGATGGTAATGATGAATTTTTATATGTGCATCGTAGAGTATTTCAATCTGATAGAGTTGAAAAATTCTACGATATATATGGAAGACTTTTAATTATTATTTTATTGATTTGTGTATTAGAGGAAGCTAATTTAAGAGAAAAAATGTATCCTGATGCTGCTATGAATGGGCATTAATAAATAGAAATTTGATTGTATACTATTATTATGGATAGCAATTTAGCTATCCATAATAATATTTTATTTCCAAAGGAGGAAATATCATGAACACTAATTACAAGTTCACAACCCGTCGCAGAGAAAGTCCAAATTCTGCTCAGCCATATCATCCATCTTATGTGCCTCAGAACTATGTTCCATGTCCACCGTGGCAGCCGTGCTATGGGTATCCTGTTGCTACTGAACAGCAACCGCTTCCGTATAATCTGTATCCTCAGATGTTTCAACCTCAGCAGCCGATGGCTTTCAGTGAAAGATTCCTCACCAATGAAGATGAATCATTCACTATTGATCTTAGCCCTGTGCTGATTAAGCTCAATGCGTTCTCATATGAATTGACTGACAAATGTATCTGCTCTATCGATTTTGATGGCGTTAGAATTGAAACTAACGCAAGTCGTTATCAGCACTGTGGACCTCTTACCGTTACCGCATATATCAGAAAAGATGGTTCTATTCTTTTCATTTTATGGAATCCATATACTGGGAATGATAGCTTAGATTTCTACGGAGATGATGAAGAAGAGCCTATTGATTTGCCTAATCCTAAACTGTATAAGAGGACGTTTGCAACAGAGGAGATTAAGTCTGTAGGGGATCATTGCATGGAAAAACTTTTAGTTGCTTTCATGAATGAAGCTTTAACAGCAATTAAAAATAAGTGATAATTTACTTATGTAAAAATATATACTTAGACCTATATAGGTCTAAGTATATATTTTTATTTTTTATAATCTAGAGCAGAATTCATCAATCTTATTAGTTACGTATCTATCAATAGGAACTATAATAGTATTATAGGATTCATCTACCATAACTACTTTCTTCTTATCATCAGAAAGTTTAATAGATTTATAGATAGGAGAGAAGTCTTCGCAAATCTGATTAAAGCTATAACTTTCTCTAAGTAATAAATCAGTTACATCTTTATTCAAAATAGGAGCAATAGAATCTGCTGATTCTTCTATAACTTGTTTATTACCCATAGAATTTAAGTATTCTTCATATGGATAAGAAGATGGTTTATAATCCGTAGATTCAGATACTATTCTTTCAGTATAAGCATTATCATATGATGGATAATATACTCTATCATAAGTGATGATTCTAAGGTTAGTTACATTAGACTTACCATTTACAATTCTAATAGAACCAAGAGATCTTAAAGAGAATGATGGTTTTTGACCACATTTTAAATCTTCATTAAAGGCTTTACCTAATTCATTATTAGTTCCTCTAAATTGAGCTTTTACATAATCCCCATCCATCCATACTTTAGTATACCAAACTTGTTCTAATGTTGGATCTACTTTCTGTTGTCTAGAAAGATTCATATCTAATGGATGTCCAGCTTCACCTTTAAAGTTACCAGTTGTAATTAATTCTCTAAGTCTATCAGAATAAATTTCTCTATGAAGATCTTCTTGAGTATAATATCTTCTATTACGATTCATCTTACCAGCTTGCTGAATAATACCTTCAGCAGTAACAAAGCCAGTTGTTTTGTTTTCATCTACTATATCAAAGCTAATAGCATCTTCTAATGATTCATTTATAATATATGCTACAGGTTTATCTGTATTAAGCATTTTAGAACCTCCTTTTATAATGAATAATTATAAGTATGTTTTTAAAATACCAATATAAAGAGAAATAGACTACTCTATATAAGAGTAGTCTATTATCTATTAAATTATTGATTATTATCAGCAGCAGGTTGTTCACTATTAGCAGTCTGATTATTAGTACCAGTATTACCTTGGGTCTCAGCATTATTACCAGCTTGTTGCTGATCATTATTTTGAGTTGACTGTTCTTGATTTTTGGTATTAGCTTCCCCAACTTTTACTGGAGCAGTTAATAAAGCATTAAAAATATTATAGTAGTTATCATACATTTGCTGACATGCATAATTAGCACACTTAGAAATCGGTATAGCGTATTTATTAATATAATCACTCAATAATTTAGTTACTGCATTAATACCGTTATTGCTAGAATCAGTATCGCCATTTTGTTTAGTATTATTAGTATCGGTATCAGCCTCTTGCATAATATCACTAAAATATTCAGCCATTACAGATTCTATTGTAACTTTAGCGGCTTCTGCTTTAGCATTAGGCTTATCAAAGAAAGTAGCTAACTTATTTACATAATTAGTACCATTAGTGGTAAGATTATTACATTGGGTTCTTAATTGATCAATACGTATAGTCTTGATATTATTAATAATAGTATTAGCGGAATTTGATTTAATAGTGGCAATATTAATAGTAGTTGCTAAAATATTATTTTTAGCTTTTCCTTCAGTATTATTTTTAATATCATTAAATGCTGATTTAACTGCATTTGTATCATTACCAGCAAAATAGTTTTTCAATACAATTTTAGCATCTTCTGAAGAATAATACCCATTTGTTTCATTAGGCAGTGCTTGACCCTCACTATGTGGCTTAAAGTAAGTAGTTAGGTCGCCATTCATTGAATCGATAGTTTTAATGAAGTTTTGTTTACTCTTATCAGCATCAAAATTCTTTATATCATTAGCATTATTAATATTTACAATCTTATCAATAGAATCTAATTTAATTGCATTAATACGCTTATTAGTAAGCTCTATATCACCATTATAAACTCTAAAAGTATAAGCGTCATCACTATTACTAAGATTTTCATTAATCTTCTTTACAGAATCAAAATCATTAATAATACCAAACAATCTATCTCTGCTTTTATTTACAGAGAAAGAAATCTTATCCATAAGATTTTTAATAAAAGCAGCTATCTTATTCCATAATGCTTTTAATTTATCCCAGAATTTTGCAATCTTAGATCGATTAGTATCAGTAGAAGCAGGATTATCTTTAGAACCAGCTACTTTCTTAGTAGCATCTGCTGGGTCATTAGCAGTACCCGTCCTTGTATTATCACCATTTTTCTTTACGATAGCAGTTCCAGCAGTATTAGTTCCCCCTGTATTGCCGCCTTGCGGTGGTTCTGTAGTATCCCCTGTACCGGCGGCTCCTGCATCAGTCTCTAACATAGGTTTGATGGTATAAGCAAAGAAAGCTTCTTCTAATTCAATAGTTCTATAAGAGAAATCTACTTGTCTATTGTCATCAGAAATAACTTCATCATCGAATACATCCGTTGATTCATTAAAGAAATCTTCATCATCATAGTATTCGTCTAATGAATTATCTTCTTTCATAGTAATTAATTCATCATAATCAGAATAGCTTGGTTGTAAATATTCTTTAATGCATTCTGCTTTAATAGAATATAAAATATTAGCAATATTAAGATATTTCATAGCAAATGTATATAATACATTTCTTAATTCTTCTTTTTTATATTCTACTTGCATAACTACTTGTGAATAATTAGAATTGTATTTAGTAGCTAATTTATTCATAACAGAATTAAACTTAATTAAAGTTTTCTGTAAGCCTTCATTATACCCTGCTACAGATTTAGCAATTTCTAAGTATTTACCTTTAACAGAATTAAAGTAAGAAGCAATATTCTGCTTATTTCCAGTAAACTTCTTGGTCTTAAATGAAGATTCACCTTTAAACAGTTTTTCAGCATTAATAATGAAATCATCATCTGTTACATTAGAAATTCTATTATCCATTACTATAGAATAGATATTTTCAGTAGAAGATTTAATTTCAGTAATAAATTCTTGAAGAGAGTTATACAGCTGATTACCGGTATCTTTACTTGCTACAATATTACTATGATTACCAAGAATGATATCAATCTGTTCTAAATAAAGATTTAATTTCTTAAAAGATGGTACTTCAGGATTATCCAAGTTGGTATAATCGTAAGTATGAATATTCTTTCCTAAATAAGAAGAATATGTAGAATACTTTGAAGAAACATTAAAGTTATAAATAGCAAAAAGAATATTTTTAGAAATAATCTTTTCTGCTTCTTTAATCTTATATTCAGATTCTTTAATTTCAGATTTATTAGAACTATCTACAGATATGGATTGTTTAATTGTATTAGTTGTAAGCATATTGCAAAGTGTACTACCAGCTGATAAACTCTTATATGTACTAGAGAAATCAGGAGTAAATACACTCTTAGTTACATCTCCTAAAGAGAGTTGAGAGTCCATATTTATATCTCCTTTCAAATAAATAAAATATTATATTAATGTTTTATTATTCAATAATATAGAAAGGGTAGTATATACTACCCTTTCTATATATTAATATTAGTAATCTAATACGAATGTATACGATTCATCTTTACCAGAAATTTCATTTTCATTCTTATCAGCATTCTTAATAGCTTCTAAAATAGATTTTTCTAATTTATTTAACCATTCCCATACCGATGGGGTTTTAGATTTTATAAGAGCATTACATGCATCCAAAAAATTACTAAATGTTTCAGTAGAACGCAATGCTTGGTATGCCATAACACCAAGCATTCCTAACATTCCTCCACTGAAACTAATAGTAACCGCAACGAATAGGAATGAGAAACCAACTATTAATTCTAAAAACGCTGATACTAGTATAAATAATCTGTGTTTCCTTATTACTTCAGGATCATTCAATGTAAGCCCTTTTGATTTGGATTCTTTAGCAATAGTTTTAGCTGCTCTTTTTTCAAGCTTAGCTTTTAAGTTTTTATATTGCTTAGTTTCTTTGAACTTCTTTTGTTCTTCTGGAGTTCGCTTTTTAATTTCGAGTTTAGTTCCTTTAGGAATTGATTTAATCTTACTAATAATCCCATCGAGTACTGAAGCTTCATCGATTCCTTCAATCTCTTCACTACTTTCTAAAAATGTATTAATAAAATTTTCTGTTAAAATATAATTTTCTACTATTGAAACTTGTTTCATTTTATTCTACTCCTTCTATTTGAATATCTGGTATATCATTGCCAATAGAATCTTTAGCTATATTTATATTAATAAATTCTGGAACTGTAGTAGAGTATAGATAATCATCATTTTCATTATTCTTATATATGCTTTGATAGATATACCCATAATCATTCAATCCTATAAACTTAATATAAACTATTTGTTTATAGAATTTATTCTTTATTGCTGTAATAAGATTTGGTATATGCAAGTCTGATATATAATTCATATTTTCCATATAAGTCTTAATATAATGTATAATATCATTTTCACAATTCTTATCAGCTGAAGTTTGGTATTTAACTTCAAATTTAAGAGATATATTAATTCTATCTATTGGCATAGAAACTTTTTCATACCCTACATTGTATAACCTAGACGGTCCATATGTATTAAAGAATTTCATATCAATACCGAAACTATCTTCAAGTAATAATAATGCAGATTGAATATAGATTCTTCTATAATCAATAGATTGAATAAATGTAATCTACTCTATCTCTCATACCGTATGGTTGTATTCCGTCAGAATAATCTTCAGTTGGGTCGTATACCAAAATTCCAGAAATAGCTGTATCTAACTAATGGCATTCTCTTTATATGAAAATCTAATTCACCATTAGAAGCACTAGATAAATTAGCATAAGATTCCATTATATTAGTGTAGTCGATAAACATATCTAAACCAGTCTTAACTTCATAAATATTACACAATGTGTATTTCTCTTCATATAATCCTGGTACTATATATGAAATATCATCTTCATCGTTATTATTAGCTTTAAGAGAACCATATTGCTGATCAAATTTAGCTAATATGAATATCTTAAATCTTACATTATTAGGTAAATATGTAGTAGCTTTAGTTCTAGTTCCTACATAATATATTCCATCATCTATACAAAGTTTAATATCTTTGTTTATAATATTATTAGTATGAAGCCTAAATTTATAATTATATGAATAATCTACTGAGCTATAATCAGCATCATCTAATTCTGCTTCGGTGTATCTAAATGGTTGATAATTACCATCTTCATCTTTATTATAGAATACACCTATAACTCTAAGATTATTCTTTATAATATGACCATTCTCATCAGTACTAACCAAATCAAAATCAGTAGAAATATTTTGTGTAAATAAAGTACTAATTGTATAGTAGTCTCTCTCAGTTTCTGGATAGAATGGTTTCTCTACTACTATAGGACTAGATGTAGTACTAGTACAAATAAATTGTAATTCTGATTCATCATTGATGTAATCAAAATCAGCAAGTTTAGAATAGTTTAATATATTTAAATAATAATTCAATACAAATGGTTCTTTGTTTATAACCGTTAAAAATGGATTAATATATAAGAATCCATTATTCTCTTTAGCTTTTAAATCTTCATTATTATCTGAGCTTCCTAATGGTAACCCAGTAGCTTCAGTACCACCATTCTCTAAATAGAATAAAGAACCAGCTGGTAAAACATAATTTATTCTATTAATATTACTAAACATATCTCTTGTTACTTTTACATCTAAAGTATTTGTAGGAATAATATTATTATTCTCATCCTTCAATAGCATATAACAAAAGAATATTCTTTGAATCTGATTATGAATCTTCTGTAAAAAGTACAATCTAATATTATCTGTATTTAATGAGTTAAAGAAATTATTTAAATCAGTATATGTAGTTATACTATTTCTCATAAGCATTTGCTTAGGAATCATTTCTTTTAATTCATCTACTGATTTTTTATCTACACCATATTCTGAATTAGATTGTGGTATAACTACCATATAGATATTATTATATGAATATCTACTAGAAGTTAAATCATAAACTGTATTCTTATTGTATGAAAAATTACATTCACTACCTTTGGTAGTAAATACATGTACAGTTACATCAGTATTTTCTCTAGGCTGATATGAATCTCTATTAAATACAATTCTAATTGTGGATTCATCGATATATTGATAATTACAATATTCCCAATCGCTACCAGTATTGTATAATCCATCATATAAGCATTGTAAATAATGAGTTACATCTCCGCCTGTAGTATGCTCTACTACTTCTACATAGAAATATGCTAATTGGTCAGTAAAAGTAAATGATAATGATTTATTTTCTAATGGATTATCTACTAATATTTTTTCATAAATTTCATAATGATTAGTTTGCCTAATATTTGTAGTTAAAACAATCATATTAGTATTGCTAATACTAATAGTTCCTATAGCTGGTAAATATGGATTAGTAATATCTGATATTTCATTAGTATTTACATCACCCATATCATAATGAGTATACATTAAATACATAGCTGTATATATCCATTTACCATTAGGAAGTTTGTTTCTTCTAATTTTTATATCATGATCTAAGTGATATGTATAAGAACCATTGGTTACACCTATATTAATATCAATACTCTTATCTAAGATAAATTCATTATCTACCATGTTTTCAATTAATCTATCTTCTGGTATAGCAATATTAATAGTCATTTTAGCTGGTGTAGCTCTAATCTTATTAATACCTAAAGATAATGCATGGCATAATACATTTCGCTCAAATTTAGCTTGGGTAGGAACTGCTTCATTAGCATACTCAGCAGACATTATAGCAGTATTTTCAAGTATATTTGTTCCTAATTCTGATATATAACCGAACAAACCCATAGCTAAAGTATCAGTAGGAATACCATCAAAATATTTATTTTTTAATGTGTCTACATAAGAAGCTATTTCATATATATTACTAGTAAGAGGAGATTGAGTCTCTTCTTGTATAGTTAAAGAATCCTTTGGATCTTGTAAATCATTAGGGTTAATATTTATTAATGATTCAGACATTTCTCACTTCTCCTTTCTTATTCATCTAAATAATACCATTTAAGTAAGTAATCATATTTAGGTTTAAAGTCATACCCATCACTAGATACTCTAGATTGAGTTTTTAATATTCCAGGTATAGTAGCTTTTCTACCAGTTACTGCACCTATATTACTATCATATAAATTCATTTCAACAAACTGACCTTGGTTAGCAGCTATAGCTTCTTTACATAAATTATCAAAATGAGTTAATATCATAGGATCCATATCTTGTTGGAAAGTAGCTTTCCAATTTACAGTAAATTTTAAATTACCATCCGTAGGTAAATCAGAGAATGTAGATCTAGGTACAGACTTAGGATAGCAACCCCATAAGCATGCCCAATATATCAAAGTTTCTCCATCTTCTCCTACAATAAATTTAAATACTGTCATTTGATCAGAAAGTATCTTATAAACAATATAGTTTATATCTGTAGGAGTAACCATACCATGATATTTCTGCTGTTCATATAAATCATATGCTTTAAACCATAGATAACAACTTAAGTACTTATTATCTTTAAATTCTATACTAAATTCATTATCTTCATCGGCACTATCAGAAGGTTTTCTATAAAATATTTTAGTAGCATAGATATTTGAAGCTGTTTCTTCTTCCCCTACAGTAATATCCGATAAATCAAGATTAGATGTTTTATAATTAGACAGTATGTTTACAAATGGGGATCTAACTTCTCCTTCTAGAGGAAGTGCAGATTTTTGCAAACTAGTAAGTACTGATCTGTATCCTCTATTATATAAATCCAAGAAAAATGGAACAGATCTTAATTCAGGATTTAAATCATAATTATTGGTCAATGGTGTTTCTCTACTATAATCTGGAACACCATTATTTTTACCTCTAGCACCAAATATATGAAGATCTGGTTTCGTTATAAATATATATTCTCTAGTACCACCAAGCATTTTATATGGATCATTTCTAGGAAACACATAAAAGCTATTGTAATCATCATAATCTTCTGGTCTAAATATACCATTAGCATTTAATAAGTCATGTAAATTATCTTTATCCGAAGTCCCTCTAGAAGTAACACCAAATTGAGCTTGATCTGCCTGCATTCAAGTCAGCAGTCATCTACTATAACTTTAGTTGCAGGGTATTTCATTCTGTCTAAAGTATCTCGTATTAACTTATCCCGTACATCATCGGTACCCTTGTATTCTATTATCTCCATCGTATTGAGAGTTATTGGTAACAGTTGTTTTACTTACTCTATATTAATAACGTCTTGTATGTCCATTATCTTTAACCCCTCCTTAACTTTACTAAAATGTCTTTAAATAAATTTTAATTGTATATTATATTTATGACTTAAAAAATAAGTTCAATATATTTTTAAAGGAGATTATTTATTTATGGCTTATTGATA
>CYGL01000269.1_pt1 | contig 24515 bp, 43 predicted proteins | sample 485531 | NCBI WGS metagenome assembly CYGL01 (sample SAMEA3497897, study PRJEB9818) | human gut metagenome | reverse complement strand
CTCTGAATCGACAAACTTGTTTACGACCATTAACGTTGACAATGACACTCTTTTCAGTCTGATTGCATGGGTTGAGCTTAGGCCCGAACGCCCCGTCCCCCGCAGTTGACACTCCAGCACCATCTGCAATACTTGACTTTTGAGTAACCATTCTCGCTACATTATCTAGTCGTTCTACTACCCAGTTAAAGTCTTTATCTTTAACGGCTTTTCATCACGATTTCTCGCGATAATCCTTCCATAATGGCTTTTTGGTTAAGCCCTTCGGAAAGATGCACTAGTGCGTCCCATACCTTGAGAGCAAAGCTCTCGAATGGTATAGTGCGCTGGCAACCGATAAGCTTGTTCCAAAATGAATATTTTGTTTCACCAAGAACGACGTCTCCGTTATCCATGATGGTATACATCTTGTACTTATCTATGTGATCGATTTTCTCGAACACATTTGCCTTTATTTCTTTATCCAAGAGCAATATACTTATCAGTCCCTTACTCTTAGGAGTTAAGAGAGCTTCCATAAGCTTACTGCGAAACGTTTACATTAACATTTACTTCTGCAGAGACCTCGCCGTTAGCCTTCTGAGCTGACTTTGATTTCTGCGAAAAGTAAATGTTAACCTTATCGTTTACGTCAGAAATTGCTGACTCACACTGTTTCTTTGCAGTCTGTAACATCTTGATAAGATTATCAATACGCTGCATCTCTCCGAGATTCAACTTATTGATTGACGCGGCCAGCTTCTTAGGATCGCTGAACACGAGACTCTTCTCAGGATTCTTGAGGGCTTCCTTAATGATATCATCATTAGTCTTGCCAAACTCCTTGTCACAGGTATAAGGTATCTCGATCTCGTCATCGAGACCCTTGTTGAGGATAATAACTACCTCGTCATTGATGTTTTTGCCCATCTCAATCTTTGAAATGGTAACACCATAAATTGAGAAACGTCGAGGAGAGCGATTCAGGATCAAGTCCTTGTTGCCAGAGTTGCGAACTTCGTCGATCTTCTGCTGATAATCTGGATCATAAACTCGTGTTTGAGGTTTGAACAAATCCTGTGCATAAACACTTCCTGCGAACATACTCAATGGAGTACGATTGTTTGAAATTACGTCTTTCACGTTAATGTCGATTTTTGTTGTTTCCATAAATCATATCCTTTTTGATATCGTTATTGATTAACTAACGATATGATTGTTTACTGTGGTATATTTTGGCTACACCTTTGCCTTTGTTTATTGAATAAACACTGGCTCTTAGGCTCTTCGTGTCAATTTTATTGTTCGATACTTATCAATGGTTCTACTATTGTAGACGCTTTAATACAGACTTAGTTATGCTATTCTTATTGTGACAATGTGACAATAAGCTCATAACAGGAATTACGTACGTATGACGTAATTAACATTTACTGGTTATCCAGGCCCATCGTCTAAAGCTTTGAATGCCTTTGATGCGAAATCAATCGCTATATCTACTATATAGATTTTCAATATTTTCTAATCTTGAATCACCTAATCTCGTTGGTGAAATTTTGCTAAGCAACTAACACTCGTAGAAATTAGGAGTTTAATAACCCACGAAAAGATGTAGTGCTTTCGGTCGTATTTCCCTTGTCGACTAAATAAAACTACAGGTTGTCGATTAAACGCAGATTTCCTCAGCTAATAAGTTTTAAAAGCGCCTAACTTATCATAATGGCTCCTCTCTGCAGTACTCGGCTTATGGCATGTACTCAGTGGTTGGTTATCGGAATGTCTCAGGATCAGACCCGTCACGGACTTTACGGCTTTTTACATTTTTGCTGATGTTTGCAATTTTTCTGTACTGGTATTACTACCTCCTATTTATAGTGCACGAATATTGGGAATTCAACCCATACATTTCATCTTGTCACCCACTTATAACGTGATATACATATATATAGACAGTATATACATATAACATACATCGGTTGTTTTACAACGTTGAATATAAGCTGCCCATCAATTTCCTGTATTGCTTCGAACCTTTCTGTTTACGCATATTGTTGCGCAATATACTTTGGCATGGTTTAGCACATCGGTTGGCACTCGATTTCTTCACCTCAATCCCTTACTTACAACGTAAGATTTTCTCTATGAAGGGACATCAATTTTTGTTAAACATGTTAAATTTGGATTTATTGATTTTTCATAATTCACGTATTGAAGCTTTGCAATTTGCATCATATACAATATACCAGCTTACTATTCTGTAGGGATTGTATAGTATAGTTCGTTGCCGCATGTGATTTACTAGATCAACTTATCTCTGGATAAAGTGGAGGTCAAATGGCACTGGGTGTGCATATCTCGAATCAACTTCAACCTGTTTTGTTATTTTGTTATTTTAGGTATAACTACCATCAATTCTCTTTGACTGTAACGAAGTCATCGATCATAACCTCATATGCTTTTTAGTTCATATGGGAACTACTTTTTAACTATTGCTTACTATAGTATTATTATGTAGTGGAATAGATTTTCTCCGCGATCTTCACCCGCGTATACCAAATCAATGGTATTAAGGGTTTGCCCTACCCTTGTGTTCATTTTACTTTTATATACCGCATAAACGAACAAAGCCTGGCGGTCAACAATCAGACACTTCTACCCCGTCCCTGGCACCCCTTAAACGGAGTTGTACTGAATCGAACAGTAAGGTTTTGGTATAGTCGGCAAACTCATTTAGTTTACCCTGTGTGGTATTACTCCCACAGTATTGATGTTAGTTTTTCGGCCTTTATACTAGCTTTGGACACTAGAAACACTACCTACAGCTATTGATACTACTATATAGGTTTGGAGCTCGGTTCTTCCAGCACCATGCACCATACCATGTATGCAATTCTGTTCACCTACTGGGCCTCTATATAGTTTCATCTCGTGTAACGTTCGCATATGATTAGTATCATTTCATATGATTCCGATACGGTTCATTATGCCCTTCTTGGGACTTATGCGTTTCTAATTACACTACATCTTTTAAGGTGTATTCAGCCTCATCTAGCTTGTCTCCAATACGGTTCTCACAAGTCCAGCTGTGTAATTATAGGAGTTGATACAACGCTTCTCCTACTTGCATCTAACGTTTCAATGTTTGATACATTTCATCCTACCTTTTGAGTAATCTCGCCCTGGAGAGGGTTAACATATTCTCGGATCAAGTATGTTTCGTACACAGGCTAATGGGACCTGCTATATGTACTTAGCTTGGTTAAGCATGGTAGGTTCTTATGTTTACTACCATACCCAAGAGGTTATTCACCTACTTTATGCACATCATAGGTGTAAGCTACATCGTCTCCCTCAACAGGTGTAGCTATGTAAAGAAGTGGTAAAGACGAGATACCCTTCTTCTCTACAATCTTTGTTTTAACAATAGTCTTTACAGGCTGTTGTTTATGGTTACAAGGTACTGGCGTTTCTACCTTTACAGTATCGCGCACAGTATCAGGATTAGTAATTTTCACTTGATCAAAAAGATGATCCATTGGTTGCTGTACAGTAGATGCTACTACTGTCTGCAAATTCGTTGGAGGGTTATAGCCCATAATGTTGGCAATATTGCATCCAACAATTACAAATGCTAAACCCAACAAAGATGTAACTAAATTTTTCATACTTTGATAGTTATTTAGTTTCCGCCCACTGAATATCAAGCAATTTCATAGCACGATCAGCTAATTGTGAGCATCTGGCTTTAACCGATCGAACTATTTTTTTGCTGGCGACTTGGTCTCTTTGTCATCCTTTGACTTAGAGGCTTTGTCTTTTGCCTTTGATTCAGCTTTGGCCTTCTTCTCAGCCTTAGCAGCCTTAACTTCTTCCTCGATCTCCTTATTTGTCTTAAAGACGAACTCTGGAGCAAGTCCAATGTTAAAGTCGGTCAACTGATTTGAAGGCTCACGGAACAAGTTTGTGATATACCCGATGTAGTACTTGGTTGTCTCAACAAGGCTGTCTTTCTTGATTGTGGCAACCTTCTCCTTAGGCAGGTCCTTAAAGTAAGAACCAATGATACCAGTGATCACGCGATGTACACCATTTCGCTCCTTGGCATCAGCGGCATTGAACTTATTAGCAAAGTTGTTCATGTAATCAGCACTACAGTTTGACATCATATTGATTGCCTCTTCTGCATGTTTGATTGCATTGTTGTGAGTCTCAACGTCCTCCTTATACTTCTTGCCGTTCTTGTCAAGCTTGCTAATTGCGAGCTTATGCTCTTCGATAGTCATGTTAGCACGACTGATCACAAGCATCTTAACAAGGTCAGCTACATCCTGATCAGAATACTTGTATTCCTTCTTTTCTTCATCGTAAGCAGAGTTACGAAGAGAGCAGAATGCAGGTACCGGAGTTCCGAACGATACGGTGACAAAATAAGACCAGTTTCCGATTCCTGAACCAAGAATACCCACCTTTCCAGTAAGCTTACGGATCTCGAGAAAGATCTCGCATTTGTTCATATTCTTGTAAGTTTCAGAGTTCTTCTTATCGTGATACATTTTGTACTCACGATACAACTCTACGGCCTTATTCAGGTTGTCGATGATTGTCTCTCCGTCATGAGTAGTCATGAGATAGTTGAGAGCCTCCTTAAAGGTAGTGTCGTTAAGCTCTTCTACCTTATAGGTTTTGCCATTTGCGGCTTGCTGTGCAGCGGCGTCCTCATTAAGAGCAGTTTTAGTCTCTTCTGTGATTTCTACTGCTGCAGCAGGAAGAACTACAGTTCCTTCTTTTGAACCAGGAAGAAGCTTAGTTTCGTCGATATTAAGACCAGGAATGGTTGGAGCAATCTCTTTGATCTTCTCCAGCATTCCTACACGCATAGTTGCAGCAAAGTTAGAATTGCCATTCGCTACCTCCTGGCACATCCATACTGCTGCCGCAATTGCGTTAACTTCGTTGATCTTGTCCACAGTTCCCTGTGGCAAACCAGTATGTTCTGCTGCATTCTCGTCCTTATAGAAACGGTCGTGCAAAACACCAATAACAGTTGCCTGAGCATCAGAGCTACTTGTGTTACTCTTCTGAGCAGGTGCACCATTATTAACCTGAGCTGCTGCAGCTTTAGCAGCAGCTGCTGCTTCCTTCTCGTTATTTACTTGAGCGGCCTTAACGCCACCCTTTTTCTTATTATTAGCCATTTTGATAATGTTTAAAATTTGAATACTTGCTACATTTGTAGCGTTACTAACTCTTCTGGGCAACTAATTTAAGTTCAACTTGTGTCGAAGATAAAATTTGTTTTTAATCCTTCTAGTTGTGGAGGCTTGGTAAGCACTGTTAGGTGCTCATCTTCACCAAAGTTAAGCATAGCTATTGTGTCTACTTTTGCTTTATCCTTACCTGCTGGTTTTGTCTCAACAGATGTACCATCGCCCTCTGAAGGCTTTAAAGCTTGAAATGAGCACGTAGGTGCCAGGCATGGGAGCAAGGAGTAGATTTAACATAGCTAGCTTCACTTTCATGGTCAACAAAGGCAGAGTTGACCATTTTTGCTCCAGTAAAGCCTGCAAGAAGGCTCACAAGAAGGATCCAGAACAACTTATTGCTTAGAATTGTATCGAGCAAAGCCCAATGCAACTGCAATAGATGAGTAGAATCTAATTAAAGTGAAGTCTATTTTGTTAAACGTTTAAATTTGTTTTTAATTTCCTACGAGTTCTGCTTAATGCAGTCTTTTATTGTTCCCGTAGGGGTTTTTAACACTTTGCTAATTTCATCGATAGGAAGATCTTCTACATAGAATAGATTGAAAATTCGTTGTGTCTTCTCTGGGAGCTTTTTGAATTCTTTAAGAAGCGCTTCATACTCAAGAAGATTGACAAGATCTTCTTCTTCTGAAGTATTAGTTAATTCCTCTGGTAGTCGGCCAGTATCTTCTCCTAATTCAACAGCCTTTTCTTTCATTCTACGAAGATAATCGATAGCGGTTCTATTAGCTATAATTCTTAACCATCCGCCAAAAGACGAATAGTCTACGAATGTCGAGAGTTTTTGGTGAACCTTAAGAAATACTATATTAGTAAGATCTCTTGCTTCATCCATGTCATTCACGTAACTAAAGAGAACATTGTCTATGAACTCTTTGTAACGGTTAAACAGTTTGTTGAAAGCTAACTCATTCCCTTTCTGAGCTTGCTTTATCAATTGGATTTCTGATTCTGTGATTCTTTTATCCATAGTGAGCTAGAGAGGATTTCTCCTACTCTAGCCCTGATAAAATGGTAGATCATAGATTAATTTCTGTCTATGAACTGCCCATACGTTGTTGACGAAATTACTTTGAAGTATATCAAGCAGGCTTTTGCCTCCCGTCACTACTCCTACCTGAAAAAGCATATTTGAAGCGATTCTCATTCTAATTTGTGCTGTTTCCCAAGTTAGATGTTCTTCTAGAATTAGCTTGCGCATAATCCAATTCGATAAATACCGAAGTTTTGGATTACACGAATACTCTTTCAAGCATAAATCGTCATACCAGTCTCCATGACAAAATACATGAGGCTCTACAATATATTCATTAGCATACGCTTTACGAAATATTGATAATATGAGCTCCATATTGTCGGGGAGATCAAAATGCATCATTGTTACACGATGCTTAAGTATTAAAGGGAAATACTCCATGTTGTTTATATTTATTTGAACGTTCTTTCAAGATATTCGATAAAATCATCGAGATAACCATCTAGATAAGAAGCTTTATTTCTAACCAGTTGTTTCCAGTTTTCATTATAGCTTCCGGAGATATTATAAGTATTTTCTATATACTTATAGTTTTCAATGAACCAAACAACCCAACTGTTTACCCAAATCCAGAATAGTTTTTCTGATTTGTCCCAAGTATTGTTGATTGATTCCAAATTTATAGAGTCTGCAAAATTAAAATCTTGCTTTCCCTTTCGTAAACCAAGAGCTTTATGCAAAGCTGACATTTTTTCGTCTTTAGTAGTGTATATTGCTACATTTTCTTGGTAAACTCTATCTATCCATCGCGTCTTAACTTTAAACTTAAATCTTTTAGATTGTTCAGTTTCTTGATTTGCCAATCTTCCAAATTCAGTACACCATTTAAGAGCAATGTCTACGACATAAGGACATCTGTCCCGGATCATAGCTTTATATCCCTTTATCATAACTTATAGGAAGAAGTTAGGGAGTCGAACCCTAAACCCAAACCTAAAGGCGACGGTACCAACTTCTTCTTCTCTCCACTTTGGTAGGAAACACCTAGACTAAACTTACGCTACGTTAGTATAGTCTACAATGTTAAGTACATTGTCGTTTAATTTATATCGTATAGTGCTTAATGTATTTACTTCCTTCAAACCTCAAAGCCAAAACACGCCCTTATGCGGTTTTTATTATAGCCTGAGACCGTAAACTCCACTGCTTAAGCGTGGACGTGAGCGGAGTCGAACCGCTGTCGATCTGAATTAACTCATACACACTGTACTTTCTTTGTAAATGTCCTGATGATCAGTCAGAACATTCGATTTAGACCCATTTTTAAGCGTTCTAAGACACTTTCTCTACCTTTATGGGTAGCTAATCCACTAGGGTTTTGAAAGTGCCTCAGAACTTAAAAACATGGCTAAGAAAAATATATAGTTGTCCAATTGCTCTTAGGCTATACATGGAGCTATATTTCAGCATATTTGATATAACATATAGGGCAAACCGGCTCTTAGGCACTATATATGTTTATATTTTTGATCAACTGTCATATAGTTTATACTGCGTATGAACACAGTCGTTTACCCCACACGGCTCTTAGGCTCTACGTGAGAATGTTATTTCATCCTTTTGGGATTGAGTGTCCTGTAGCATCGACGTCGCTGTAATCTCATGTCCCAAAATGTCTTGGCTCTTAGGCTCTTATGACCGGATAAACAATTAAATAACCATATCCCAATCAGAGCACCAGTAATGAGGGAATTGGTTGCGGAGCTCCTGCATCAATTCAGACTGATACTTGTCAGACTCATTGAGAGCTTTGCGGTATTCCTCCTTGGCGTCTCTGATTTTCTTTTTGGCCTCTATTGCGGTAATTGTACCTGGCTGTTTCTTGCCGTCCTTACCAACCGTACCAAGGAACTGATCCTTGATCTCACCAAGGGCAGTCATGTACTTCTTGTCGATACGGGTGGTAGCCTTACGCTTGTTGAGCGTAATCTTCTGTTTCCCGACGCCGTACATCAACTCATTGATGAAGTTCTTGGCCTCATCGACCTTTCTTGCACGCTGAGCCTTTGAGATGTTCTCAAGAGCCTCTTCTGTTACTTCAACTTCCATCAAGTTACCAGACTTGATAGCGTTTTCTACATTGTCCTCGTTTGTAGAGTTCAACATTTCGTTGATGTCCAACTTCTTTGCTTTGTCTTCTTTCTTTTCTGCCATAATTAATTGATTTAATTAGTTATAAAAAATTAACACTTTGTTACGTTTCCTACGCTCCAAGGTTTGTGCATAAAGAACTTTTGTTCTCTACCTGATTCTTTGTCACATGGGGCAAATACGTTAGATTTTGCAATAGCAATCATTTTTGATCGCGCTTTTTCTGCATCACCTTTTGTTTCGTATAATGCTACAAATGACTTGAATTGATCCCACTTCATCTTAGAGCTCGGTGTTACCACGAATCTCCACATAGTCTAATGGATTTATTTTGTTTGACTTACGATCACGCTTATATGCTTTTGCTGAAGCATGTTTTGCGTGATATACTTTCTTGGCTTTATACTCTTTGCTTTTATGCATGGTAAGAAGTATTAAATTCTACAATGACTTTTACAATAGTCGTAGATAATCCATGCTTCTCAAGTATAGGATTATTACTATTTTCAGAAATTATAGAAACTGCATTCTTGAGAATTTTAGCTTCTACTGTTGCAGAGTTCTTTACTTCCGACATGGCGAGCACAAGTTTAATTGGCTTTTTTAATACAGACCCAAACTTTTTCGAGATGTATACTGCTGCGTTTTCTACAGCTTCATTCTCGCTGTCAAACTTGATGTCTGCGACCGCCGTTTTCAAACCAAGATTCAAAAGATCTTCCTCGTTATATTTTTTAATAACAATTTCAGACCCACCTACCGCAAAGTCATTTATTGCTTTGTGGATTTCAGAGACTGCACTGCTATCGAGTTCAGACCCTGTATAAATTATTGCAACTACCTTCATAGCTATTTAACTTGAGTTGACGATTCCTGCAAGATTTTCACATGTTTACCATTGATTACCGTGTCAACGGTAACAGTGTTCGGAATGTCGTTAGGAATATCTGGAGTACCATTATTGAGCGATTCATACACATCTTCGCTTTTTGGAAGATTTGAATACACTCTAAGGTTGTCAAGATACTCTTTAGCAATGTTATCCTTAGTAGGTGTAACATTGTTTCTCACAAGTACCGAATACACGTTTGTGATAGTCTCAAGTGGAAGAGAGAAGAACGTTGAGTCTAACACTCTTGACTCTTTCCCTTTCTGATAGTAGCTGCTGACATCGTCCAGGCTTTTGAAAGTCGGATTTGACATGTCTGACAGCGTCTTGCAAAGATCGGTGGAGTCAATGTACTCTGTAATAGAGTGTTTCTGTCTTCGACCTGAATGATCATTACAAGAAGTAATTGCAACGATTGCGATGAGTGCTATTAAGGCAGCACCATACCATTTTAACAATCTCTTCATTTTGATAATTTTTAGAGATTTAACATTGTGTTAACTATCCGATATTTATAGATACACGGAATCATCTATTGTGGACCAGCTAGGGCTTGAACCTAGGACCTCCAGATTATGAGTCTGTTGCTCTAACCAACTGAGCTACAAGTCCAAATGGCAGTTTTGCGTCTTGTTTATACCCCTTTCTTAGATGCTGCCAAACTCTCCCCAGGGTGCCATAATGCGTGATTTTATACAGACTTGAACTGTTATGTAGGCCTAAACAAACTTTAGTTTGCTGTCCTAATAAATCTGGAGAGGTATATTTCAACCTCTCCTGATGCAATTAATTAAATGAATCGTACCATTCGGTATACAACCAAAAAGCAGAACATACCCACAAGCATATCAGAATAATAACAATTATTACTATTGATACCATACTGATAGCATTTAAGTCGCATATGTTTAACAGGATATCAACTAATGGTACTGTTATAACACACATGCATACCAAACATAATGCTAATCGATTTAACTTACTCATAGATATAATAATTCGTTTGAAACAGTTTCGTAATCTTCATCTGATACGAAATAGCTTTCATTATCTTCTGTAAGATAATCTCTTCTACTACTTACTTCGTACTCATTTTTTGATGCGACACATATTTCGTCACTTGATGCTTCAGAATAAGAATGTATTTCTACATCCTGATCTTCACACCATCGTTTGATACGTTTAACGCTTCTATGAAACTTTCTAAGTTCCAATTCTTCGTTGGACATTTGTCCGTTTTTTCTTCGTGTAGTCATAATTACGGTTTTACAAATATCACACCACTCTCTTTGCAACGAATGCTTTCTTTGTCATCTGATTTCTTGCTGTCCTTTATTCTTGGACATCCGAAAAAGTTGTCAAATACACATCCGTCGCAAGAGAATGATTTCTTTGCCCTAATTACAACTCCATTTATTTTATAGATTGTCCCAGGGCGATATTTTTTCATTTTGGTAACTCTTTTATAGTGAAGGCTAAAATCTTGTAGTAAAGTCCAGAATTTAAGCTATATATACGAGCCATGCTCTTAAGCTGCATATATACATGAATTCCTTTATGATTGAAATTCAATATATATGTTGTTGGTTTTGTATCATAATCCCACTTTTTGTAGTTAGAATCAGACTGTTTACCACATTTAACTTTTACAACTGCTTGAAATGGATATTCGCTAATTACTTTAGACCTTTCATCAAGCGCTTTTAGTCTTGTGATTTCCTTCAATCCTACATTATAAGTAAGTTGAGTTACGCCTTTTGGCGGAGTGTAATTTGCTTTCATTTTCGTACAAATTTAATTTTATACCTGATGATAGTAGATACTACGCCGTTGCGTAACTTAATACCTAATGTAGGCTTAATAGAGTTTTGTTTACACATTTCTATATAATCCATAACCGTCTTAGAGATTGGAATAATCTCAGAAAACTTAATTGATGGATCATTATAGACTGCGTAATAACGAACCGTTCCTTTTGAGGAAGTCTTCTGAATGATCTTTTGGATACATTCAGTTTTACAAACCATAGTGTCAACTTTTACCGGGTCTGCTGCATGACACTTTGCAGTAACGAATAAAAGCATAGTTATAATAACTATTGCTATGACCCAACCAGCTCCATTGATTGTCTGGTTTTTCACAAAGATTTGTTGCCATAATTGTTAAAAGTTTTGATAAACAAACTTTTATAAAAGTCACAATTTTTGAATTTTGCAAAGATTTCTGACATTTCACTTTTGCTACCAGAAGCCAAGATGGTGTCATAATTTTTTATGCAACTATCAACACAGTCTTTAGCTGTTTTTAAGTCAAAGTTCATGATTTCTTTTACTTCTTTCACAGCTCTAAGTTTACTTTCTGGACTAACCCAAATCAGTGTGATTCTGTATTTTGGAACTTCTGTTGGTTTACATTGTCGCAAAATTTCAATTACAGCATTTGCAGCAAGTTCTGTCTCTTCAAGACCTTTTGTTGTCTTTACTTCGACTTCTTTGTTATCATCAATAGTGATTCGTATCATAATTAATGAATTACAATAAATTTAACACTTGTCTTACCAGCTCCAGGAATATTTGAATGTTTGTTATTTACATAACTATTCAAAGTATTCTTCATAGAGTTAGCATTGACTTTACTTAACCCTGAAGAGAGGATCATTGTAGATCCTCCCTCTTTTGCAGCCACCTTATAGTTAAGGTATTCAGCATCTGGTTTCCCTTTTGCTGATTGTGGCTTAACCGCCTGGTTGTTAACTTGCTGCTTCTTTTTCTGACTCATAGTTGTATGGCTTGTGATGAACATATGGCTTACAATCCGCTCTGATGTTATCGAGAACTTCTGGCTCACTGAGTCTATCTTCTGCAATTTTGCAGATGGTATGTGCGATGGCCGCGATATGCATCAGATCATTTACTTTTCTGTACATACCGGCAACTTTCATTGTTACATAGATAGTCTGCTCACCGCTTTCATCGTCTCTCTTTGTGCTGATGGCATGCAAGATAGGAATCTTCTTCTTGAACTTTGTCTCGATGTAACCTGGATTGTCGAGGTCCACATGATCTGGCTCAAGAGTCATAGATACCGATACAGTTACTTCTTGTTCGTTCGCTCTAACCTCTGAATCAATTTTTGGGTACTCTTTATCACCCATTACTACTTTTGTAAAATCCATAATTTTGATAATTTATGATTTAACTTTGTACAGAACTACATCCTATCTGTACTTAGGCAATTGAAGTGTTCCATCGGAATTCCGATACTCTGAATAGTTTATTATTTATTGTAATTATTTGTCCCGGTTTGTAATTCTTACGTGTGCTATATACAATTATCGTACCATTTTCTTTGGATGTCGTTAATGAATTCATAATTATTATGTTTTATTTGATTATTTTTACACAACACCTTGATGGACATATATTACAAAATACACTCATGGCCCATATATCTTTTGTAATTTTACACATGCTACACGGTCCGCATATAAATTGATAAATACGGTTATTAAGTGTAAATAATTGTCCTTGTTTATATCTCTTATGAGTACCAGATATCTTCGGTATGCTCTTCATTATTAATCCCATTCATATCTTATTTAATGTTTAAATTTACTAGAATAGCATCCTCCATTACATTCGGACATAAAATATTCGCATTCTGCACAAGAAGTATTTTTAAGCGATTTCCATCTATCTAAGATTTCAAAAGCTATAAAGTTTGAAAGTTGTGCATAAGAAATCATGGATCCATCTTCATTAAATAAATTAAGATAATTACCATCGTATTGCGGACATGTTCTAATTCTGAAATCTGATGTAATTAGCGGTGTCTTACGATTTAAAGGGTTACAAAGAAATAGATCTTTATTATCTTTGGAATCTCTTTTGCATATCTTATTTATTTTTTCCACGATATAATTAGGAATGCAACATTTTGGATATTTGTGATCGACTCCAAAATGATAATATGGATGATCGATTGCCCAGCTAAGAATCTTATCAAATATAGGAAGTACGTCATCTTTGTACTTAAATATATTTAATGTACAGTCTAACGTGATGTTGAAATATACTTCTCCACCAATTTCCTTCACTTCTTGATAAATTTTTCTATCTTTTCGGTAATAACGTCTACTTTTGTCGTTTTTGTTATAACGATTTCTGTAACTAAAGGGGAGTTTTCTAGCCACGATTTTTCTACTTTCTCAAGATGGTTAAAGTTGATATTAAAACCTTTTTTCTCGCAGGTTTTTATTTTAGACAAAATATCTTTTCTTAAACCATTTGTGAATAGAATTATGCTATCAAATTTATCATAAGCATAGTTCCATATTTCTAAGAAATCAGGGTGAATAGTTGGTTCTCCTCCAAAAATGCATAAACTGTTGATATGATTATCTACGCAATAATCAATTAGTTTTTTACATTTTTCTGTATCCATGTCACTATTTGGATTTCTGCTGTTTTTGTTCAAACACCAAGGGCAAGATGCATTGCATTTTTCTGTTAAGTAAATTCTTATTTGTCTCATAATTTTTACTAATTAATCATTAACTTTACATGCTATTACACCAATTATTATTAATAAAGCACATATATAGAATAACATTGGTATAATTCCTAGTTCTGCTACGCATATACCAAGAATTATAAGTATACCTATTATGCCAACGGCAATACACAATAGACCAAATAGTATTACTTTTTCGTTTCTATTTTCTCTATTCATGATACTTGTACCCATTAGTTAAACTATCTACTTTACATTTGGCATTCAAATAGTCAGCTCCATAATCTGATTCTAGGTCTGTATCCATGAGATTCAAATTATGTGTTTCATCGAGAGAGTCAAGTCAATGTCTCAGTATTTTTGTAATACTGTTCATATGCCTGTATGATCTTGCCTTGTGTTTTATTACTACCATTATAGTAGTTAATAATGAAACAGGCAGCTACAATTATGCCAACAAACGCTCCTATACAGAACATATTGACATCTTCACCAAAATGAGATTCTTCCTTTTTCATATGTATATTTAATTATTGATTAATCTAAATTAAAAACGTACCTATCTTCACAGACTAGTACGTTTGCGTTATGCCAATGAATTGTTGGTTCATATTAAACCTTTTTAACTGATAATAACTAAATACATCTATCTTCACAGACTAATGTATTTTACACGATATTCGTAAAATGAATTGCTAACGTTTGTGTGGCGGTTGGACTCGAACCGAACTCACCGCAGCGCTCATAGAATGCCCCCATAATGTCCCTGCATTATGTGCATTGCCGCCACGTATCCGTCTCTCCAGATTGTCATAGGATACCCCGCACATACTCTACGCGCAAATAGAGCATTATATTGCATATCCAGTTTTACATGTAAAACCCATTTAAAAGGTGATTTTGTTGTTAAGATGTGCGCACTAACACCAATATGACTTATGTGCGCTTCGTCAAAATGTTTGTGTCAGTATTTTTTATTACCACTATTCTTTTTTAAAAGGTTATGCGGTCTTCTTACCTCAGGCTACCGCAATTGCCGTCTACACTCTGTATTCAACTATCCTTAGATGTCCCTTATATCGCGTTTTTAAGGAGCATTTCTATTGCTTTGCAAGTACAATAGTTGGAATCGTATTTACTGGCTTGTGACAGTCATTGGCTACATTACTACCTACGATTTATCACGTTAGCATAGGCGCTCCGTCATCCTAGTTTATATACCGCATGAGATAACGGTCTAACCATAACTATCTTCACAGACCATTATGGATAATTTTAATGTTATGCGTATGGGTAAAAACCAGACTACACTTTGATGCAATATGTGTAGTTTCGCCTAGGTCTCGTCAGTGATTATTTTATACTCTCCCTAGCTGAGTTTAAATTAAATACACCTATTCTCACGAACCAGTGTATTCTTATTCATCTATTATTATGCAAATTATGTTTCAATTAATCTTTTGGATTGTCTGTTGTGTCTAGGAGATGCTCGTTGCCTTTATAAGGAATACAATACACACTCAATGAGCCTACGCATACATAGTTATATTGACCTACCTTTCTTTTGGATCCATATAAGTCTACAACCCATTTATCTGTTTTTCCATCTCGAACTAACACTTTTTCAAATGGCTGAAATTCGTGTTCTGGTGGATCGCTTACTTTCTTGTATGTTGGCTTATTAGGTGTTTGATTAATATCCTCAATGATCTTCTTCTCAACATTCCAATATTTATGTTGTCTTGTAAGAGCATCAAAAAGTTTCATTTTTTCTGTTTCTGTGGCATATTTCACATTTTCATATGTATTGCACCATGTATTTCCAGTACTAATATATAATATTCCTGAAATTCCAATAGCGGCATGATAAACATATCCATCTGCATTTTTACCTCTAAATATAAAAGTACTACTACCACATGAATCCATACATGTAAGTATGTCTCCATCCTTAAACTCCGTCTTTTCTACTTCCAAAGTTTCAAGATTAAGTCTTCTGTTCTCTTTTTCAAGACACTCGTTTACATATTCTATGTACTTTCTAGCATTTTCACTTGGTGCCTTATGCCATTCTTGTGTTACTTCTAGCACAGGGCCATTTATTACAATATCTACATTATTTGTAAATACAGCAATAAACGTAGTGTATGGATACCCCGAAAATTCTTTAAAGATGCAAAATTTCCCATTAACATTGACTAACACATCGCCTTTTTCCCAGGCGAATTTGTCCCAGTTGCGCATTCTATCAGAAGGAAACAACAAGACTTCTCCACTTTTTCTAAATTTTCCATCTGCAAGAAAACACGCATCAATCTTATTTTCAGTTAACATGACGATTCTTTGTTCGTTGGCAAAACTATCATGTATGTTATTGAACTCCATTTTACCAAACGCCGGAGAATATAATTTTGTCCCCAGCGGTACCTTTTTAAGGATTTCTAAGATTTTATTTTCTTTCATATTGATTATGATTTAAACTGCGATTCTATAGTCTTTTCCTTTCAGAAAAGGCTTCTTACTAAGAATAAACTTCTTCAAATCTTCAAAGTCAATGGGAAACAATGCACAATATTTATATCTTAATGTACATACAAATCTCCCATTGAGCATGATGTCAAATTTAAAAGTACTCATCTATTTGCTTTGTAAATAGAGTCAATACTTGCTGAGATTTTCAAGTAGTCAGCCATGTTGTCACTGCCATCAATATCATAGATATCGTTACGGTCCATGATAGAGTCAGCTAAATCTGACTTTTTCTGTAGTAAATCATACAGCTTATAGAAGTCAGGACCTTTTTTAAACTTCTTACATGCTCCCATGTAGCCTAGTTGGCAGCCAACTATAAGGGACGCAAATACACATACAATTGAAATTGTGATAATTTTTCTCATATTGATTATGTTTAATTGTTATACGTTATTAATAAATTATCTGTCTTTCCAGATTGCCACTTTCTTTCAAGTTGTCACCACTTTATAAATCGCTAATGGTTAGCTGTACGATTATAGCTCTATATATTTATGTGCTTGGATAATCCGCCCCTATGAAGCACTAGTTGTAATTTAAACCTACCCTATACAACAAGTTGTAACAAATTAGTAACATATAGTTACTTTGTTGTTGCATTTAATTAACTAAAAATTTGAAGTTCATTAATCTGAACGCAGTTTCCAATTGTGATATGATTGTGCGCCCGTAATAGAACTTGGTCTTGTAGAACAATGTTATTCTATCGAATGTTATCATCGTGCCATTATTGCATTCTTTCTGTTGGATTAAACCAAGATCTTTAGCATTATCCCACTGGAATCCATAGCCATGATGATGGTACATTTTCACTATGATGCGCCCAAAATCATTTGTTGTATACAAACGAACAAATACTTTTTTATCACCAGAAGTGATATAGCCTTGACCTAAGTACGCCATGCTATTACCATTTGCAAACTTAACATTAACCTTTGTTTTGTTATTCATTTCAATATTGATTATTTTTGTTAATACGCTATATATTAAAACAGCCTATTTGAGCTGTTACGTAGGATTGTTCTGAAAAAAGGGTGTGGAGAATTGTTTTACCAATCCCCACCCCTAAATTACTCGGCTTGACCATAGTCAAAGTTGTCATCAATCATGTCTTGCATACGATTTTTAAGTTTGTTAAACTCATTCTCTTCATCCTCAACACTACCTAAATAGGTGTTAGCCAAAGATGAATAAGTGTGCGTGCCGTCATTGATAGCTTTTTCTTTGCCATCGGTTAGCTCACTAATTGTGTAGTCAAACGTACTAAAGCGTGCTTTCTTACCTTTGAACTTCTCAACCAATTTTGCCAATGCTTTTTCTTGCGCCTTATCATCGTGCTTATCAGTTAACAAGCTGTCAAAGTTAATAAGGCATGTATAAGTCTTGCCGACGGATGCGCCCGCCTCCTCAAAATCAGATAACGATAATAAATCCTCATCGTTATCATCTTTTGAACTTTCGGCAGCGTATGCAATACGTAATTGAACTCTAAAAGCTTCGTTATCTTCATTTCCATTCTTTAAGCTTATCATTGAGTGAAACGTCGTTAATTGTTGCAATCTGATTTACTTTTTTCATAATTTTTGAGTTTTGAATGTTTGTGAATAAATTTGTTTTTGTCATAGGGGGATACCCCAATCCGAAAGCATATACCGGGGTGTGATTTGTTGCTGTTTCTTGTCTTTATACACTTAAAATAAAAAATTTTTGTTTCGAGCCTGCCGAGTATGTTTTTCATTTCCGTACACACATAACAGTTTAAAAAAATAAAAAATTAAAACAAAAAAAGACCGAGGTTATAAGCCTCGGCTAATAATACGAAATAGTTCTATATACATCATTCATGAATTCTCTATTAAACATTAAGAATAGAGTTATTTCATACGCTTTATCTGTTACACATGGAAGATGCTTATTTTGCTCTGTTTGAGTCTTCATCATTAGTATTTAACTTTACTATTTTATCGAAGTATTATTCAGTTTTGCGGACCTTCGTCTGTACATTCTACTTCTTCCACCATTATTGGTTTACCTCCTTCATGGCCTCTAGCAACACACCCAGGCCCAACGTGCATCTCGTACCATATCAGTTACTGTCTTCTACCTCCTTAGGTATACGTCTCCTCCGGGCAATGGATTCATAGCCTCTACGCACTCGAAATTTACTATAAAATCAAGTATTTCACGAACATACATATGATTATCTTTGCTGTACATTACAGCATCAACCCAAGAATCACCTATCTTAAATTTGCATACACCTTCATAAGCGTACACATTCCCCTTGTATTTAAACTTTGCTACTGTACTCATTATTATTATCGATATAATTAGATATTTTATATCTAATTGAAGCAATTGTTTTACTAAAATCTTTATATTTCTTATTCAATTTAATAGTAGCATACACTATATGGATAAGTTTTGCTACAGGTATTGCAAGCTTTATTCCTATAAGTGATGCGGCTACCCATACTGGCAACAATGTAAAGCATGCATATAGCAGTATTATTGCAAAAATTATATTTAGCGCTTTTACCGATAATACATTATGTTTGAACACATTCATCACATCGTCATATACTTTTCTTTCCTCGTCAGTCAATTTATCCTTAATCTCAGGACAATTCATAAAGTCTATATTCATATTTTAATCTCCTATTATTAAAATTTCCACCATTTATCTGTTTCTTTCTTTAGCTCGTTAAGACATGTATTGTACTTATCTTTCCAATAGTTTGTCCAATCTTCCTGGTGTGCTAACTGTTGCTCTAACAGCTTTATTTGAGCCTCTCTAGCCTCTAAAGCACTCTTATTACACTCTGTTGGTTTACTGTTTTGTACGAGTTTTTCGTAATCTTTTTTATCTAGAATTACATAATCACTAAGCTGTCTAATTAATTGAATTAAGTCTAATTCCTTCGTCTCCATATACAATATTTAATAACATTTTAATTATCTCTGGGCAATCAGAGGACATTTTTATCATCTGCTCCGCTATCCCCGAATACTTCTATAAATTTGTAGAACTCTCCTTTTTCATCAAGCTGCAGTGCTAATTGTAGTATCTGTTTTACTTGGTTGTCCTTTTCCCCCTCTAACTCTTTTAGGAGATTTTTGTATGACTCTCTCTGTTCTTGAGTCATTCTCTCTTGCTTGTTTTTTGAAGTTTTCATATCTTTTAATTACTTCGTCACCAGTTACATCTTTATCTTTTGGGTCATCTGGATTATATAACACCTCTACTTGGCCAAACTGTTTTAATATTTCTAACAGCTCTTTAAAATCTTTTTCGTCTGCCCCGTCATTTAACACCTGTATATTTTCCATCTTTTGCTTTATTTTTTAGATATTCTCTTATAGCTTTCCCAATAATAATAGCCGCCTCACTAGGCATGCATATAATTGGTTTTGTATTAAGCGGCGATCGTTTCATTTGTTTCGTTGGAGGAATCGCTAGATTCCGTAATGTTTATTTCGTTTAATGCTTTTGTAACCTCTGCTTTAGTTGTCTTAGTCTTTGCATACTCGTTTACTTTCTGGACTATTTCATCTTTGTGTGGATTTCCATTTGTTTCATACATGTGCATGAGTACGGACATGCTATTAGTATACTCAGTACGTTTTGTTTCGTCTTTTGCTAGCTCGTCTACAAGGTTTTCTAGTTCCTCAATTGTGTAGTCTTCCAACCTTCCGGAAACACTATCCACTGATCTAATAAGTTTTCCGTCTTTATCATACAAATTACTATATTTACAAATCTTTCCCATTTTTATTAATTATTATATATCCTGCAAGTGTAGCAAATACAGGCATTATTAAAAATACAAATAGTATATCACTTAGTGTCATAAATAAGTTTTAATAACTCTTTTTGTTCTTTAGATATTTTATTAGCAGCTTCTATAAACTTCTTATCTTTAGCTATACCGCTCAGCGTGGGCTACGTACTTAGAGCACTCTTCTTGTGTAATATCACCATCGTCGTTGCGTGTTAAATGCGTATATTTTTTCTTTGATCTGTTTAACTTGAAGAGTCTAAATGCTTTATCGCGCTCTTGTTTCTCATCATATCTATGTATATATTTCATCATTTGAGTGGCATTTACTGACCCAGCTGAGCCTAAATTACATAGGTTTTTAAGGAAACTTATAGCTCCATCATCTCCAAATTTATGTTTAAGCATACTATATTCTTTTAGACTTTTCTAAAACCACTAATCATCTACATCGTATACCGGCTCCTAGTCTACTATGTATGCTATATTCATTGGAACTCCATGTACAAAGAAGTATTTGCAAGATTCTGTACAAGGTTTATTAGAATACTGTAGAGATAAGAAGTCGGCATAATATAGTATAGCACTCATCTCAAACTAGTTCATGCTTTCTTAGCTGTTTTATTTACACATTCAGTAAAGTATCCAATTAAGTATGCGAATACTTCATTTGTATCATCAGTTAGCTTTATGTGGCATGCCTCAAGTACATCTACAGCTGCATGAAATGACTCATGAGCAAATGTATTTATATCTTCTCCTGTGTTCTTTAAATTGTTTATTACTATGATTTCGCAGTCTTCATCAGCCTCTTTGTCATATGCTCCTCTAGTAGTGTAAGCTATATAACTAGCCCATTCATCATCAATTATAGACGTATCATCATCTCTAAAGCTAAATCTTTTGTCTATTACAGACTTATCTGGGTTAATTATAACGAACAGATTAAATCCGTATACTGTGTTATATTTATCTATTATACACTTCTTCTTATTCATACTGTATATATTATTACTCTTACTATTCTTACTAATCTATATATCCTCTACTATTATTACTAGTTATACTGTACTACTAAAGTAGAACTCCTAAAGAGAATATATAAGAGAAAGGGTTCTTAATCTGTATTAACCCTCTACTATCCCCCTAACGTAAAAATAGCTAAAAAGTTGCATTATCCAAAATTTTATACACCTTTGCAACCTTTTTTAAAACTTTTGCGTTAAGGCATCGTAAAACAATTAAAATTATTGGATATGGCAAAGATTTTAAAGGTTACCAAGCCATTCTTTGTGATGGAAATTGGTGATACATTCGAATACGACGCTAATACAAAGCAGTATAAGAGTGTCTATAATATAGAGCATAATGGCTCTGACGAGAAGAATACAACGGTTGTTTCTACATACAATTCTGTTTATACAATATCTGAAGAGTATGCAAAGATGCTGATTGATAACGGATATTTGGAAGAAAATCATATTGATACTAAACAGGAAAAATCAACACAGTTTGTTAATATATTCGACGAAATTGATAAACTGATTTCTGATTATTCTGAAGATCTGAATGGTATAGATGATGAATACAAAGATATGCCAGAGTGTCTTAAGGTTGAGAAGGTTACTGTTATTAAGAATTTATTGAAGTTGCTTACATATTTAAAGTCACTTAAGAAGTAATGGAAGAAGAGAAGATTATAGATCAGACTCAGTTGGCAGAAGATTTGAGCTCAAGAATAAAGTATGAGTTCAGACAGATGTTCTTAGTAAAGCCGCTTGAGCCTATTAAAGTTAAGAAGAAGATCTCCGAACCTGTGGTTAAGGATGCTAAGCCTAAGGAGGATAAGGATGGGATCAAGGCAGTTGATTACGATGAAGTAAAGACAGAGATAAAGGAAGTTGATTCAGATTATACTAGAGCTGTTGTGCTTAAGTTACCATACGAGTACACACACCCATATGATGACATTAAAATACATCAGATGCCTATTAAGGTTGGTGATATCATTATATATAAATCATCTAGACTTGGCGCTATGTATTTCGATTTACTTAAGGACTCTCAACTTGTTCCACTTTATGATATTGTGGCAACTGAAATAGTAGAAAAGTAATGAATATAGATAAAGTTTGTAAACAGATAGCAAAAGATCTGAATGAAGATCCTAATGTTGTAAAACAAATAGTTATGCATTAGTTCTAGTTCGTTGTAGATGTTATGAAAGACGAAGATGATACTAGAGATGTGCTGATAAACAAACTTTTTAGATTTAAACTTAAAAAGAGATTTAAAGATAATAAACAATCTAATTATAGTCCTTATGAAAAAGAATTCTTAATATTAAAAGATACCCAATCATTGTAGACACAGAAACACTTGATATAGAAGCAATTCCTGAAAGAACAAGAGGAATAGATAGCATCTACGTAATACCAGAAGATGCAAAGCTTACTTGGGAAAGTAAAGATAACGATCCTGTTAGTGTTGATGTTAAGAAAGATGATATACTTATAACATTTTACGATACAAGCCTTGGTAAAGATTTCGTAGTAGTTAATTCTGAGGATTGGAAGTCAATGCTTGATGCGTCAGACAAAAAGAGACAGGAAGAGAAAGAGAAGTGGGCGGCTAAACAGAAAGAGAGTGCACATGTGAATACTGTTTGTGGAGATGCTTGTTGTGAATCACTTTAATGTAAAATATTATGAAAAAGAATAATAAAAAGTTTAAACCAGATTTTGTAGTTGACATTACAAATGCTTTTACACTGAAAGAGCTTAATGATGCTTTTATAGCAGCAAAAGCAGAGGCATTGTCTATTGGTGATGTTACAATTAACGACTGTCCTAGTGATGCACATGTTATCATCATAATGCCAACAAAGAAAAAGCCTTGGTATAAGAGATTTTGGAATTGGATTACTCGTAAAAAGTAATCACCTTTAGAGTCTATTAGTCAAACGGTAAAGACGACCCGATATAAAGGGAATAGTTAGCAGGTTCGACTCCTGCATAGACTCCGACTTTTTGAATTAAATTTTTCATTTGTATAAATTAAAACTTTAATAAAGTGGCGTCCGCCTGATGCGTACACTATAAATAAAAGGTTCCGCGGTAACCGACACGGGCACCAATACTGGTTGTAAGTCCAGCTAAAACTTATAAGAGTCAAAGAAAACGGGCGAATACACAATCGCTGAGAGGTTACGTCGTTTCTAAAATCTCTATAAATCGGGACGTCCGGGTGAAAAGAAACTTTCTGCCCTAGCAGCGCTCGGAGCTGCAGGATCCAAATGGCGCCAATACTGGTTCTGTGTAACTCCAGATAAAAGATATACATTTAGCAATTTTATTGTTTTTAAAAAGTTAAAAAAGTAGTTTTGTGTATTTCTATTCAAAAAATGCACAACATCGCGGAGTAGAGCAGTTGGTAGCTCGTCAGGCTCATAACCTGGAGGTCGCGCGTTCGAATCGAGCCTCCGCAACATTCATATTTTCATACAAAAAATGAGTTTTTATAGGTCGCATAAGTTATGCGAGCACGACCAGCTTGGCTAGAGTTAGTCGTTAAATATAGTACATTAGTCCGGTATTGCACCAGATGCCGTTACTTATCTGGCGAAGACAAAGACACGAAGGAGGTCCAGCTTAATGGTGATGCTGAAACCATTCCTCTGGTAGGTCTCAGGTTAAGATCTACATATTGCCCATTTGCGTACGTTAGCTAGCGCGCCGGGCGTCTTTTGTTCCAATGATAATTGAATATATATAATAATGGAAAATAAAATATATAAACTCTCAGACGAACAGTTTGTTGAGTTACTCAAGAAAAGTTCAACAATATACTGAAGTGTTGTTTAAACTTGGCTATACAGTTAAAGGAAACTCTTGGGGATATTACCCAAAGTAAAAAGAAGAATGGATGATCTTAATTTAGATTATTCTATATTCAAAGGTAAATCCGCTGTTATAAACACAAACAAGTTAAACAATGTAAAGAAAGAAGATATACTAAAAGAAAATTGTAAGCATCAGCGTACAGTATTAAGGAGATACGTTATTAAAAATAACTTAATCCCATACAAATGTGCAATATGTGGATGCACCGAATGGCAAGGAAAAACATTAAGTTTGGAACTTGATCATATAAACGGCGTAAACAATGACAATAGGTTAGAAAATCTTAGATTCTTATGTCCTAATTGCCATAGTCAAACTTCAACGTATGGAAGCAGAAATCAGCAGCTTAATAGTTATGAATATGATATCCCAGACGATTTAAGAAAGATGGTTGAAGAGAAGTATGATGAGGTCAAAAGCATTAAAAAGGTATCCTCAATACTTGGAATACGAAGATGTGTTGTTACAAAAATAGTTAATGAATCAGGTCAAAAGCATTCTAATCAGAAGTATATAATAAGGTATGATAAA
>CYGL01000268.1_pt1 | contig 24578 bp, 23 predicted proteins | sample 485531 | NCBI WGS metagenome assembly CYGL01 (sample SAMEA3497897, study PRJEB9818) | human gut metagenome | reverse complement strand
AAGCGAATCAGTTGCTGTCTTGCTTGCCGATTCCGCAGTTGTCTTTGCAGCGGTTGCGGTCTGAGTCGCAGTGGTGCTTTGGGTAAGAGCGGTCTGCGAATCCCTATATGCGGATGTGGCTGTAGTCGATGCCTCTGTGGCGGTCTGCTTGGCCTCTGTGGAAACACTAAGGGCACTGTCGGATTTCTTGACGGCATTGCTGACTTTTGTTGTAAGTTCGCCGAGTTCGGTGGTGTGCTGTTCGATGACCGCATTAGCAGAATCAAGATCCGATGCGACATTCTCTGCCTTGGACTGGGCTTCGGCTGCGGCCTGTTTCGCTGCGATGGCTTTGGCATCGACTGCTTTAATGGATTTGTCCAGATCGGCAGTGGATGCATTGGCTTTGTCAGCTGCCTTCTGGGCTGCGTCGGCTGCGGACTGTGCCTTATTGGCAGATGTCTGGGCAGCTTCGACTGCGGTATCCATTTCGGACTTCACATTTTGAACCTGATTGGTAAGATCGGTTCGAACTTGATCTGCTTTAGCCGATGCAGCATCTGCGGCATTGGATGCGGCTTCGACTTGCTTGTCGATCTCAGCTGTCTTTTTCTTCAGTTCCTCAGCTGCATTGTTCGCAGAGTTTGCTGTGTTCTGAGCTTGATCTGCTTTCGACGATGCATTATTGGCTGTGTTATGAGCTTGATCTGCTTTCGACGATGCATTATTGGCTGTGTTCTGAGCTTTATCCGCTTTCGACGATGCATTATTGGCTGTGTTCTGAGCTTGATCTGCTTTCGAAGATGCATTATTGGCTGTGTTCTGAGCATCTTCAGTCTTTCTTGCAGTATCTTTGGATACCTGATCCAGACCAGCAACGGAATCGATTGCCGAATTGATACTTGAGTTCAGACTTCTAAGATACGACGATTGCTGACCAGTAAGGGTATCGTATGGAATACCGAATTCATATTCGGTATTTGATGGGTCATTGATATCCAGTACAATGCTGTTAACCATCATGTATTCGTCAGTACTGTGAAGCTTCGAACGAATACGAACGGCTTGTCCAACCCTTAAATGCTTATAGCCGTTCATATATAAGGCTAGATCGACTGCCTTCACGGTTATGGTTTCGGCTGGAGCCATAAGAGTCTTAAGTATTAATGCTGCGGACTTCAGAAGATTTTTAGTATCGGTAATATCATTATTCGAATATGCGTATTCCTTATATCCATAACGTTTCACAGCAGAAATGCTATAAATGATATCACCCTTTTTAACAAGATCGGAATCAAACGGATTATCTGGAAGACCCGAAATTGTTATTGGATACATCTTCTTATTTTGATCGTCCTTAGGAGCTTCTGGCGTATAACCACTTGGACGAATCGCCGTATATTGATCAGCGGTATCCGTTACTTTGGAGAAATCAGTGATATTGACACCAAAATCAATGATCTGAGCGTTCGACTCATGAATATCACCATAGAGATTCAGAATGTTACTGTCTCCAGAATATTCGACAAATATGAATCCACCATGGTCTTCGAGAATTGCATTCTTTATTTCATCCCATGTAGTCGGAAGCGAATCGGATTTACGACTGAATGCGTTGTTTTCAGAAAGCATCGCTCCTTGGTTCATACCAACGGAGAAATTCTTCTTTGGATCCATTGTATGCTGATTATGCTGATCGATATACCACTGAAATATACCACTTACGGTATCAGGTGCCTGTGTTTGTGATTCACCGGATTTCGTTGAATATGGACGAACCAACGTATCATTAAGGTAATCGAGTGGACCACTGCATTTGATTGATTTGTTTCCATCCATATCGATATCGATGGACGTTATAATTCCATCGAATATCTTTTCATTATCGTAAAAGAGTTTAACAGACCCCGATCGTTCCGACAACTTGTCATATAGATCATTTGTGATCGGTACAGTGAAATCGAAATAATCGGGATTGTTGTATTTGCTTGTAAGTTGTGCATCCGTGACAATATTATCCGAATACGGATCAAATAACAATTCATCATTATACAACAATTTATATGCCATGATTGATACACTTTCTTATAATTACTTGTAACGGCCGGTTGTATAAATAGAACACTTTGGGTTCTTGTATTCTATTTGTCCATTAGGATCGGCAATACTGAATCGAGGAGGCATGGTCAAATAAGTTCCATCGGCTAAAGTAGCACGAATATGAACGAAACCACCAGCTTGGCCGTCATCTTCATGAAGGAACATAATTGACGAATGAGGGATAGCGGCGAATGCAAATGGAAATGCCGGAAATGCATAGTAATCAGTAAGAAACCAACCTGCCAACCAGGGGGTCATTCGACTATTCGGAAATGTATGTGAATCGATTCCACATTCGGCACGACCGCTTTTCCATTTTCGATACCACCATTCACCGGATTTACCACTTTCGGTAACGTAATCGATTCCCAATGCATCCAACTTTTGGAAACCATTATTAATTACTGACGGATCAACAAAATCGCTGCTGTTGATCAACGCAATATTCATATGAGCAGTACTACTCATCAGAGATCCTCCCAATCATAGGATAAATATGCTGTTGTTTCTGGAAGATTTGCTCTTCGATAATCGAGATCGCTCCATTTCTTAGATAAAAGATCAGACCATCGTTTATCAGCGATCTCTCTCCAAGAAGATGGAGCATCTTTTACATCACCACCGAGTTTCTGAATATCATCCCATCGATACTTTCGGGCATCGCCCCATGTCATTCTATATGTTCCAGATTCGCTGATCTCTTCCCATTTTACATACCATAATTTTGATGTATTAATGTAAATGTTATTGAAACCTTCTCTGAATAATATATTATTCAATCGATACGAACCTGCTGGAATGACATATTCAACGTTATCAAATGTAACGAAGCAAGTTTGTTTGCATTCTAATACAGGATGAACCAATCGACGACCCGACTCAAATCGATATTCTTTTCCGCCAGTCGCATTGAGCTTATAAACACATTTCTCTTTTGTTTTATATGGCTTGGCATCGACTTCAATCTCCACCGTACCGACTTTGCCATTGGAATGTGCAGTATGTGAATAGCTTGTGACTTTAAAACGGCCATGATAAGTGTAATCCGGATCCATGGTCATTTTATAATCATAGAATCGGCCATGAAGAAAATTACTGATCTTGGTTTTTACGCTTTCAAAGTCATTCGGGTCAATGCATATGAATGTGAATTTCTGTGAACGATTATTATAAGCGACATCCCCGGTTAGAGCTTCTGTCAAATCAATGACGCCGTTTCCACCGGGGATGTCAACTGTATATGTCTTTGGTTCTGGAGGATTTAATTCATATCCATCAATGAGAGCAATTTGAAAACGTACCGAAAGGTCCACGCCATTTACAATCAAACGATTGTTTGGTAAACCTGGATACTGCATGATTAAATACCTCTCCTTTGGCGTAGACCAAGAGCCTGATCCATTGGCTTTGCAATAGTCGAGGCAAGTTTCTTACCATCGATATAAAGCTCAGTTGGAGGCTGCCTAGTGAAATCAATATTGCTTACATCATCCCTCAGCGAATTGATTGCATCGGTAACGGTCTGATTGCTTGCAATCATGTCAGACTGATATTGACGCATTTCCTGGGTCGAATTGCGAACTTGTCCGACCTTACGAGCAAGTTCTTTTGTTGTGCTATAATCAAGTCCGACATTCGCTGTGGTATCCATAAGTGTGGAAATAGCTTCTGTTGAAGACTTGATATCGGAAAGATCGACAACCGGTTTTATGGACGGTGTGTATTCCGCATTGAAGTCATAATTGCTCAATACTCGATCGAATGAGGACAGTGCTCCACTTACCATTTTGACCGATTCAGTCTTCGCCAGATTGGCATCCTGCTTTATACCAATCGCAAGACCTTGAGCAGCATAACGGCCACACTGAATTGTTGTCTTCCAAGGCGAATGCTGCCTACCGACTCGTTTTATCGAATCAAGAGCAGTCTGGGCGATGCCTGCAGCTGCAGATGCAACTGCTCCGACAGCAAATGGATTCTGAATACCAGATGCGAATCCCTGAGTTAGATAAACACCGCTCTGATATGCAGTACTTCGAGCCGAAGAAAGAGTATTCAGAACGCCATCGATCTTAGCTTTGAATCCCGCACCAAGATGAGCATAACCAGCTTTGAAACCTTCCTTGATATTCGAACCAAGTTCATTTCCCTTCTGCTTACCTTGTGTAGCAGCATCGGAAAGAATCTGATTGATCTTGTTCATATTATTGCTGACTATTGTTTGGGTGCCACTTAATTGATTTCCAACATTAGTTGCGAATGCACCCATTGCCGTAATGAAATGCACCATGTTGCCAGAAGTGGCGGCTATTCCAGATCGCATATCACTTAATGCATTGACAAACGGAGTTGACATGCCATTCGATTGATTAGATATGGCATCACGAAGGCTACCAAGTTCAACAGAAAGATTCAGAATATCCTGACTCAAAGAATTGACAAGATTCTGGAAATTCTGAGTTATTGTAGTTGAAACATCAGATAGACTGGTCGACAAACTTTTCAGATACAATAGTTCCAAGTTTGTTGACCGACGCAACAAATGAATCGACATTCGAATAATCGCTGGGAAGATTTTTAATCGCAGTAGACAGATTGCCGAACAAACCAATCAATTGCTTAAGAGCCGGAAGTTCGCCCTGAAGAATCGTTGTTGCTTGGTTGAATTTCTGGAGTCCAAATGCGAGATTATCAGAAGCTTTACCAAAGTTCTCATACGTACTTGTCGAATCTCCAAAATTCGCCATTATCTGAAGAAGCTGCTTAACAGCATTTACAGATGTTGAAATTTGGTTTCCATTAACGGGTGTCTTAGCATCTCCGTTAAATTTACTGACACCTTTTGAAAGATTAGCGCAAGCAGTAACGAAATTTTGGAATGTGCTAACTGCATCGTTTTGTTGACCGATACCAAGCAAAGACTTTACAGGTTTGATGCTTGCTGATAGAGTTTCATAATTAATTGTAGAAACTCTGGTCGCATAATCTGCAAGTCCAGCGCCAATGTTGGTGCACATGGTGTTGAAATTGCTAAAATCGGTCTTCTTGATATCAGAATAATTGTTTACTATTTTGATCAGATCGCCACCGACTTTAGCGGCATTACGTGCATCGTCCCAATCAATATTATTAAGTGACTTGACTTTTCCGAATGCTGCAATTCCCTTACCGACAGTAGATGCGATAGACGGGAAATTGTTAAGATTCTTATCAATTGAGTCTGGAAGTTTATTAATAATATTAACAATTGTCGAACCAGCATTTGCTGCTTTTACCATTTCATCAAATGAAACATCGGCAGTAGGAATGGTCTTATAGAAATTGAAGAGACCCCTGCCGAAGTTTGTCGCACTTGACTGGAATCCTACAAGATGGATGTTTCCATCCCATTGAATCTGATTGATCGTGTTAATAAGATCTCGAGCAGTTGTGGATGCACGATCGATCGCAGAATAATTAAGATCTTTATCGCTAACCGATTTACTGTATGCACCAAGAGCATTTCCAAGATCGGCAAGTCCAGTGCTTATGGTACTCCATTTCTTTGAATTACCAGTAAATGCCTGGAACCAATTATTCGGATCGTCTGGAAGCGAGTTCATGACAGCGCTCAATGCCTGAACCGCGCCTACGGAATCTTTGATTCTTCCAACATTTATCGCGCCATCTGCACCAGAATTTCCAATGGCCTTGTTATATGCCGTTAGTGCATTACCGAGTCCTTCAAGGCCGGAACTTACATTGGCCCAATTCTTGTTTCCGGTCCACCATCCGGCAGCACCACCGGTCTTTGGAACAACCTCAAGTACCTTAGACAATGCCTTCAGTGCAGGAACTGAATTCTGAATCGCATCGACGCTAAAACTTTGGTCGGAAACGCTCTTGGAATAATCGACGATACAGGCACCAAGATGCTTAAGTCCACCACTAAGTGTTGCCCAGTCGACATTTCCAGAAAGGAATCCAGCAACTCCACCAGTTTTAGGAACGGAAGCTAGAACCTTATTTAGAGCGTTAAGACCCTTAACTGAATTGTTTATAGCTTCAACATTAAGGTCTTTTACGGAATCAGCGTAATCCTTCATCGACTGTCCGAGAGGAACCAAAGTCGCACCGAACTGACTTATATCCCTTCCACCAGTGATGAACGATCCGATTGAATCCAGGATGTTCGATGCCGTTATAAGCGCAATTGCTTCGGCAAGATTTTTGATCGAAGAAATCGTTCCGTCATCGAAATCGCTAGCACCATCAATAAATGGCTTAAGATTGGTCATGAACCTGGATAGGTTCGTAGCAACTACCGGCAATGATCCAGAAACAGCGTCAATAATGCCTTCTGTTAAACCACCAAGTATGGCACCAATCGCTTGACCGATGATCTCGAAAAGACGTATTCCTCGAGACATGAATGCATCGATACCTGGGATCGACATGATGGCTGCTGCGGCCGAAATAATAGCTGTAATACCAGCCATGGCGAGCGCAAAGCTTCCAAGTGCAGGAAGAACTGCTGCGATCGGGATCTTCGAGAATACCCACATTGCCGCACTGAGAGCTGTAGCAACTGATACCATTGCAAGTGCTGATGGCAGAACAGTCCGGCTATCGATCTTGCTCATGAGAGCAAATACGCCGACAAGACCGGTCATGATCAGAAGTATCGAGCCTGCAACAATCAGAGCGCCCATCACATCGCTTTTCATTTTGGACATCAACTTGAAAAGCAGTGACATGGCAGTCATTGTCAGAATCATATCTGCAATGGCATTAGTATTGGAGGTCGAAAGAGCTTTGACTATTGCAGATATGATCGCCTTTGCAACATTTCCAGCTGCTCCAACGATTTCATCGGCATGACCAGCAACTGCATTAAGTATAGCACAAAGTATAATGACTAGATTATTGCAAATTTCTGGAGCACGTTCTGCAATTTTGGCAAGAACCTCATCGACAATCTCAGCTGCTGCCTCAACAATTGCCGGAACCTGCTTGACCAGAAATACGAGCAACTCGGCAATGATTTTTCCGAGGCATTCAAGAATGGTCGGAAGTGCTGCTGTTATAACTTGAAGAATACCGATAACGGCATTCATGAAACTCTTTACAAGAATCGGAAGAACTGCGAATATCGCAGTGCATCCGGATTCGATAATCACAACGAGTGAAGTCACAGCAACGCCAACTGCAACAAGACCGGCTGAAATCGCAACAAGACCAACACCAATAAGTGTCAGCGATGCTCCGAACATTATAAGTCCAAGCGATACATCTTTCAGCACTGCTGCAGATGGTCCCAAAAGCATGACAGCGATATAGAAACCAGCCAATGCGGTTGCCACTACAGCAAGAGACTTAGCAAGTTGTCCAGCAGGTATCGCTGCAAGCAGAAGCAATGCTGGAACAAGTAGATTGATTGCTGCCACGAATCCGAGCATTGACAATGCGGCTCGTGTTGGATCGCTTCCATCCATATAACGAGTAATGATTGCGATTCCGCCCATCAACGAGCCAATAGTGGCAAGACTCTTGGTAAGAGCTTCCACTGGAACGGCAGCAAGAACAAGAATCGGAGGAATCATCATGGAAATCGCACCGGCGATCGCAATGATTCCGGGAACAGCTTTAGCAGTGTCCATTCTGGACATAGCAAGGCTCAATCCGCCCATCATCAGCATAAGACTGGTTACACTGACCATGGATTGCTGCCATTTATCCGCCGGGATCGCAGCTAGAATTGCCATGGATGTTGCCATAAGCATAAATGCAGCACCGATGGCCATGAACGATACTGAGGCACGCTGAAGTTCCTTGGCTTCAAACTCAAGATACTTTCCAGCAGCCGCTATTGTACCGATTATGGTGCATACTCCGACAAATGCCAATAGCATTGCACCCATTGCCTTCAACCAACCAGCAGTATCGATGGTCGAAATGATCTTCATTGCCACAGCAACAATTACAAAGGCTGATGCGATTTCCATTATCGCAAAGCCATAGCCTTTGATCGTGCTGCCCCATTGAACGAAATCTTTATCACTCGTTTTAAGCTCACGATATGTATCGAATTGCTTTGTGATCTTTGACAATGAAAACAGCATTACACCAATCGCAACAGAAGCGACTAATATTGCGGCTCCGGCTCTTGCCAAACCACTCGAATCTATTCCAGAGAATATCTGAGCAGCTTTTGCGATCAATATGAGTCCGATGCCAAGTCCGACGATCATGGTCGCAAACTTAGGAAGCTCCGGACCGATTTGAGTATAGATCTCGGTTCCCTTAGAGAAACGTCCAAGTGCGATAAGGCCACCAGTAACGACAGTCATCAATGCCGTTACAGCACCAACGGCAAGTCCGATCTCTCCAGGATCCATTCCCTTGAAATATGAACATGCTTTTGAAAGGATTAGAACAGATGCGCTAAGTGCAATCATTCCAAAAGCAAGCTCTTTGGTGAATACGCTATAATCCACCAAATTTCCAGGATCTTTACGGTGCTTGCCCTTCTTCTGCATGGCACCAATACCGCCAAGGATCGCAAGTGCACCAACAAGTTCGGTGATGCAGACCGTCAAAGCACCAAGAGCGGTTGCAATCTTTTCTGCCGGAATGGACGCGAGTTCGGTAAGGGCACTTGCCAGAACCTTCATCGCACCAGCAAATATAACGACACGACTGAAATCGATGCTATCGCTAAGATGCTGGAATGAATCACCGATCTTTTTAAATAGTTTATCAATTGATCCAGCAAGATCGGTGAATTTCTTTACAGTGGTCTTAGTATCATTAGCACCCTTGATGAAGAACTTAATCAAAGTATTAAGATTCTTGATAAGTGCAAGTATAAAACCACTAGTAAACAAACTAAGAATATTATCTGCCGTAATATGGCCATTAAGATCAGAGAAGAACACCCGAATATAGTGACCAAGAAGCTTCAGTTTAACTTTGATCCAAGCGACAGCTTCTCCGATCACATCGCCAATCTTTTGAATGTATTCAGAAATATGTTCCGCAAATTCCTGAATCGGGCGAAGCTTTTCTCGAAGAGAATCACCGAGATCTTCTCCAGCCTTACGAACATCATCACCAAGATTACGGAATGAATCCGCAAATGCTTTAATTGCATCTTTTGTCTTGAGTGAATTCTTATAAAGGCCATCAAGAGTCTGACTACCGAATGTGTCAACAAGATCGATAACCGGTTTGAATGCAGCCTTAAGACCCTCAAAACCTTGCTTGAACTGATTTGCGATTCCGGTACCTGGATTTTCAGACTTTATATCATTGCTGTTCTTCTTAAAGGAATTGACAAAATCTTCGAAACCTTTATTAAATGTCTCAATGACTTGCTGGGCTTTGGCAAAAGAATTATTAAGCCACTGAATGGCATCACGAACAGTTTTTAGTCCGAGAACAAATGATATAAAGGTCTTAACCGACTTTATACAGAAATTAACAAATTCTTGAATGGCATTGATGACATTTTTGATTACAGTTAGAACCAATCGAAGAGCTGTGAATATGAGTTTCAAGCCCTTTGTCATGATCTCAGCAGCTTTATCGGAAATTATTAATTTCTCGGTAAACTGTTCAATAAAATGAGTGATTTTATAAATGGCACCGCCAAGATCACTAGGCGGAAATACATCTCTCCAAGCTTTGGTTACAATACCCTTAAGCTTTATGAATGCATCTAGAACATTATTGATTGTCTTATATAAATCTTCAGTTCCACCGTGCTCGCTCCAGGATTTCGCAACTGCGATTCGAGCATTAGAACTATCGCTAATTATGGAACTGAGCCGCTCATGAACTGAAGTCCAACCTTTACGGGCTTGATCAAAGTCACCAAATACATATTGCCAGAATTTGGTCCATCCGGAACCGACTTCTTCCTTATAAGTATCGATCAACTGGGTTAGGGTCTTTACCTCAGTTGCAGCTCTGGTTGCAGTCTGACCGAGCTGCATTATCTGTTTGATCTGATCGTCATTATAACCGGCAGTACGAAGTTCAGCTTCATTAAGCTCACCAGCATACTGCTTAAGGGTCTCAATAAGTACCTTATCGGTAAGCCATCCCTTCGAAAGAGAGTCTCGGAATGACCCCTCCTTCTCGATGGCCTCATCGACGTTCTCTCCCATGACACGGGCGGTCTGGATAAGCTGATTCTGGAAACTTTTACCGCCCATACCAGCATTGACAACAGAATTCCAATCCTGCAATTTAACAGTACCGGTTGCCAAAGCCTGAGACAACTGATACATTGCGGTCGAAGCCTGCTGGGCGTTCGAACCGGAAACTGCTGCCAGATTTGAGATACCTTTAATTGCAGATGCGGAATCCTTAAGACCAACACCCGCAGCCGTAAAGGTACCGATATTATGCGTCATCTGAGAGAAATTATAAATGGTCTCATCGGCATAATCATTTAACTCATCAAGAGTCGAATTGACAGCTTTAAGTCGTTCTGCTGGTGACTTACCCTGCCATTCAGCCATCTGTTCAGTATTAGCCATAATCGTCTGAACAGAATTTAGTTGAAGTTCATATTCAGCCAAACCAATCTTTCATTGGCTGAACATAACTACTCAGGAATTTTTCGCCGTATTGAACGGCTTGATTCGTCAAAGTCGCAATTGCAGTTACAGCGACAATGCCAAAGTGTTCGAATTTTGTGCCAAGTCCTTGAATCGCATTATCCATCGATTTTGTCTGAAAACTATCGACAGATTTCTGAAGGTTTGAAAGGGCCTTGGTTGCGCCACCGGTTGGAATCGTTACTTTGGCCTTCGAAAGAACACCAGATATGTGAGCGCCAAGTTCGCTTATCTTGCCTTTGAATCGATGCAATTGCATTGCTTGGTTGGGACGTATCAACGTTTATGTTTGAAAGAAGTGCACCGGTTTTTGCAGCCTCATTATTGAGACTGTTAAGATTTGCTTTGGCTTTACTGATCCCAGGAGTTCCTTTATCACCAAGACTTCCAATGGAATCGCCAAGTTTATCTGTAGATTCTTTAACCTTGTCGATCTTAATGTCATCGAAAGACTTCTGAAGATCCTTTGTGGATTCTTTAAACCTTGTCAATCTTGATGCCGTCAAGAGATTTCTGAAGATCTTTTGCGGATTTAGAACCAGTCTTGCTCATATCGGTGAGAGATTCACCGACTTGCTTAGCGCTCTTATTTAATTTATCAAATTTTACATTATTGGATGCACGCTCAAGATTTTTAAAACCCTTATTCGAATTCTTGAACTCAAGTTCGTCCTTAAGAGTACCAAGGGATTTATTGACTCGAGCAACACCTTTCTGGAACTGACCGTCTTCAAGCTTAAGCGATACAACTCGCTCATCAATGCTCTTAGCCATTTGCCACCACCCTTCGTACAGCTTCGGACATTTGATCAAATAGTGGTCGCAATGCCGGATTTATATAATCACGGCCTTGCACATAACCACCAGTCCCAGTGCCATGCCCATATTGAATGATGATTGCGATATTCACACCATCATTTACATTTGAATTATACCAATTTATAGTGACACCGGAACTTGTTTCCTGTATATCGTAACTCCAGGATACAGCAGTAGTTCCGGTGTCATAAGGAGTAGCTGCTGACAATGCATCGACACCACGACGACCATATTGATCAAGTTGTTTGATATATGATTTATTCGTCATATCTTTAAGCCATTTCTGAGTGTCTTTGAATTCTCCGATGCTATCAACTTCTATTCCCATTTTGAACCTTTCAGATCTTCGTCAGATAGCGAGTAGATCCATCGGCGGTTCCTACCGCGATGTAGCGAAGTGCGCCACTGTATGCAGTATAACGACCCCAAAGATATCCATCATGGATCTCACTCCAACCATCGAGAACCACAGTCTGTCCAGCACGATAGGTTGCAACGATAGTAGATGCCAGAGACTGGGCAGAACGAACGTTCAAAGCATCAACATCAACACGATAGGTTCCAGCACTTACGGTCTTCGTGACAAATGGAACATCACCCATTGACAGATATGTCTGAGAACCGTCAGCGGTACCAAGAGCAATGTATCGAGTAGCGCCACTGTATGCAGTATAACGACCCCACTTGTATCCATCGGCAATTATCATCCATCCATCAAGATTGACTGTCTGATTACGATTATATGTAGCAATGACAGCCGACGAAGTCGATGCACCCGAACGAACGTGAAGCTGATCAACGACAACAGTATAAGAACCAGCATTAATGGAACCAGTTTGAGGAGCAACCGGATTTGCAGAAGGCTTGACTGGAGTCGGGGCAGGCTTGGATCCAATCATCGAATCGTAATAAGCCTGAGCCTTCGTCATATAGGCATCACGCTGATCCCCAGCAATGGATGCAGGGCAAGCAGTGGAGGAGAAGTGGCTATGTGGGAAGACATTGACGCCCCACTGCGGTCGGCCAAGCTTGTAATACTTGCAAAGGGCCGCGACCAAATGTGCGCCATTATCCAGAGTCGCATCGGAAATATGCCACGGAGAAGTGGAATCGTCGGCATGTTCGATACCGATGGATTCGACATTGGCATTCCAATTTCCGGCGTGCCAAGCGGTGTCTTTATCCCAGACAAGCTGACCAACTGTGCCATTAGCTTCGACCTGATAATGGGCAGAAGCCTCACGGGTCTGCCAAACATTATAGCAGTCTTCGGTAGTCAGATTGCCGCAAATTGTGATGAACAACAATATAACGAATAGAATTTCCGGAACGTCCCGGAGTGAAATGAGTATTGATGATCTTGACCTTATCAGCGTCAAGAGTTTCCCAAGACTTCATGATTAACCTTTCGTATTCATTTTTTGCTCGACGTTGTGCATTAAGAGCCCGATTTCTAGCCAAGATCTCACTCCTTCGACATCTTCTTTTGCGGACCATTCTTGATCGAGCAGATATGCAGCAATGTAAGTAAACGATTTAAATGCCAATGCTGGCATTCGAACGGAATTTGAGCTGCTATCATATCATAATAGATCACTTCAGAAGTGAGGATCTCTCGTCCAGATTGTTTAGTACTTGAGAATGTGGTAGCAGTCATTGGATCCTGAATATAGTTTTGGATTTTTTGCATTATCTTTGCTGGAAGTCTATGCAAATCTGGAATTGTAAGACTTTCGCTTGGATCCATCATGCAAATATAATCGAGTGTTTCCTCCGAAGTCTTTTCGTCATTCGAAAGAAACGGTTTATGGTGTTTAGCTTCCCATTTTGAAATTGCGACTAATGAATGCTCAAGAGAGACATGAATCGATCTGGAATCGAACGTAACAAACTCTTCAATAACTTCATCATAATATTCAGTAGCCGGAATTGTATAGTCAATCTTGAGCATTAGATTAATCCTTTAGATCAAGCAGCTGCATTACCCATGGTAGTAAGCACTTCGGATGGAAGAGGAAGGCGGGGATCAGTGGTACCGCTACCATACAGAATAGTTTCAAGCTTCTTGAGATTGGCCTTACCATTCGTATCAAGCTTCGTGGTATCAATGGTAATAGTGGAAACGGGCTTGTAACCAGAAACATCAACTGGAGTCGAAGATACTTCCCAAGAGAAAGTGATGGCGTCCGGAGAATCGTTAATGGTTGCGTAAGACTTCTCAGACGGGGAAGCAGTCAAACCATAAACGAGATGAAGCTTATAACCGTCATCAGATTCAGTTGCAGTATCATTACCGACCTGAGTCACATAAGAGAAACCGAAACCATTACGCTTCTGCTGACCAATGTAGACACCCTTGACATTAGCCGGAGAGGCAGAACCATCGCAAGCAGCGAATTCTTCCGGATAAGTGTAAGCTTCGATAGTGCCACCCCAGGTCTCAGCAGAACGCATGGTAGCATACTTGGTATCATCGGCATACAGATCATTGGCCTCGGCTCCAGATGGAGATTCGGTTACAGCAGTCAGGCCGTTCCAAGCAACGCCAACACCGTAAGTTCCAGCGGTAGTCATCGGATACAGAACGCCCTTAGACGTACCAGTCTCATAATAACGAGAGCCAGCCTTATCCCATACAATTTTCTTATCGGCCACTTCAGCACCGGAAGTAACTTTTAGATCAAATTCAGACATAATATTCATCCTTAATAATAGATAGTAAATACATCATGATTCAAATTGTCGGCAACATAGTGTCTTTCGAAAAGACACATCTTAAGCTGCGAGATTTCATCAAACAATGGTGTATCTGGTTCAGAGTCAATAATCATAATCTGGTAACGTTGTGTGTAATGCCAGACATCATCATTGGCGAATTTTGTATCGGCACTATCACGTGAATAAATTATACACGGATAGATTATCTTCGTATTGGATGGAGGTTGAAAATAAATAGGCGGCTTTTTTACTTTCGGATAAGCACGCTTATAAGCATCAACCAGAAGATTGTGAAGCATCAGACGACGTTCCATGCTCATTATACAATCCTCCAATTGTAAGAATCAACCTAGGATGCTGGACTTCAACGTTTGTGACTTTCCATTTTGCACCCTGCCATTCAATGTAGCGCATGTCATAGAAATGATCGTACGCATATGCATCAGCCATAATACTGATTGTATTGTTAGAGGTGATGCTATCGTTAACATTATCATCTGATTCGAGACGACGGGTATTACGGGTAACATCACCTCTATAAACGTGTTCTACGATCTTTTCTTCATAAACACCAGGAGAAGTCTCAACTTGTTCTGGTGCATAGCCAATCTTACCGCAGAACCTCATGTCTTTATCACGCACCCTTGGCCGGAAGAGTAGTGCTGCCCTTCTTTACTGCCTTATCAAGTGAGTTGACTTCGACTACGGTAATTGTGTAGCCTTCAGTTCCGGTTACCTTTCCGTTCTCCGGAAGATCAACCCAGTGATTGCTTACCGCACAATTGGTTCCGTAATTAACAGTGGGTTCACTTCCCTTTGGAGTAAGCTGGTAACGATTGGCATTACCACTGGTTGCCTTCGGACTCACAGTAATAGTCTGACCGCCGGAAGCGGAAACAGCATTAACGGTGAGTGTGCCAAGTGCATCTACACTAGGACCCGAAGGCGTCACGCTTTTGGGGAGAACAGCGCGATCGCAGACTTCGGGTAAGTAAGAGCACCAGAGGCACGGGATTCCATAAGATACTTCTGCTGGTTGAAATCGATATCGAAATCATCGAACATCGAAATCGAACCGCCCTTATCAGCACCGACGGTGTAATCACGAAGATTTACAATGATGCCGAGCAACGGATTGCCATCAGAATCCTTAGCGGTCTCCATAACCGGGACATCTACAATGTTGAAAACGTTCAGCTCCGCTGCAAGATCGGCACGAGTCCTCCATAGACGATGGTTCAAGGTGTCGCGGCAAGTAAGCATGGCAGCGATCATCTTCGGAGCAGCATAAAGGGTAGGAACGCCGGAACCCTGATAATCGACCTGGGCTTCGGTGACAGCGTCAACAAGCTCAAGCGCCTTGGCGGTACGAGTCTGAATATCACCAGTCAAATCAAACTTCTTGGTAAGAGTCTTCTTGATGGTATAAAGATCATCATCGAATGCAATTGGACGAATTCGATCGGTACGGATCTTATCTTGAGAAGAAGAATCTCGGCCATCGCCAATAAGGATTGCACGAGCAATTTCCTCATCAAACATGACACGCATTTCAACCTTAAGCCAAGCAACCACATCGAAATCGGTGATATCGATGATATCATCACGATCGAGCTTCTGCTTCTTATAAATGGTCTGCGGCTCAGTAGTGCGCTTCAGAACATTAAAGACTTCTTCAGTCTTACGATGATTTATTGTTACGATCCAAGGTATAACCCTTTGCACGGGCTTCTTCCTTGGTGATATCAGCGTACATCGACTTGATACGAGAGAACGGAACATGGGTAGTACCATTGAGAACTCCATTCACCCACTCAGTACGACGCTTATAGAAATCCGGAGTATTTCGGATCGCCTTGGCATCCGGGAAAAGGGTGTCAATGTTCTGGATACCATAGGCATGGGTATCATCATGAGCAAGAGTTACCTCGCCGGTATCCGGATCGGTCATATCCTTGAAATAAGTACGCATAGAGCCTACATGCTCGGCTTCTTTAATCATCTTGGCCATATCGGCATGACTAAGATTGGTGTAGTTTACTTCATCATCAGTGTTGGTATCTTCGAATACATTAATATGCATATCATCTGCTCCTTCAAAGTCAGAATGTTTTGCTTCATCGGACGAATTCTTCTCATTTTGAGCGTTCGACTGATCGTCCGAATCAGAAGAACTGCCATTCATAGCATTATAGATAAGCGCATAAGCAACGTTACGCTGCAGATCGTTCATGCTATCAAATACTTCGCCGACGGTCTTTCCACCATCGTCGGAATGTTCGACAGTACCCGAAGGTTTAATACCCTTCTTCGCCATATCGATGAGCGCAAAGACAACCGTCTGCTGTTCCTGATTCATAGAATCAAGAACTTCGCCAACTGTCTGGTTTTTAGATGAATCCATTTCTTCCGAATCATCAGAAGTATCATCATGTTCAACTTCTTCATAAGAATCTTCATCCTCAGAATCTTCATCTTCGGAATCTTCATCTTCAGGATCAAGATCATCATCGGAATAGATAATGGCTTCATCAAATTCATCTGAATAGTCACCATGTTGGATGGAAACATTTTCAATATAAGCACCGGGATTAGCACCAGCAAGAACAAGGCTCACTTCCTTAATCTCGCCATGTGTGATCACGTTTGCATTGTGCTTCAAATGATTTGCAAAGATGGAAAGACTATTGACATCACCATGCTCAATTTGCTCACGCATAACTTGAGCATTCGGGGTATTATTGAAATACCCATAACAATAAACACCATCTTCACGATTTTCAAGATCAGCGTGTCCTAGGACGTTCATAGGATCATTATGGTCATGCATATAGACCAAAGGAACTCGAGTTCCATCTTGATCAATGAATGCATTCCTGGCAATGATCTTGCCATCAGTACACTGAATATTATTTCGAGTGGCATAGCCACTAAAATCAGGTTTTTGCATAATTACTTCTTATTGTTATTCCTTAAAGCAGCACGTTCTTTCTGCCAACGAGCATAATTTTCAGCAGCCTTCTTATGACCAGCCTCCATACGAGCATTATATGCTTTATTGGCGACTTTTTTCGAAGCGTTGCTTGAAGATTTCTTTGAAGCGCCACTTGACTTTCTCGAAGTACCACTTGACTTCTTTGAAGTACTGCTCGACTTCCCAGAAGAAACGTTTGATTTCTTCTTTGAAGTCGATTTAGTCTTCTTTATAGACTGGAACTTAGAATCATCTTGAATTTTCTCAAGCTCTGATTTATAAGTGTTCGTTGCATCAGAACGAATCTTCTTCTTCTCAGCTGTGAGTTTCTTACGTTCCTCGGTGTTGATCTTTGTCTTATTCGTCTTATACAAAGAAATCAATTTCGATCGAGATTGTTTGTTCTTTGCAGCCAATGAATTAACAACAGCGAGTATACGTTTCTTGTTCGCACGAAGTGTCGGTCCATCAAGCTTCGAAGTCATTGAGATCAATTCATCAAGCTTTTTGCCAAGCTCCTCAGATTCCTTTCGAATGTTATCATAAGTTTCACGTTCAGCGCTCTTCTTACGTTCCTCAGTTCTTTGTTTGGACTGTGATTCAGCATTCTTAAGATCTTGATCTCGTTTAGTATTGATTCGATTCTTCACATAAAGCTTGGCTTCCTTACCGGCGTTATTTAAAGATATGCCGGTTCTTCGGCCTTTAAGCTTTTTGGTTCGCTCATAGTATTCATGAGCTTTGACGGGATCATAGTATTGACTAGCATAATGCGCGATACTGTTAGGCACCTTGCACCTGCTTAGTCAGCTCATCCAGTAGTTTATCGAGTTCATCAAGTTGTACCACTTAGGCTTCACTTATATTCATCCTCAGAGATCTGATCATCCACAGGCTCATCGTCTTCTTCATACATTCCAGAATCTGATGGATCCGCAGTATAATTACCATTTTGATCACTTGCCTGATTAAGATTGGAATTGATAAGTTGATCAGCCTTTGGATCATCAGACTTGTGTAGACCTATTACGGAACGGAATTCATTCGAAGACATGATCTCGTTTCGAGTGAATTTATCCGCCAACTCGGCAAGAGTAGAGGATTCAATCAAACGGAATGGATCACGGAAGAATTTGACACGCTGCCCCTGAGTTCTCGCCGTTTTGGTAAGAAAGGTTCGCGTCATGTTGTCGGTAATGGATGACAGAATTGGTTCAAGAGTTCGATTATAATAATTGAGCATCTCTTCTTCATTTGCCGTTCCATTAAGAACATTCTCGGAAACACCCATCTGACCATATAATTTGGTTTCAAGATATTTCACTTGTTCAAGAAGGTTGTTCTCCACAGACCGATTCAGCTGAGTAATATGCTCAGTGCCATCAGTATATGCGATTCCATATTTGGAATCCTTTAACTGCTGTTCGATCTGCTTTCGACGTTCTTCAGCCTGTAGCCTTCGAGCTTCAGTCTTAATAACATAGGGCAACTGAATGATAAGATCCAATTTACCAGAACCAGATTGCTCATCAATAACATCAAGCAATGCCAGCTTATGAATAAGACGCTGAAGCGTGGAATTTGGTTCATTCATTACTGCATAAAGCGGATTCTGAATGATCGCGGTCATATTCTTTGGAACTGTAATTTCTTCGCGTCGACCAGTTCGATCATTATACAGATCAACTCGTACAGAATCTGGGAACCATTCTCGAATCTTTCCGACTCGCATGGTTTTGATATCATAGCTATTATTCTCGATAGGACTTGCATCTACATCGACAGGAACAACAGCAGCGACACCATCATCCATCATAGTGAGGACAATATCCATTACAAATTCACGACCAGACTGATCGATATTTGCACTGTATTTCAGGCAATCGTTCAATCCGCTAGCTATAGTTTCTTCATAATGATCCTCTTTATCGACTCGAACGTGTTCAATATTAACTGCAGCAACATCAATCGCGATGCGATTGTACATTGCTGAAATCATTGAACGTTCACTTCGAGGCGAAAGATAATTTCGATCAGGACGATAGCCAGTACCAGGACCTAGCAATGGATTATAAACAGTCGGAAGTTTACGGAACGCATTCCATGCATTGATTAATCGGTCCGGTAATTTCGACACATTTGCACCTCCTAATCTTTCTTCTTATCCTTACCGGTAGGAATACCGGTACGCGAAGACAACTGATATTTCACGGCAGCCTTGGTAAATTCACCAACACCTCCGGCAACACCACTAATCAAAGAACTAACCATTTGTTGTTTGAACTGATTAACATAACTTTTAGATTGATTAGATGGTTGGATAGTTGCAGCATTTTGTTGCATTAGCTGTTTATACTGTTGTTCGCGTTGAAGTCGATTGATTCTAGCATTAAGATCTTCATCAGAAAGATCATGAATACTTTCAGGCTTTGACTTTTTTCTGGCTTCAACAGCTCGCTTAAGGATGCCAGCCTTCTTGGTGACTTCTTGTTTCTTAGAAACAGATCCCTTATTGATATTAATCGTAATAAATGATCGTTTTGTCTTTGAAGTACGACCTGATGTAGGACGAGATTTGCGCACACCCCACTTCATGCCTTTTACACCATGATGAGCAATATAGTCTTCGGCTGGCTGATCCATGTCAATGAAATCGGCCATTTAAAATATCCTATCTAATTCTTTGAGTATTCATCAGGATTATAACGTCCTCGTTTATTGTTATTATGAACAACCTTCATATAAGCGTCTTCAATCTCAGATTGAGTGAATCCAAAAGCGTATGCAATGTTCACCAGTGTTTGATATACATCACAAAATTCTTCAAGAGAATGATGACGAAGTATAACATATGCATCGTCATCGACTAGCGGATCGTTTAGACCTTTTATTTGATCTTTGATTGCTTCTGTCAATTCAGCAGCTTCTTCAAGCGTCTTGATCGGAGCCCATTTTCCTTCTGGAATTTTACTGCCGTCAAAAGCTAATCCAATCGGAAAATAAACTTTCTGTTCTTCACGATCCAGACATACACCAAAATCATTATGGTCATCCAAACTCATAATAACCTCCGAGTTTTGATTCACAATTTAAGAAAATCAATAACGTTTCGAAGTAGATTTGTCAAGATTCTTCATTCGGTCATTTACGACTTCATTAGTAATATACTTACCATTATACTTATTACCAAGCAATGGAAGATCAGTCACATTCATACCGAATTTAATAACGTTATTAGTCCATTCCTTGCCGATGGCAATCTGCTTAGTACCGTAATCCTTAACACTATCCTTTCCATACTTAGCTTTCATAGTTTCAGCCATGGAATTGAATTTGGATTCGTTATTCTTATAGATACGTTCGGCTCTGAGATAAGCTTCTCGAGAAGATTCTCGATTCTTAATTGCCCTATCCAGATCTTTCTGAGTGCTTCTGATGGCTTCATCGCGTCCAAAGATCTTTGTCTCGGCTTTACCTCGAGCCATTGTTGCGGCTCGAACTGTACCAGAAGCATCGGCATCTCTTTCGTATGCACGCTTTAGATATTTCTCAGAAGCAGAAGTCTTTCTAAGTTGAATACGCTTTTCTTTGGCGTCTTTATGATAAGACTTTCGTCCAGATTTATCGAGTGATCTATGAACACCCCATTTCATTCCGAGAACGCCATAATGCTCAATGGAATCATCGGCTTCGGAAATATCATTTTGAATATATTGAGATTGAAAGCTCATATTACCTCATTCAAATGCGTCCCTATTAAGCTTAAAAGCCACAAAGGCATCCATCAATGCGGCTACGGCATCGATCTTATCTTCACGACGAGCTTTATAGAGTTTTCTGTTACCATTTGTATCTTCAAGGGTGATACAATTACCCATTGCAAACTGCATGAGTGACTCATCGAATATTAGACGGCGTTCTTCAGATAATTTCTTTAATTCGCCAAGCGGAACTGATTCTGTCTTGGCACCCTGAATAACCTTGGTTACTCCGAATGGACCATTCTCAGTCTCCCATCGTTGAACAAAATCTCGTGCATTATACGGATCATATCCAAAGCTTCGAACATCGTAATCGGAATCAGCAATATACTTTTCAAGATCGTCATACACCTGCATCATGTCGAGAACGGTGCCAGGCATGATACGAAGCGATCCCTCATTTATGAATTCCTCATACTTATGCCGAACTGCTTCACCAGGAAGTTTTGAAAGCGTGTATTCAGAAATATAATTTATCGTTTTTATACCAAATTGTTCGCCTCGAAGAGGGAATAGGAATGTAAATGCACAGAAATCATCACCCTGTGATAGATCAGCACCAAGAGAGCATGGCATACCCCAGAAACTTTGCTTCCTATGTGGAAGTGTTTCCTCATATGTGAAGAAGTAGGTATAACCTTCCATTGGTATGCCAAAACGTTTTGCAAGAATATCATTTCGAGTCGCTGGTGCATGTTCTGCACGTTCAACATCCAACTGATATGTCTCGTAAGAAATCGTTAAGCCAATATTAGGATTGGCTTTGATCCACATATTGGGATCATTTACCTCGGAAACATCATCAAGTCTATAATACCAGATTGAGACATGTGGATTGACATACTCGCCTTTCAGTATCTTCATGAGTTCCATCTTGATATTATCGCCAACGCTGTTTCTAACAGTACCTTCGGATGAAGTTGCAATTATAAGATAATTGCCATTTCCAAGTTTTGATGCACCCTGTTCGATTGCACCGATAACATCCTCTCGAATATCACCAGATAGCCATTCGTCAACGGTCGCTCGTTTCGGACGGGCACCCTGCAGCTTATCAATAGACATGGGTCGGATCTCGACGATCGATCCGGTCATAAAGTTCTCGATACCTTTCTTGGTAGATCCCAATTTGGGTTGATTTGGTTTACCGTCCAAACTAGGGAGATTGGTATCAGTAAGGAACTTAAATAATGGTCCTCGATGGCGAACTAATGCGGTTCGGATCGGGGACATAATCTCTTCGGCCTGTTTCATGGTCGGAGCGACTGTGATATTATCAGACGTTGATGTGTCGATAGTAAGGCCATATGCCTGATGGCAAGATGAGTACATGGATTTGGCAGCACCACGAGCAACGATCAAATATTGCTTCTCGCGAAGTCTGGTTTTGACACGTCGCGTCTCGTAATGACTTCCAGGACGTCCAACATTCGGCACTAGGACCGATCGTTCCACGAAATAATACCATCCATATACATCTTCGGCCCACAGCTTAAACGAATCGAGAAGAGTAAGCGGTGAACCGTCAGTCAATGTCAGCTCGGTTTCACAGAACTGAATAAAGCCCTCGACAGCATTTTCATCGTAATAAACACCTGGATTTGCAATGAGATCATCTATAAGATTCATCTGCATTGAAATCTCTTTGCATACCGGTATCTCACCATTGAGTACTTTTTGGCGGAATTCCCCATAATATCGTGGGGTCGCGGTATTAGACAAAGCCATTGGAACTCCTAACTTTCAAAAGCTCCTTCAGCTTCAACATTTAGTCTCCATTCAGCTTCGCTAATTTGTTTTTCAATAGCCTCAATAACAAAGCTGTTGGTGGGAGGATCGAAACGCAAACGAGTATAGAGATAAATATAGACTTTGATCTCTTGGACTTGCTTTCGAACCAGCGGAATATCATCCCAGGTTTCTTCATATCCAGTAATGGAATACTTATCAGTCAAAACACCTAACTGATAAAGATTTCCGAATGCTGAATTGATATAGATCTGAACATCAGTATCAAATGGAGTATAATCTCTTTCAAGATTAAGCATTTGCTTTATATCTTCAAGAATGCTATTCATTATATTGTCTTTCTAGGCAAAACAAAAATCCGTGTTCACCATAGTTTTGTATCACCAGGTTTCCGTTCAACAAATGAACGTACCTGAGAAATATCACCAAAGTGAATCGCATTATGGGTCTTCATGGAACATGAAATAAGAAAGTTCGGATCCAGCACAGTTATGTCACTATTTTCTAATGCTTCTGGAGTCAGTGGACATATATGATGGACCATTACTTTTCCATAAATCTCATGGTCAGGACATGCCAAATCGCAGCCATTATCTCTTGCAATGACTATATCTCTTACATGTTTCCATTCGACTGAAGAATAGAATCTTTGATTCATGTATCGTTCGAATCCAAAAGTAGTTTTACCCACTGCGCCATTCAATTTAAGATATTTGAATCGTTCTTCGAATGTCGGAATCTGAATCAAATCAGTATAAGTACGAATTTTAGGCATACTGGATAGCAGATGGCGTAGTGCCGATCTGTCCTTGATAATGTGAGCCCAGTTCCTCTGAGCCATAGGGTCTTTCGACAGGGGATGTCTCGAAGAAACAGAATTGACCAATCTTCATGTTTGGACGAATCCTAATTTGATGATTGTTTTCATTCTTGATTTCGAGAGTAATCGTTCCGCGGAATCCCGGATCGATAAAGCCAGCAGTAATGTGAGAAGCAAGACCGATTCGCCCCATCGAAGATTTACCTTCATATCGAGCGGCTAATCGATCTGGCAATGACAGAGATTCATTCGTACTGCCTAAAATGAATTCTCCAGGCTCAAGAATATAACCTTCATCATTCATGTTGAATTTGAAGTATTCAAGAGAATTGTCTAGTGTTCTGGACGCTGCATCTACGATTCCACTTCCAACATATCGAATTATCGAAGAGCTTAGTGTGACATCATAACTGCAAGGTTGAAGTTGCCGCTCATCATATGGATAGATGAGACCATTGTCTTTGGCTTTCTTTCTAATCTCAGAATCCGTCAGAAGCATCTGCATCTTCTCCATTCATGTTTCCAGAATATGCACGGAAAGCATCCATTGCATTACGAGTCATGCTCTGGAGTTGCTCAGCCGTCTCAGTTGTCTTGACCTTCGCCTTGGTAAGTTCGGTTTCCTGTCGAATCTTCTCCAACTCGACCTGTTCACGAGTGCAGCCAAGCTTGAGATAATGAATAAGAAGCGAGGCAGGAGCTCTATGCTCTCTCATCAGACGTTCACTCTCATTCTCAGCCAGATTTATTAGCTGTTTCTCCCGTTCTTCCGGTGTAGTTGCCGGTTGAAGCGGTGGGAGTACCGGTTCATTAGTCCGTTTAGGTCTAGGCATGACAAATCGACTCCATTTCAAGTATAGATCACTAGGCTTTTAGAGAGATAAGGCTGTCCATCAATGAGTTTTAATGGCTTCGAAAGGAGTTTGCGCCCCTTTATGCCTAGTTTAAAGGGTCATGTCTGCGCAGTTTTGTTTACCAAACCCACTGACAGACAGGCTTACCACTCTAAAATATAATACAATCACCCTTGACCACTAAAAAGGTCTCCCAAA